>ERZ773100.590-NODE-590-length-18412-cov-7.881353_pt1 | contig 18412 bp, 21 predicted proteins | sample MGYA00511119_ERZ773100 | MGnify/ENA primary metagenome ERZ773100 (study PRJEB29015, sample SAMEA2738000) | human oral metagenome | biome: human oral; feature: human-associated habitat; material: dental | place: China | collected 2111 ...
TATATTTTAATTATATAATTTATATATAAAAAATAATGTTTATTATTTTTTATAATACGATTATAAAATAACTACGATTATTTGTCAATTAAAATTTTTTATAAAATATATTTTTTGCCTATAATTTTTCTTTTATTAAACGATATGTTTTATAATTATATGGAAGGATAATAAAATAGTAACTTTGCCATTGCTAATTTTATATAAAAATGTTATTATTTATTAACGAAGTAAAAAATGGATAGGAGGTAAAATTATGGATTTTGAAACTATTGAAGGGATATTAAATATCAATTTAAATTCAACTACAACATTGGCACTTGCAGCTTTATTATTGATTATGGGTTATTCAATCAATAAAAGAGTGACTATACTTAATAAATATTGTATACCTGCACCAGTAGTTGGAGGATTTTTATTTATGTTTTTGACTTGGTTAGGACATATTAGTAGTACATTCAAATTTAACTTTGAAAATATTTTTCAATCAACATTTATGCTAGCATTTTTTACAACTGTTGGATTAGGTGCAAGTTTTAGCTTACTAAAAAAAGGTGGAAAACTTTTAATAATTTACTGGCTTACTTGTGGAATAATATCAATTTTCCAAAATATAATAGGAATAACTATAACAAAAATAACTGGTTTGGAAGCACCTTATGCATTACTTTCAAGTGCAATATCAATGATAGGTGGACATGGAGCAGCACTTGCTTATGGAGGAACTTTTGCAAAAATGGGTTATGAAAGTGCACCATTAGTTGGGGCAGCAGCTGCAACATTTGGACTTATAACAGCTGTTTTAATAGGTGGTCCTCTTGGTAGAAGATTGATAGAAAAAAATAATTTAAGACCTGATAATAATGAAAATTTTGACCAATCTGTAACAGAAATAAATATAGATAAGGGAGTGAAACTATCAGATTTAGATATAATAAAAAATGTTGTTGTAATTTTACTTTGTATGGCAATAGGTAGTTATATTTCAACTTTAATAGGAAAACTTATAAAAATGGATTTTCCTTCTTATGTAGGTTCAATGTTTGTAGCAGTTATAGTAAGAAATATAAATGAAAAAACTCATACATATAATTTTAATTTCTCGTTGGTTGATGGTATAGGAAATGTTATGCTTAATTTATACTTATCTCTTGCACTTATGACTTTAAAACTTTGGGAACTTTCAGGACTAATAGGTGGAGTTCTTTTAGTAGTTGCTTGTCAAGTTATATTTATGATAATTATAGCTTACTTTGTTGTATTTAGAATACTAGGTTCTAACTATGATGCAGCAGTAATGTGTTCAGGACTATGTGGACATGGTCTTGGAGCAACACCTTCTGCAATAGTTAATATGACAGCAATAAATGAAAAATATGGAATGTCAAGAAAAGCTATGATGATAGTACCAATAGTTGGGGCATTTTTGGTAGATATAATCTATCAACCTGCGACAGTTTGGTTTATTAAAACTTTTGTACAAGGTTTTGTAGAATAAAAAATAAATAATAAAAATAAGGGGCTGTTGCAAACTTATGAATGAATAAAAAATAGTTCATTACTAGCTAAATTTCTTAACATTTAAAAATTGACATTCGCTGCAAATTCGGTAAACTCGCTTTGCTCAAACACACCGAGATTTACTCGGCTCATTTGCTTCAATTTTTAAACTAAAATTTAGAATGTAATTTCACATATTTTTTACTTTCATTCCAATAGGTTAATTTGCAACAGCCCCTTTTTTATAAAAAGAAGTTGCTACAAATTAATGTAACAACTTTCTATAATATTATTAATTACTAATTACAGGAGCTTTTGGAGTATACCCACCAGCTTTATTAAATACCTTTCTAATAAACTTAGTTATAGGATATTCAAAATTACTGTCATCTTTTTGTTTTTTAGTATAAAGTTTTTCTAATTCTTCCTTATAAGCTTCCACATCTTTAGGATCAGGATCCTTTATAGCAACTTTTTTAAGATTAGGATATTCTCTATCAAGAACAGCATTCCATTGTTCAACTTGATCTTTAAATAATGATAAAATAAAGTCTCCATTTTCAGAAATTTTAACTTCTTTAACAACATCTCCCATTTCTAACTTTCTAATTTTTTGGAAATCTCCCTCAGATCTAACTTCACCAAAAACTGTATGTACTCCATTTAACCAATCAGCTGGAGCAAATGTAAAGAAGAATTGAGAACCACCAGTATTAGGTCCAGCATTTGCCATAGCTAACATTCCTGGTTGATAGAAATCTAACCATTCAACAAATTCATCTGGTATAGTATACCCTGGTCCACCCATTCCAGTTCCAGTAGGGTCTCCACCTTGTACTATGAAGTTATCAACAGAACGAGTGAATTTTGTATTATCATAAAATCCTCTTTTTGCAAGGTTAATAAAGTTAGCAACTGTTAAAGGAGCTGCTTCTGGGTATAAGAAGAAAGTTATTTCTCCTTGTGTTGTAACAAAAGTGACAGTTACATTATTATATTTTGTAGGACTTTTAAAAACACTTGTAAAAGATTTCATTGTAGATTTTAGCGAGCTGCAACTTACTAAAAATATAAGTGATAAAGCTAAAATACTGAATAATTTAAATATTTTTTTCATCAAAACCTCCTAAAATTTATTTAGCTACTTTATTATTATACTACATTTTTAGAAAAAAAACTATTTTATGAAATTTTTTTGTAATTTCTTTGTTGATAATGTTAGTAAAATTGAGATAATAATCAATATCACAGAGAGAGCATTTACAACAGGAGACACTCCTAATCTTATCATAGAATAAATTCTAAGTGGTAAAGTTGAAGAACCTGGACCTGAAACAAAGAATGTTATTACAAAGTCATCAAAAGATAATGTTAAAGCCATTAAAAATGCTGAAATTATAGCTGGCAATAACATAGGAATAATAACCTTTGTTAAAGTTTGTCTATTTGTTGCTCCTAAATCATAGGCTGCCTCAACAATAGAGTAATCAAATTCATCAAGTCTTGAAAGAACTATAAATAAGACATAGGGAATATTAAATGTTGTGTGTGCAATAAAAATTGTTGTAATTCCCAATTTAAATTTTAATGTAGCAAACATAATAAGAAGTGAAACTCCAATTATTATATCCGGTACTACAAGAGGTAAAACACTCAGATTTTTTAAATACTTTTTACCCTTGAAGTCAAACCATTTCAAAGCAATAGCACCAAAAGTACCTATAACTGTTGAGACAAAAGATGAAATAAGAGCAATAAAGATACTATAATAAAATGCTTTCCAGATATTACTAGAATGTTTGAATAGTTCTTTATACCATCTTAAAGAAAAACCATTCCAAACCATTCCTTTACCATCATTAAAAGAATAAATAACCAATACTATCAATGGTAAATAAAAAAATATCATAGTGAAAATAAAAATTACAAAAGATGTTTTTCTTCTATCCAATTTATTAGACATTATTTTCACCTACTTTGTTTTCTTTTTCTTCATATTTTGAAAATAGCCATACAACTATGCTTGTTAAAACTATTAAAGCTCCTGAAATTGTTGAAGCCAAAGGCCAGTTTCTAGTAACAGTCAAATGCTGAGCAATAACATTTCCAAGCATAAGTGAGTTTGTTCCTCCAACTAACTTAGGAACTGCATAAGAACCTAATGCTGGAATTAATGTAAAAATAGTTGAAGTTATTATTCCCGCCTTTATATTAGGAATAAAAACTTTTCTAAAAGCTTGAAAATTTGTTGCACCTAAATCTCTTGCTGCATCTAAAAGAGAAAAATCAAATTTTTCAACAACTGCATATAAAGGTAAAATTGCAAAAGGTAAACTTGTATATACAGAAATTATTACAACAGCAGGAACATTATATAGCATTTTTATAGGCTCATTAATTATATGAAGTTTCATAAGAAAATGATTAATAAAACCATTATTTCCTAAAAGTGCTATCCAAGAATATATTCTTACTAAAAAATTTGTCCAAAAAGGTATTATTATTAAGAATAAAAGTTCTTGTTTATGTCTTGACCTAGCTATATAATATGAAATAGGAATAGCAAGTAAGACAGTAAAAATAGTTATTAATATAGAAATATATATAGTATTTACAAGTATTGTTAAAAATACTTTATCAACAAATATATTAAAGGTTTCAAATGAAAGTTTAAATTCTACTCCACCATAAGTTCCTCTTTTTAAAAAAGAATATGACAGAATAATTAAAATAGGAATAAGGAAAAAAACTGTTAACCAAATATTTATTGGTAAAGAATAACTTAAACCTAACTTACTATTTTTTTTCACTTTCCACCTCCACTAGATAACCATCATAGGCATCCCAAGTGATGTAAGCATCTTCATCCCACCATATAGCTTTCTCATCATTATCATCAAAGAAAGCAGCATGTTGCATAAAGATTTTAAATTTTAAATTTTCATTATTTTTTAAATGTACATAGTATTTACTTTGGAAACCAGAATAAATATATTCATTAACATAGACAGCTACACTATTTACAAAATTCTTAGTATTTTTAATTTCATTTTTTGAAAGTCTTATTTTTTCAGGTCTTAAAGAGATAGTTACCTTATCCCCAATTTTAACCTTTTTATCCAATTCAATAGTTATTTCTCCAATACCTTCTAAATTTATTTTAGCTAATTCTTCATTTATTATCTCAGTAACTTTTCCACTGAAAAAATTATTTTCTCCTAAGAAATCTGCAACAAAAGTATCAGCAGGAGCTTCATAGACTTCAGCAGGAGTACCTACTTGTAAAACTTTTCCTGCATTCATAACAGCTATTCTATCTGAGATAGAAAGGGCTTCTTGTTGGTCATGAGTAATAAATATAAAAGTAATTCCAACTTCATCATGAATTAAATCAAGCTCTATTAAAAGATTTTGTCTTAATTTTGCATCAAGAGCTGATAGAGGTTCATCTAGCAATAAAACTCCTGGTTTATTGATTAAGGCTCTTGCTATTGAAACTCTTTGTTGTTGTCCTCCTGATAATTGGCTAACTTTTTTAGAACTATGCTCTTCTAATCCAACAAGTTTTAGATATTTATTAACTTCTTCATTTATTGTTTTTTCATCAACTTTTTTAAGTCTTAAAGGAAATGCTACATTTTCAAAAACGTTCAAATGTGGAAAAAGAGCATATTTTTGAAATATAGTATTTACATTTCTAAGATTTGGTGGTAAGTCAACTATATTTTCATCACCAAGATATATAGCTCCACTGTCTGGTGAAATAAAACCAGCTATCATTCTTAAAAGTGTGGTTTTACCACAACCTGATGGACCTATTATAGAAAAAAATTCTCCTTGCTCTATCTTTAAATTAATGTCTTTTAGAATTCGAACTCCATCAAAACTTTTATTTACATTAACTATATTTATATCTTTTTTTTCCAATTTTTCTTTTACCTCCCCAATTCTTAAATTAGCATATTTTTATTATTCTATCATTAAATCTTAATATTTTCAATCATTCATTATGGTCTAATAAAAATAGGTTAGTTATAATTTTAAATTTTTCTTGAAAGGATAGCTAAATAACTTTTAAATGAAACTACTGCGACGTCCTATAATGTTGAAAGAGCCTTTTATGAGCTCGAGAGACATTATAGGCTGGCAAGTAGTTGACATATATTAATAGAAATTTTTTATAATTCTATTTCAAGAAAAATTATACTGTAACAAACTATTTTTATAGCTAATCATTTTCTTCTTCAATTAAATAATTCATTTGTTGCCAATCATAATATTCTATTAATTTATAAGGAATAGTCTTATTTTTATATGCAATAGCAATAATTTCATCAGCCTCAACTTTATATACCACATGGTGTTCTTCAAAATCATCTAAAAGCATTTCTTGATATTCTTTATATTTTCCAGATTCTTTTAATTCATCTATAATTTTTTTAATTTCTTCTTGTGTTAATCTTTCCATAATTCTCACCTCATTTAATATTTATATCTATCTTATATAGTATAGGATAAATAGATTAATTGCAAATAAAAAATAAATATATTTATTGGTTTAATTTTTTATAATTAAAGATAATATTTTTACCATAATTTTTATTGACAAAGCTGAAAAAAAACTGTACTCTTATAGTATAGATATAAATTAAAAATTATATATAAATATGAAAGGATTGATGATATGACAAGCAAAACTGTTGAAATAGTAAATGAAACTGGGTTACATACAAGACCTGGAAATGAGTTTGTAAGTTTGGCAAAGACATTCTCTTCACAAATAAGTGTAGAAAATGAAGCAGGAGTAAAAGTAAATGGCACTTCATTATTAAAATTACTTTCATTAGGAATCAAAAAGGGAAGTAAAATAACTGTATATGCTGATGGTGAAGATGAAAATGAAGCAGTTGATAAATTATCATCTCTTCTTGAAAACTTAAAAGACTAATTTTTTTGTGAGAGGGAGGAGGAAAACTTCTCCCTTTTATTATATGAAAATAAAAATTGGAGTGGGATATGAAACAAGATAATTTAATAAAGGGGATTCCAGCTTCACCTGGGATAGCAATAGGAAAAGCGTTCCTATATAAAGAGAATAAATTAGAAATAGTTGAAAAGTCTGATTTATCTAAAGAAGAAGAAATTGAAAGATTGATAAAAGGTAGAGAGATTGCTAAAAATCAACTAGAAGAGATTAAAGAAAATACTTTAAAGAAACTAGGAAAAGATAAGGCTGATATTTTTGAAGGGCATATTACTTTATTAGAAGATGAAGAATTATTTTCTGAAATTGATTCAAAAATCTCTCAAAAAAATTGTACTGCTGAATATGCTTTAAATGAAGCCATTGATGAATATGCAACTATGCTTGCAAATTTAGAAGATGCATATTTTAAAGAAAGAGCAGGAGATTTAAGAGATATTGGGAAAAGATGGCTATATGGTGTTATGAACATACAAGTAGCTGATCTTTCTAAACTAGAACCAGAAACTATTATTGTAGCAAAAGAATTAAATCCTTCTGATACTGCACAAATAAATTTAGACAATGTTTTAGCTTTTGTAACAGAAATTGGTGGAAAAACTGCACACTCATCTATTATGGCAAGATCATTAGAGCTACCAGCTGTTGTTGGAGTAGGAGCAGTTTTAAATGAGCTAGAAAATAATGAAACTTTAATAGTTGACGCTATAAAAGGTGAAGTAATTGTTTCACCTAATACAGAAACTTTAGAGTTATATAAAGAAAAAAGAGAAAAATTTTTAAAGGAAAAAGAAGAATTAAAAGCTTTAAAAGATAAGGAAGCTATTTCAAAAGATGGAATAAAAGTTGATGTTTGGGGGAATATAGGTTCTCCTAATGATGTAAAAGGAATTATTTCAAATGGTGGTTTTGGAATAGGACTTTATAGAACAGAATTTTTATTTATGGAAAAAGAATCCTTTCCAACTGAAGATGAGCAATTTGAAGCATATAAAATAGTTGCAGAGGAATTAAAAGGTTATCCTGTAACTATAAGAACTATGGATATAGGTGGAGATAAATCACTTCCATATATGGAACTTCCAAAAGAAGAAAACCCATTTTTAGGTTGGAGAGCAATAAGAGTTTGTTTAGATAGAGAAGAAATTTTAAGAACTCAGTTTAAAGCACTTTTAAGAGCTTCAAAATATGGGCAAATAAAAATAATGCTTCCAATGATAATGGATATTGGAGAGATAAGAAAAGCAAAAGCTATTTTTGAAGAATGTAAAAAAGAATTACAAGAGAAAGGAATAGAATTTGATAAAAATATTATGCTAGGAATAATGGTAGAAACTCCTGCTGTTGCATTTAGAGCAAAATATTTTGCAAAAGAATGTGATTTCTTCTCAATAGGAACAAATGATTTAACTCAATATACTTTGGCAGTTGATAGAGGAAATGAAAAAATTGCAAATCTATATGATACATATAATCCTAGTGTGTTACAAGCTATAAAAATGTTAATTGATGGTGCACATGAGGGAGGAATAAAAATTTCAATGTGTGGGGAGTTTGCAGGAGATGAAAATGCTGTAGCACTTCTATTTGGAATGGGCTTGGATGCTTTTTCAATGTCAGGAATTTCAATTCCAAGAGTAAAAAGAATTATCATGAAATTAGATAAAAGAGAGTGCCAAAATTTAGTTGAAAGAGTTTTATCTCTATCAACAGCTTCAGAAATTAAAGAAGAAGTTAAAAAATTTATGGAAAAAATATAGAGAATAATATTTTTAATATATATATTATATGATGATTATTCAAATTTTAAATATGTCAAAAGATAATTCCTCTGTATTAAAAGTGAAAAAAGTTTTGTAGTTAAACGCTTATTTTAGAAAATATACAAAAGAATAAAAAATAAAATATGAATACCAATATAATTAATTTTGAAAAAAAGTCTTGATTTTTATTAAAAAATGATGTATTATAACGAAAGAAAATCAAGGAGGGATCAACAATGAAAAAATTTGCAATGTTAGCACTAGCTATGAGTTTATTCTTAGTAGCTTGTGGAGAAAAGAAAGAAGAAGAAAAACCAGCTGAACAACCAGCTACTGAAGCTGCTGCACCAGCACCAGAAACTACTGCACCAGCAACTGAAGCTGCTGCTGAAGCTAAAACATTCTCACTTAAAACTGAAGATGGAAAGGAATTTACATTAGTAGTTGCTGCTGATGGAGCTACTGCAACTTTAACTGATGCAGAAGGAAAAGCAACTGAATTAAAGAATGCTGAAACTGCATCTGGAGAAAGATATGCAGATGATGCTGGAAATGAAGTTGCTATGAAAGGTACAGAAGGAATCTTAACTTTAGGAGATCTTAAAGAAGTACCAGTAACTGTTGAAGCAAAATAGTTTTAAAAAGTAATTAAAAAAGGAAAGCAGGATTTTTTCCTGCTTTTTTCTTTTAAAAAATATTGATAACTGGCACCTCATAAGGATGTACTTTTTTAATTAAATAGTAAGTTAAATCAGCAAATTCTTTTTTTACTCTAAATTTCATTAATTTTTCTTTTTCAACACTTTCTTTTCCAACTTCCCCAATGAATGCCTTAGCACCTTCAAGAGTTGTCCAATGTCCTTCAACATCTATTAAAGCATAGACATCAGTATAAGATCCTTCTTTTAATAAATTATATCTTGATAGAGCTTTAACAATATCTTTGACATAGTTTTCAGGAACAAAAACTTCAAAACAAGTAAAACCATCTTCCTTAAATTTTAAATCAGAAGAAATTAAATTATCATTTTCATAATCTAATGTTAGATAGAAAAAAGAAGTATCTTTATTAAGTAAATCTAAAAATATTTTATCTCCTTCCCAAAGATTAAGATTATAGATTTCAGATTTATCTATCCATTTTAAATCTCCCTCAGAACATTCTTGAACTTCTCCTATAAAATTTTTTGAAGTATAAAGATACATATAAAGTGGTTCATCATCATTGAAATTAAAAATTACTATTCCTCTATGAATATAGTCTACAAGAGTTAAACCTGTTTCTTCTTTAACTTCTCTAAATAAACATTGCTCAGGTTTTTCATTTTTTTCTAATTTTCCACCAACACCTAACCACTTATTTTTATTTATATCGTTTTCTTTTTTAGTTCTATGTAACATAAGATATTTATTATCTTTTTCTAAATAACATAAGGTTGTAATCATAATAACACCTACTTTTCTATACCTTTTCTTGCCATAACACCTTTTTGGAAGTAATGTTTAACTTCCTTCATTTCAGTCACTAAATCTGCCATTTCAATAAGTTCATCTGGGGCGTTTCTTCCTGTTAAAATAAGTTCTGTTGTTTCAGGTTTATTTTCAATTAAAAATTTTATCTCATCAACAGTTATTAAATCATATCTCAATGTTCCTAAGATTTCATCAGCTATAACTATATCATATTTTCCACTTAAAAGAGCATTTTTCAAACTTTCATAGCCTTCTCTCATAAGTTTTTTATCTTCATCAGTTACATATTCTTTACTTCTTATAAAAACTCCTCTACCATATCTTTCATGAGTAACAGTTTCAAATTTTTTTAATGTATGAAGTTCCCCATAATCTCTCCCCTTTAAAAATTGACAGAAAAATATTTTAAAGTTACTGCCCACTGCTCTTGTAATAAGTCCTAAGGCAGCAGTTGTTTTTCCTTTTCCATTTCCAGTATATATTTGAGTATATCCTTTTTGCATAAACCCTCCTTTCAGTTCAACTCTCTTGTAACATTATTAATCCATTTTTTACTTTTATATCTCCAAATAATGAGAGGTTGTTTAATAATTTCATCTGACATTATTAAAAGATAGATTAGTTTTGTGGGTAAATTTAAGTAGAAAGCTCCAAAAGCTGAAATTAACACAGAACCAAACCAAAGAGGCAAAACATCTGCAACCAGTGCAAATTTTGTATCTCCTCCAGCTCTAAAAACTCCAACAATTAAAACTGCTGAAATACTTTGTAAAGGTATATAGTAAAATAAAATATTTAAAGTAAGATTTAAATAATCCTCTACTTCTGAATTTAAAGCAAATTTTTTTATAATAAAAGGTTTTGCAATAAAAAGTAGAGCAACAGTAAATAAACAAGAAAGAAAAGAGTATAATAAAAGTTTTTTTGCATAGATTTCTGCTGTATGAAAATCTTTTTTACCAATTTCTTTTCCAACCATAATTGCAGCTGTATTTGCAAGTCCAAAAGCAAAAACCATTGCTAATTGTCTAACAACAGAAGTTATAGAGTTAGCAGCAACAATAGAATTTCCTAATCTACCTAAGATAGCAATTCCTGCAGCTGTTCCACCTGCCCATAGAAGTTCATTCATCATAGTGGGAGCAGAGTATTTTATAAAATCTTTTTTTAAAATGGGGTCTAAGCTTTTAATATATTTCCATTTTATAGAAATAAAATGATGATTTTTTGAGTTATAGTAGAATACTATTCCAAGCTCAATAAGTCTTGCAACAAGAGTTCCTATTGCTGCTCCTTCCACTCCCATTTTAGGAAAGCCAAAGCTTCCAAAAATTAAAAGATAATTGATTATAAAGTTAGTAACAAAGGAAGTTGCATAAGCAACTGTTGATACTCCAACTCTCTCAACACTTCTCATAGTAACCAAATAAACAATAGAAATAGAAGTTGTTAAATATGAAAAACTAACTATTTTTAAATATTTAATCCCTTCCAGGATAGTAGTTTCATCATTAGTAAATATTCTCATAGCACTTCTTGAAAAGAAAAATGCAAATATAAAGAAAAATAAACTTAAACCAAATGCTATTTTTATACCAATAGCTAGAATTTTTTCTATGGATTTAATATCTTTTTTTCCCCAATACTGTGCAGTTAAAACTGTTGCGCCAGAACCTATACCAAAAAATAATAAAATTAAAATAAATTGTATTTGACTAGCAAGTGAAGAAGCAGATAGTGCAACTTCACTATATCTACCAAGCATAATAACATCAGTACTTGATATGGCAACATTTATTAAATTTTGTATTGCCATAGGAAGTAAAAAAGCAAATACTGTTTTTCTAAAAGATGATTTATCTAACATTTCTCTTTCTCCAATAAGACTACACAATAAGATTTAACTCCAGTTTCATCACCAGTAAAACCTAATTTTTCTTCTGTCTTAGCCTTTACATTTATAAGTTCAGAATCAATCTCTAAAATTTTTGCAATATTATCTCTAATACTATCTATATATGGTCTTAATTTAGGTTTTTGTATAACTATAATAGAGTCTAAATTTACTATCTTATAGTTTTTTTCTTTCATAATATCATTTATTTTTTTTAATAAGATAGCACTATCAATATCTTTTAAATTTTTATCATTATCTGGGAAATGTAGTCCTATATCTCCCAAACCTAATGCTCCAATTATTGCATCAGTTATAGCATGTAAAAGTACATCTCCATCAGAATGTCCTAAAACTCCTTTTGTATGAGGAACTTCCACACCACCTAGCATTAATTTTCTACCTTCAACTAATCTATGAACATCATAACCATTACCTATTCTTAACATTATTTTTTCTCCTTAGCAATATTCTATACTTTTATATATTTATTTAGTTTTTCTTCTGTATTGAAGTATTTTGAGCTTATTTCAGGAAAAATTATTTCTTTCTTCATTATTTTATAAAAATTTTTTTTAGTTGTTTTAGCATACCAATTAATAAAATAAGTCTTTATCTTTCCAATTTTTGTATTAACTTCATTATTTATTAAAAAATTTTTTTCTAATTCATCATCACTTAAATTCTTACTTAATCTAGCAGAAGCAGTATAAAAAATTCCTATTTCTTCTCCTTTCTCATGCCATGAAGCAGCTTCATCAACAGCCTGTCCAACATATACCATATCTTTATTATAATATTCCCCATAAGAAGTAGCTCCTCTTATTAAAAGTCCTTCTTCTAGACACAATTTAATTAATTTTTTTGAGAGTTCATTACTTAGTATAAGACTTCTAGCATATATTACAAAAGTATCAGAGATAAGATTAAGATTGTAATTACCACCATATTTATTAAATTCCTTATCTATTTTATTTTTTATAGAAAGCAATTTTTTAATGTTATTAATTTTTCCGTTATCAGTATTTTGTTTTTGCCATATTCCTTTCCAACCTAATATATCTGCAAATGTAAGATAACCTACGAGTCTTTTTACTTTTTCTTTAGAAGCTTTTTTATATAATTCAGCCTCTTCTAATAAGTTTTCTAGTACTGAAGCTTTCTTTTTATATTTTTTATATTTATTTATAAAAGAAGAAAATTTTTCTTCAGCTATTTTAAAATCTTTATCACATTTTGCATTAAGATGTGAAGATAAAGAATCATTAAACTCTTTATTAAATTCATTAATTTGATCTAAATATAAATCATAAAAAGTAGTGTTACCAAGACTTTTAATTTTTTTATTACTCTCATATAAAGTTATATTACCTTTTTTAGTAGTGTAAATAAAGCTAGGTTCTAAACTAATAATTATTTTTAAATCTTCAATAGCTTTTATATATTCTCTTAAGTGTTTGAAATTATTTGCTCTATTATAATAAGCTAAAATATAATTATGATTTAATTCAATAGCACTATTAAAATCCTCAATAGCTTCCTTATATTTCTTTAAATAATGGAAGGCATTTCCTCTATTATTATAATAAGAAGCATTGTTAGAATTGATTTTAATAGCTTTATCATAATTTGCAATAGCTTCTTTATATTTTTGAGAATCAAATTCAATGTTTCCTTTATTAAAATAATAAACCCCATCAAAACTATCACTTTTTTCTAAATTAGTAGAAGGATTTTTTTTATCTAAATAATAAGTATTTCCTTTATTACAAAATAAAGTATGTGCAACATTTATTTCAATAATCTTTTTAAAATCATTAAAAGAATTCATGTATTTATTTAAAGAATAGTAACATTCACCTCTATAATAATAATTCAAAGCTTTACCAGGCTCTTTCTTAATCTTTTCAGTATACTCTTCAATCTTTTTTAATAACTTTTCCTTCTCTTTTTCATCCATAAAACTCCCCTCCCCAAAGTTTAATTATTACTATATATACTGTTATAAGTTTCAATCAATTCCTTTTCACTAACAGTAGAAGTACCGATTTTTCCAACAACTATTCCCCCAGCAGCATTAGCTATCTTAGCAGCCTCTTCCCAAGTTGCCCCAGCAGCCTTTGCTAAAGTAAAAACTGAAATAACTGTGTCCCCTGCACCAGTTACATCATAGACTTCTTTTGCATAAGTAGGAATATTATGTATTTCTTTATCATATAAAGTCATTCCTTCTTCACTTCTTGTTATTAAAACAGTATCTAAATTATATTTTTCTTTTAATTTTTCCCCAACAATATCAATATTTTCTGATGAGTTTGCTTCAACTGCTGCATAAGCTTCTTTTTTATTTGGAGTAATAGAAGAAGCTCCCATAAAATTAGAAATATTTTTTGGTTTAGGATCAACAGTAACAATTACATTATTTTCTCTACATAATTTTATAATTTTTTGTGAAAGAGATTTTGTTAAAAGTCCCTTATTATAATCAGATAAGATAACTGCATTCAATTCTTTTATATGATTTTTAAGATTTTCTATTATTATATTTTCTTCATCTTCATTGATATAAAATTCTTCTTCCCAATCAAGTCTTAAAAGTTGTTGATGTCCTGCAATCACTCTTTTCTTTACAATAGTAGGTCTATTATCAACTTTTAAAATTAAATTACAATCAACATTTTTAGGAAAAGCATTGATAAGTTTTTCAGCATTTTTATCTTTTCCTACAAGTCCACCACAGTAAACATTAGCTCCTAAGGCAGCAAGGTTATTGATAACATTGGCAGCACCTCCTAGGACAAATTTTTCTTCTGTAACTTTAACAACAGGAACTGGTGCTTCAGGAGAAATTCTATCCACTTTTCCCATAATATATTCATCTAACATTAAATCTCCAATAACAGCAATTTTAATATTTTTGAAATTTTCTATTAATTTACTTATCATAATAAAATCTCCCTTATATTATTCATTTTGTATTCACTTTTTTATTATAGCATAAAATATAAAACTTAAAATATTAGTAAAATAAAAAAAATTATGATAAAATTGAAAAAAATATTTTTTGGGGGCAGTTATGAAAAAAATAATATTGTTTTTATTTTTAATATTGGGAGTAGTATCATTTGCTATACCAAACTATGTAAATACAGAAAAAATAAAGAATTCTGGTTATGAAGTAACTGAAGAAAGTGATTTTGGATTTAGAATAGCTAGACAAAAAAATAATGGTGATGCAACAGTTATCCTATATTATTTAGATTATCCAGAAGTTAGTTCTGCAAAACAACTAAGTGAAATGAGTGTGAAAACAGCACCAGAAGAATTTAAGTTTTTAGACTCTACTGAAAATAAAAGAGCTTATATCAATAAGTTTGTAAGCCCAGAAGATAAAGGTGTTTATAGTTTTGTAGGAAAAAAATCTAAAATAAAAAATTGCTATATAGTAATTATGCATTCTACTAATAAACAACTTTCAAATAGTGAATTAACAAAAGCGGTTGATACTTTATTAGATGAAGCAGAAAACTTTTTAAAATAATAAAAGTTGGAGGGAATTAATGAAAAAAATTTTATTAGGTTTATTTTTAATATTGGGAGTAGTATCATTTGCAGCACCAGAATATGTAGATGTAAAGGGTATGGAAAAAAGTGGTTATATAATATCTGGAAATAAAAAAGACTCACTTTTAGCTTTTAAACTAACACAAAAAGATAGGATAGCAGTAACTTTATATTTTGCAAATGATGAAAAAGCTGAGTATATAAGAAATACATTTAAAAGATCAGCTCCAAGTGCTATGGAGTTCTTAGATGAAAGTGAAAATAATAGAGCATATATTCAAAGATTTAAAGGAGAAAATGAAGGTCTTTACTTATATAATATTGTGGCAAAAAATCAAAAAGTAAATGGATGTTATGTTACAATCTTTTTTTCAGAAGAAAAGGAATTATCAGAAGAGAATTTGAATGAAAAGATTGATAGTTTATTAAATGAAGTAGAAAGCTTTTTAAAATAATAGAATTGGAGGAGAATAATGAAAAAAGTTTTATTAGGATTATTTTTAATATTAGGAGTAGTGTCATTTGCAGCACCTAAATATGTAGACAAAGTAAAATTACAAAAGAATTCTTATCAAATTATACAAGATGAAGCAGATGTTTTTTTATTTGGAAAATCAACAGAAGATGTTGGATTAACAGTTGGAATTTATAATATACAAGAAAGTAATGATATGGCAAAAAAAATTAGTGAAGAAGTTAAGACAGGTGCACCAGCTGAACAAAAATTTGTATCTTCAAGAGAAAATAATAGAGCTTATGTAAATAAGTTTAAAGCAAATGATGGTAGTTATACATATAGTATTGTAGCTAAAAAAACAAAAATAAAAAATTGTTATATTTCAATTTTATACATAACTGCTAAAGATTTTAAAGATGTTGAATTAGATAAAGTAGTTGATAAAACTTTAAATGAAGTAGAAAGTTATTTAAAATAATATAAGGTGGAGGAGAATTATGAAAAAAATTTTATTAGGATTATTTTTAATTTTAGGAGCAATATCATTTGCAGCACCAAGTCATGTAAATGTAGCTAAAATTCAAAATGATGGAGGTATGGTATTAATAGATAAGAGTAATGCCTATTCATTTGGTAAACTTGTAGATGGAAATTCAGTATTGGCTGTTACCTACTATATTGGTGAATTAGGAAAAGGTGGAGTAAAAACTGTAAGTGAATCATTAAAAAATGAGCAATTAGTAGATGGTGTAGAGTATATTGGTAGTGGAGAAAGTGAAGCTGGGTACATTCACAAGCTATATGCACCAGAACAAGGATACTACTTCTATATAGTTATAGGAAAAGATCAAAAAATTAAGAATTATGTTGTTACAGGTGTATTACAAACAGCAGAAGAATATAGCTCAAAGAGTGATTTAAAGGCAGTAATTGATTTAGCAATTGAAGAAGGAGAAAAATACTTAAAATAATATAAGGTGGAGGAGAATTATGAAAAAAATTTTATTAGGATTATTTTTAATTTTAGGAGCAATATTATTTGCAGCACCAAGTCGTATAAACACAGCTAAAATTCAACAAGATGGAAATACAGTAATACTTGATGATAGTGATGCTTTTGCATTTGGAAAACTTATAGATCAAAGTTCAGTGTTAGCTGTAACATACTATGTTGGGAATAAAGATGTGAAAATTCTTAGTGAACAAATAAAAAATGAGCAACTAGTTGATGGTATAGATTATGTTGGTAGTGGAGAAAGTGAAGCTGGATATGTTCATAAATTATATGCACCAAAAGAAGGTGTATATTTCTATGTAGTTATAGCAAAAAGACAAAAGATTCAGAACTATATTATTACAGCAATATTACAAACACCAGAAGAATATAGCTCAAAGAGTGATTTAAAGGGAGTAATTGATTTAGCAATTAAAGAAGGAGAAAAATACTTAAAATAACAAAAATGGAGGAACAGAATAAATGAAAAAAATAATATTAGGTCTATTTTTAATGTTAGGAGCAGTATCATTTTCAGCACCAAAATATGTAAATACAACAAAGTTAGAAAATGCTGGTTATGAAATTACAGGAGATGATGCTGATTTATTTTCGTTTGGTAAAGCTACACAGGAAGCAGGAATATCAGTTGCATTTTATCCAGTAACAGATGCAAATATGACAGCAAAGTATATAAGTGAAGGTGTAAAAGCATCAGCACCTGATGAAGTAAAATTTATATCTTCTATTGAAAATAAAAGAGCTTATGTCCTAAAATTTAAGGATGGAGAAGTATATACATATAATTTTGTACCTAAAAAACCAAAATCAAAAGATTGTCATATTTCAGTTTTATATATGACAGATAAAGATTTATCAGGAGCAAATTTAAATAAAATAGTAGATAGTTCTTTAAATGAAGCAGAAAGTTTTTTAAAATAGTAAATTAATATTTTAGGGAGGAAAGGGGTAATTATGAAAAAATTAATTTTAAGTCTATTTTTAGTATTAGTAGCTTCTTCTTATGCTGTACCAAATTTTGTAAATTCAAAAAGAGCAGAAGAAAGAGGATATAAGGTTGTACAAGATACAGAAGGAACATTATCAATTCAAAAAGTTGATGATGAAAGTGCAACAACTATTTCTTATTGGTATGGAGTAAAAGATCCAGATGTAGCAGAATTAAATAAAGTTTTAAAAGAAGATGCAACAAGAGATTTACAAAGTAAAGGTTCTTTAAAAATGGGAAAAGCTTATGTAGAAAAGTATACTGATGGAGAAAATTTTATGTATACTCTTGTATTTAAAAATGCAAAACCAGCAGATGTTTTAACATCAGTTGCATATTATACAAAAAAAGAGATTCCTAAAAATGAGTTAAATAAGTATGTAGATAAGTTACTTGCAGAATCTGAAAAATATATTAAATAAAAGTAAAAGGACTGTTACAAATGAATGTAGCAGTCCTTTTTATTATTATAAGGTTGGTATGATAACATCTTAAAAAACTTTTATAAATTTATTTTGTTTTGCAAATTAAATTTATTTATATATCTATTATATAATAAAAAAAATATTTTTGCAAGAGAATTTAAAAAAATGTATAAAAAAAGCTACAAAGCTAAAATTAATACTTTGTAGCTAAATTCTTTAACAATATCTAGCAAGAAGTCTCTCACTTCTATAAGTGGGAGATGAATTGCTTTTTTCTTGTTTTTTATTAGATACTATGGTATACTAAAAATGATAAAAGATAAAAATAAGGGAGTGGATATAATGAAGA
>ERZ773100.597-NODE-597-length-18273-cov-16.108739_pt1 | contig 18273 bp, 11 predicted proteins | sample MGYA00511119_ERZ773100 | MGnify/ENA primary metagenome ERZ773100 (study PRJEB29015, sample SAMEA2738000) | human oral metagenome | biome: human oral; feature: human-associated habitat; material: dental | place: China | collected 2111 ...
GTCTTAGAAATCAAGTCTTCCTTAGAAGCCTGACCAAAGCGGTAGCGATCCAGCAAGAGCATGTAGTCCTTGCGCTCAGCATCTGTCGCTTTCTTTTTGAAATAGCCCCAAATATGCTGGAAGGCATTGCAAACCTGACCCCTATGTTCTGGGATTTGACAGGCACGGTCGATCAGTTCTTGAACCTGACTTACCTCCACCTCTTCATTCTTCAAGTATTGGCGAATCTCATTGTAGATATTGCTGGAATGGCTCAAAACGAGATATTTATTTCTAGCCCAAAGTTGTTGGCATTGGGATTTTTGGTTAGTTTGTTCCATGTTTCTCCTTACTTTCTATCAGTTTCCAGGAAATATGGAAACAAAATTGTATCCTAAAAATGAGCGAATTATGAGCGGAATATGAGCGAATAAATTACTCTCATCACCCTTTAAACTCTTGCAAAAACTCTTTGAGTTCTGCATCGGCTTCTGGTGTGGTTCCGTGGAGTTGGCTCAGCATTTCGAGTAGGGAAGCTGTTTGCTTTTCAATCTCATCATTGGTCTTATTAATCTTTCTGACGATGTCTGTCAGGGGCTCGACTTCTTCTTCCTCAAAGGTGTCTACATAGCGAGGGATATTGAGGTTGTAGTCATTTTCGACGATTTCTTCATAACTTGCTAGATGGGCAAACTTATCCATCTCCTCACGTGACTTGTAGGCTTCCAGAATCTTCTCGATATGAACATCCGTCATGATATTCTGGTTTTTACCCTTATCAAACTCCTTAGAGGCATCGATAAAGTAAACATCACGATTGGTACGGCTCTTTTTGAGAATGATAACCGTGGTCGGAATGCTGGTATTAAAGAAAATATTGGCAGGTAGACCGATAACCGTGTCAATGGCTCCTTCTTCTAACAAGGCCTTACGAATGGTCCCTTCCGCATTTCCTCGGAAGAGAACACCATGAGGAAGGACGATAGCCATAACTCCATTATCCTGCTTGAGATGGTAATATCCATGTAGGAGGAAGGCAAAGTCAGCCTTGGACTGGGGCGCTAGTTTCCCAAAAGGAGAGAAACGAGGATCCGCCATAAATCCAGAGCTTGCAGACCACTTGGCAGAGTATGGCGGATTCATGAGAACTCCATCAAAGTTGGTCGGCTCTTGAGTCGGCCAGTCTTCATCCAAGGTATCGGCATTGTGGAGGAATTGATTCTCAACTGGAACACCATGTAGGATCATGTTCATCCGAGCAAGGTTATAGGTCGAGGTATTGAGTTCCTGACCAAAGTAGACCACTGTCTGCGGTTTATGAGAATATTTCTTGGCATTGAGTAAGAGAGAGCCAGACCCCATGGTCGCATCATAGATGGTAAAGCCTTGCTGGTCTTCACGATCCAAAAAGGCAATCTGAGTCATGAGTTTGGCAACAGGCTGAGGTGTATAAAACTCACCAGCCTTCTTGCCCGAGTCAGTCGCAAACTGACCGATCAGATACTCATAGGCATCACCCAACATATCACCCGCATGACCAGCCACATCTAGCACAGCCAACTCTTTCATGACTGCTGCCACCGTTTGGTTTTGCTTTTGCGGAGTTGCCCCTAACTTTTTAGAGTAGAGGTCGATATCTTCAAAAAGATTTTCATAGAGGTCGTCACTCTGCTCGATATCTCGAAAACCTTGCGCTAAATCTTCCAGCTGAAAAGTCCCCTCATTGACACGTGCTACCAGAGCCGTAAAAGTCAAGTCAGGCTTGATACTATAGTTGAGCTCGTCACTCATAACTGATAACAGGTCCTCGTGAGTTTCCGCATCCTCGTAGTAATTGCGATAGACCTCAAGGGCAGTCTCAAGACTATCTGTCCCCTCTTCCATGGTCTCAGCCACGAAAAAGAGCATCTTATCTGACAGATACTTGTAAAAGACCATACCCAAGAGATAGGACTTGTAGTCATTAGCATCCATCTTGGAGCGGAGAACATCCGCTGAGTTCCACAGAGCTTGGTAGAGCGACTGGGAAGTTTGTGTTGTTTCCATAATGTTTCTTTCTAAGTTTTGCAATTATTCTTTTAAAAAAGCAATCATTTATAACAAATCACTTCATTCTCAATCGTTCGAATCAAATCAAAAGGAATAGAAGAGACTGGAAGTTGATAAACGATATTTTTTCGAGGGTTATAAAATCCAAGATTTTCGATAGAAAGGAAGTCAGGATCAAAGGAATGTAGGCCCATGATATAGTATACAAGGACTTGTAGTGTATGGTCTTTATTAGGAGCTGTTTTAGTCACCTTAAAATCCCATAATGTATCCTTGGTCAGAAAATCTCCATCCCCCTTATCAATCGTATCTGTATAGCCTCCCAAAAAGTTAAAGCCATCCTTTACCAAAGGACCATAGAGGTCGAAAAAGCAAAGACTTCGCTCTACCATGATGCGAATATTCTCTATCGTTTCTACATCCACCGAAATTTCCTCAAAAGGCTTATAGTATTTATCACCAGCACGAAGGACGACATCAAAAGAAACCAAACGACAAGCACTTTCTATCGATAAGTCATCCAATCCTGTCACCAAATCTAGTAGTGCTTCAGCTAGGTCTTCCATGCCAACCATCCGAGCTCCCCTGAGAGAAATTCTGAAAGCATCACGGGCTTCTGCCCCTTTCATAAAACGAGTCAAGTAGTCCACACAAATCCCCACTAAACTAGGAGATACAGACTCTACAGGATGCAGAACTCTGTGATCTTCGAACTGCTCTACTGAAAATAACTTGATGGGTAGATAACCACCTCGAGGTTGCTTAATCTCTTTGATACGTTGTGTTACAGATACCATAAACTCCACTTTCTAATTTATTCTATTTCGTATGAGATTATTTATCTTTTATTTCATATAGCCTATTATCAAATACATTTGAGATCTTATCAAAACCCTCATCACTTGTTATTTTTAAAAATCTAAAATCTATAACATATGATTTTCCATTAAAATTAAAAACATCCTCATTGTCATCATCACCATTGCGAATATAACCAAATCCTAATAAGAAATCTATAAACTCTTGATTGTTGAGGTTTTTTATTACATTTAATAGTTTTTCATCCCACTTAGAAAAATACTCATCCATCTTATTGATGTATATGTAGAATAATATTATCTGCTCTTTTCTTCTAAAAGACGAAAACATCTTGTCAAATGGACTAATATCTGTGACTAAACCTCGAATGTGTTCTTTATCTATGACTTTATGCTTAAAAGAATAATAGAGAATATCAGAAAAGTCTGTCAATTCTGTATTTGCCATCCAGAATTCTTTAACTTGTCTTATAAATTTTGATTTAGTATCTACTTTAAGTTGATTAAAAAGTGGACCAAGTTCATAATCTGGATATTTAATATTAATTTTAGCCATATTCATTATAATAAAATCTATCAACCAATTATTTTTTCCTTCTTCTGACAACTTAAAGGATGTTACAAACAATTGTTTACGGTAATTGAAATCACTATTATTAAAAGAGGTCGTTATATATGTTTTTAAATCCGAGCTAGTCAAACTACTCAATTCATTATACAATAACGTAGGATTTTCAATAAGGGTATTCAAGTCATCCAAAGTCTTATTAGAAGGGATTTCACTAATCAAATATGCCTCTGCATTTGAAGAAAATGGATAAGGATAAATGCCACGTTCTTCCTCCAAAATTCTAAATAACTTTACTATATCATCATCTTTCTTTCCATAACTATCGGTAATTCTTCCCATCTTTAATAAGACATTATAGATCTCAGGATAAAAAATATATAGATAGATAACAACCATTTGTTGTTCAACTAGAACATACTCTTTCTTATTCCGTCCAATCAATTCCAGATTAACATAATCATTAAAGCGTTCTCTGTCTCTTAAATTTCTATTTTCCTTTATAACAAGATTAGTAAAAGCATAAGAAAGTTTTATTTCTAACCTCTTTTCCAATTGTTCGAAATAATCACTCCATATTTTTGTAGGATGGAGAACAAATGGCAACTCAATTCGTCGATCGATAATTTTTGAAAGATAATTACTCTCATTTCGATGGATTATATTGATATCTCCAACGAAAATAATCGGAAGTTTTCCATTTAATAAACTAAAAACTTTATAACTTGCTTCCTGTTGAGCCGGAGTCATCCTATCAAAATCATCAACGACTAAGACTTTCTTCCTACATGAATGAAAATTAAAAGTCAACAACCGGCTATAAATTTCATCTGATTTTATTTTCAAAAACTGATAGATTGCTACTATTAAAGCAATCATTCCTGCAATAAATATGCCCTCGGTCGATACATAAGTACTTAGACCCAAATCAACTACATTAGTCATTAGGATTGATAATGCAATGCATAGAATTACAAATGATCTTAAGCTCCGATAAACAACTGGATGTAAATTCGCAAAAACTGTCTCTAAAGTTGAACGACTGTCATTTAATCTCCAAAAATCAATAGTAACTAGTTTAACTTGTTTCGTATCATTGATATCTTCAAGAAAAGTAGATTTACCTGATCCCCAAGTACCATTAAGAAAATATGTCTTATTCTCTCTTAATAAATTTACAAAATTTTTCGCTGCAGTTGAGGTATCGATTTTCTCTAAGTTTATATAATCATTTTTCTTCATAACCTACCTAACAATTCTCATCTTTAATTATGATTCAAATTTTTGTTGAATATTTTCAACTTTGTCTCTAATTAACTCGTCAGTATTGCTACCAAGTTGATTAATTAAATACTGGTAAAACTTTTTAATATCTGGATCATTTAAAATATGCCATACCTGTGTATTTCCCAGCGCAATCTCTAAAAGATCTTCCAATTCTTCATGTTTCCAACTAGTATATTTTGATAACTTCTCAACTATAGCATGAGTATTTTTGAAACTACCACTACTTTCTAATGAGTTGATTAAATCTAATTTCTCTTGCTCTTCTTTTGGTTTAGCTTGTTCAATAGCTTCTTTTTGATTATTGTACTTTTTCTCATACAGTTTTTCATTGTATACAGTTTTATCAATAATCAATTTCACTAGTTCGTCAAGTTCACTACCCTCTGAGTAGTCTGCAGGAGCAAAGTAAGAAATACGATTATCTCTCATCATTTTATAGACCTTATTCTTTGCTTTCAGTTCATCTTTTTCATCTGGATTAAAAACTCCGACAGAATAACCACCTTGAGAATTCACCAATTTCATACAAGGAATATCTGTGTCGCTATCACCTAAATAAATCATATTTCGAAATGGAACTCTGATTTCGTCAGGTGCGAAAGAATCATTAACCGCTTCATCATTAACATCCAGAACCCCCTTTGAGATACGAAAAAGAAACTGTGTTTTATTAGTATAATTCACTACTTGAGCAGGCCAGACAGCAACTCCATCATCATCAAAATAGAAAGATGTTGCGTACAGTTCTTTAAACTCTTTTGCAATTGTAGTTCCTTCTATCATCTCTTTTAAACCTGAAGATATAATATAATGCTCGACAATGATCCCTTTATCATCCCCGTAGTCTCTTATGCGTTTAAACCAATCCTCTACTCCAGGAAAAAGTGCAACCTGAGATCCATACTCAGCTAACTTCTCTTTTGTAAAAACAATCTGACCACGTGCTTTTTTCTTCATAGTATACATATAAGCAAGATTCTTATCCATATTATTTGCTGTAGCACGACCATTTGACTCCCTCCAGAAATCACCAATCATATCGCTGCCTTCCGGTTGTACTGTTTGGATATATCCTTGAGCCTGCATATCATCTGGAGAAAGTGTCTTATCAAAATCATAGCAAAGTGCAATAACAGGTCTATCTGTTTTCTTTTCACGGTTAAAAGTTGTATCTGGCATAGTTAGCCCCCCTTCAGTTAAATAAAACGTTAGATAAACATTTCCTGCAAGAGTTTCTTTTTCAGAGTCTCAAGCTGAGAAATTTTTTCTCGATAAGAATTGATGAGATTATCGAGGTTAGAGAAGTAAGCGCCGATGGCTTGTTGTTCAGGTAAAGATGGGATAAGTACTTTTTTCGATAGTAATTCCACTTTAGTAATACCCTTTATTGATGTCCCTTGAAGTTGGTTAACCTCCTTTTGAAGTAATCTATATAGCAAATATGCTGTGAATTCTATATTTGATTTAAGATTTGAGAGTGATAAAAAATCTTGACTTGTTGCGTATTCATGACGCATCACTGCCAACTTCCCAACTCCAACTCTCGTAACAACCGCAATTGAATCCTTTGGAATTATTTTGGCTGATGAATTTTCCAAACCTTTCTCAGAAATACTTTTTTGAACTTTAATCTCAAATAGACAATTTATCCCTAAGTCAGATGACTGAATCCAAGGAATATCCCCATCCCAATATTCCTGAACATTTGTTTTTGGAGTGCCACCACTTTGAAAGTTATCAGCTATATCATTAATTTCACGAAGCTCCCACTCACCTTCAAAACCATCCAAACGAATCTCAGGAACCGTCTGTCCAGCTTTTGGAAACATCTTTGAGAGCATGGTCGCCTTGAGAGATTGGTAGTTGGTGAGATTGTCCTTGTAGCCAGCAAGAAGGTCGTCGAGGGTGCGAAAGAGGGAACCGATAGCGGATTGTTCTTCTAATATCGGGAAATCCATCTTAAAATTTTTCATATCTGAAGCCAAAATATGCTTAATAGTATTACCTGTAGAAATTAAATCAAGCTCTCTCCTCTTACCGTTAGATTGAAATTGATAATTCAAGAAATGCGGATTTACTTCTTTTTTATAATCAGTAAAAACTATCAGAGCGTGAGCAGCAGTATTATTTAATTTTTCTGGAATAACAGCTGTGTGACCCACATGTCCAGATTGTACCATTACAATATCATTTGTTTTCAACCACTTATCTCTTTGTTTTTCATAAAATTCATCATTTATGAAAATCTGAGAATTATAATTAATTTTGCCATTTTTGACATTATTAGATTCTAAATAAAACTTACCTTTCTCAACATAATAAGGAGTTGCAGTTCCTACAAAAGCATTTCTAATGGTGCCGAAAATATTGATTAATCTTTCTATATTCCATTCATCTTCATAATTCTGAAACCTAGTTTTGGGTACATTCTTTTTTCTGTCCAATGGTTACTCCTTAATCCTCTTCAATTTTTCCCTTTTTTAAATTTAATAATTACAAATAAAAGTAAAAAAGATAGTGTTAAAACTCCAGAATAACAGATAAAACTTCTATTAAAAGTAAATAATTTTAAAAACAATATAGCAACAATCCATAACATGAACAAAATATATCTAAAATCAAGACAGGGGGATTTTATTTTTTCTTCAAAATCCCCATCGTCAAACATAAGACTATTTGTATAGAATGATTTTAACTTTATATATTCATCTTGATTTTTCTTCATCTCTAAAATGTAAATAATTAAAATAAATACAAGAGCAAAAATCAACATAATTAACAGTAACTTTGTTTTTTGACTATCTGACATTAACAATTTATAGAAGATGTCATTCCCTGAATAATCTTTAATTTTGTCAAAAACTAGTAGTGCTAAAGCAGAAAACCAACCTATTAATTTAATATGTAACGATTGGTAAATGTCATTTTCCCGTTCTACAATTTTTAAGAAATCATCTTTTAAAAGAGTAACTTCATTAAAGTATCTATCCACATTAGAATTAATTATTCTTTGAAAAATACTTTTTACTGAATTTAATAAACTATTTTCTATGGTAAATGACTTATTTTTTAATAAAACCGATCTTACAATACTAAGTTTTTGTATATAGTTATCACCATCGTTGATAATCCAAGAATATAATTCTATTAAATATTCCAGTTGTTTATCTGAAATACAATCTTCAAAACAATAATCATCTGTAATTTCATTATTATCTATAACTAGTTTAAATTTGAATCTATCATTTTCGTAGTTAGTAAAATTACTAAATAATAACATTAGACAAATATATTTTGACTTCCTTACTTTGGAGATTTGGCTGATAGAATCAAAAATTGATATCGGAATATTATATAGGAACTTATTGTCAAAATTTAAATTAATGTTGTTGTTCCTCAACATTTTCTCTACTTTTAATATTTCATCAGATAAATTTTTCTTTTCTTCAATCCAAGTATTTTTACTATTCTTATTAATAATTCTAATATCTTTTGAAAAATCTTTATTTTGAAAGTATCTGACAGTCCCTTGAAACAATGTTTGTTGATTAATGTAATCTTCTAAATTAAATATTACTGATTTTAACCCAAGAGTCCGAACGGTATAAATATTTTTCTCCAAATCTTCCTTCACAATTCCAAAAACTTGCAACTTTTGTATTAGAAGGCTATTGCTGGGTGTATTTTCTATTTCATAAGAAAGGTTATTCCAATATGGCATGTTATTCCCCTAGTTTTTGTCTAATTTCTTCAAGACACTCTCGATCAACCACTAGTCTAATCTCATCACCTACCAATGATACCCCTCCATCCAATATAAGTTTCTCGAAATTATCTGTCTTAATTACAGTTTCTTTAGAGATTCTAATCTCACTTTTAAAATGATCCTTTAATACTCTCTCATCAATTTCAAAACTGTAATCCAACTCACTAGATTTATCAGAGTAAAATTGCAATTCAAAATTTTCTTCATGAGTAGAAATATCTGTTAAACCAAGATCATTTAAATAGTCAATAAGTCCACTCTTTTTAAAGATATTGCTATTAAATATATATTTTTTTGACTCTCTAATAATATCATCTATATTTTCAAGATTTAATATTCCTTCAGAGAAGAGTTCCTTAGACTCAATTAATTCTAACAAATCATGGGTATTAATTTTTTTGTTTCTTATTTCTTGTAATCCTAAAAAGCCATCTAACCAATAATTTGCTACTTTTCGACTCTTATCTATAATTGCTATACTTTTTAGTTCTTTAGAAAAAATACAAACCTTGTAATAACTTTTATCCGTACCTAGCTGTCCTTCAACCTCAAATGTTTCTTTATTTGCTACAGAAGTTTTCTCCAACTTTAATAATATTAATTCCTTTTCTGTTTCTCGAACAAAAAGATAGCCATCTCTTACATTTGATTTTCTTTTACCACTATTTTCACTACATTCTGCAAGTAATAATTTTTGGGCAAAGGCTCCGATTTCAAAATTTTCTCTATCCTTACTATATGCATTTAAAATACTACCTTCATCTTTGAACTCCGCAGAGATAGTGCTATGTGATCTGCTATCTCCTTCTCCAACAATCTTATTAAAAATCTTTGCTATATTAAAAGTTTTTTCTGGATTATCTGACAAGTTAATCTCAGTTATAGAATCAGTGATATCATATACAGCTATAGTCTTCTTCATAATTTACACTCTCTGTCTCTATTTTTTATTTTCCAAATGGATTAACACTCTCTTTTAAACATTTTAAATTGCTTTAATCAACATTAACAATATAGTCAAAACAAGATTTAAAAAAGATTTTTTCAAATTGTATTCCTCCATTATCTCATAATAAAATTATACCACGAATCCACCCAAAAACGCCTTTAGATAATAATATATCTAAAGACGTTTATTTTTATCCTGCTACTTGTGTAGTTTCTTCTACTTCTACTTTTACTTTCTTATCCTTCTTACTTGAACCAGTCAATCGTCTCTTACTATCTCGGATTGTATTCAGGTCCTTGAGGAGTTTGGTTAGGTGTTCTTTTTCTGGATAGGCTTCTGCGCTGGCTGCGGTATAGCGCATAAAGAGGTCATAGATACTGGTTAGTTCCGTGCGGACTTGTCTGGTCTTGCCAACTTCCTTGGCAGACTTATGCGCCCGCGCCTGACTCTCCACCTTGTCATATTCCTCCTGCGCACTAGTGACTGCAAGGAGCATAGGTGTCAGGCCTAGACTGGTCACTGCTTTCTGGTAGGGTTCTTCGCTCAGCGTTTTGAGCAAGCTCTTGATTTCTGCCGTTTCCACATCATTGCTGTGCTTGGTGATATCCTTGTACTTGGCAAAGACTGGTTTCAAGGTCTCATGGGCTTCTTTGAGTTTGGTCTCCTTGATCTTAGCAAAGCCCCTATGAAGGGTAAAGAGACCGACTAGGGCACTGTCACGATTTCGATCGACTTCGGTCAGGTTCGTCGCCTCTTTCTTTTCTACAATAGCGAGTTGGCCTTGGAAGTCAGCTAGCTTGCTCTTGAAGGAATCGAGATGCTTGCCATACATAGGCTCGTCCTTATGTGCCTTAGCAAAAACTTCTAGTAGTTGACCCGTATCTACCATGAGACTTTCAAACTCACGGTTGGTAAAGTTAGTATAGCTTAGCGGACGGATGGTAAATGTTTTTGTCATGATGATAACCTTTCTTTTTTCATTATTTCAAAAAGGAGTTTTCCCTTAAATTTATAAATCCATTCTAACAGTTACCTAAAAAATTTTGTCTCTCATCCGCTCAACTGTCTACTTTATCATCCCAACAGCACTTTTTCAGTATATTTCTTACTTTTACAGGATAAATCAATCATTTCAGAAACAGAAAATCCCTATCTGACTGGAAACGTATCCTTCTATCAGATAGAGACTCTTACTATTTTTAGATTTTAACTTTTCTAGCTTTAGAATACATATAAACTTTAGGGAAGACGACTGTTCGAAAGCTCGAAGACCCCAAAACTTTCTCAGATAGACTATTCAAAGTTTAGAATGCTCATAAATTTATGTATTTCTTATCATTCGAAGATTAGAATACACATAAACTTTAGGGAGTCTATGTCTTCGAAGCTTCGAAGGACTATCTCCCCACTCTGAGTGGCTCAATAACTTCTTCGACAAGTTGCTTACAAGCTTCTTTGATTTGTTTTTTATAAAGGAGTGGATTGAGGGCATCTGACACTTCTAGCTTATAGTCCTGATAGCGCTGGCTCTTGGTCAGCTGGCTCTCTCCTAGTTGTTTTTTAGCTCCCTTGCGGTAGTGCTCGACATAGTAACGGAGTTCATCCTCTCCGACATACCAACGTTTGCTAAAGACTTGGATATGTTGCTGGATAACTGCCTCGATCATCTGATCCAAGATATTGGCAATGGACTGACCACGATAGCTTTCTGGATTTGCTTGGACTTCTCTCCATAGTTCAGTGATGATCTGGGCAAGATTTGGATTGGTCTTCTCAAGGCTCTGAATATAGTTATCCACTGCTTCTCTATCTTGAGTACTTAGGTTCTTTTCTTCACTCTGACCTTGCTCGATCAGGCTTTGGATTAAGGTTAGGATATAGGCATAGTTGATCTCATCCACTTGGATGGACTCTAGTTCATAGTGAATATCAAGGGGCTCTCCATCCTCACCACCATCATCTCTTCGGCTTTTTAATTCAGCTAGGATGTTTTGGTAGAAGCCTAGGTAAGTTTCCAATTCTTCTGCGCTTAGTCCTGTCTGGGCGTAGATTTCTTCCTCATCATACTCTTTATAAACGCGGATAGAGGCTAGATATTTATCAAAGACCTGATAGGCCTTGGCGAGCTTTCTCAACTCAGGTGTAGAGATTTGCTCGATTTGGAGTCCTTGCTCAGGATCATCGGTGATGAGATTTTGAAAATCACTGCAACTCCGTAAAAAGTTCCTCTTTTCCTCTTCCCAGCTAGGAGCTAGGACATCGTTTTCACCACCATTTGAGTAGAGCTTGAGGGCATTATCTACTGCTTCCTTAAAGGCTAGAGGCTTTTGGAAGGTGATGATATGCCCATAGGTCTTACTGGAGTCAAAGATCCGATTGGTTCGGCTAAAGGCTTGGATCAAATCCTGCGGTTGCATAGGCTTTCTGTCAATAAAGAGAGTTGATAGACAAGGGGCATCAAATCCTGTTAGGAGGCGATTGACCACGATAACCAAGTCCAACTGCTCATTACGATAGAGGTATTTATCCTGTTTTCGAGCTAGACGGTTATTGACATCCGTATTAAAGCCACGAAGATCTGCCATGGTGAAGTGGGTATCAAACTCTTGGTTATAGTCCTCTAGGACCTGCTTCATGTGGTCTTGGTTGGCTCTTGACTCTTCTTCATTCTCCGTAACGGAGTAGGTGATGGTCGCCTTTGGAAAGTCTGGAAGGACCTGCTTGACCCTTTCCGATACCTTGACACGTGTCTGACCAGCCTTGACCCGTTTGAGTAGGTCATAGTAGGCTTGGGCTTGAGGGATGGATTTGACGGTTAGGATGGCATTGTAGGTCTTACCTACTCCCTTTTGGAAGCCTAGCTGTTGGCGAGATTTATTGATAATGGCATCCAAGACTTCCAGCATATGCTCCTCATCTTCGTAGACACTATCTGGGACTTGATCTTCAGACTGATCTGTGATGAGAGTATTACGGTAATCGACCTTAAAGCCTAAAACAGCGCCATCATGGATTGCTTCCTTGACCGTATACTCATGTAGACGATCACCATACTGTTGCTGAGTGGTTTGAGCAAGGTCTCCGACCTGCTGGCGTTTATTTTCCTTAAAGATAGGCGTACCTGTAAAGCCATACCAGAGGGACTGTGGGAAAAAGGCTTTAATGTCTTTTTGTGTTTGTGGTGTCACGGCACGATGGCATTCATCCACGACAAAGGCCACTCGGAGTCCCTTGATTTTGTCCGCATCTCTTTGGTAAAGGCCTTGCTCAAACTTGCGCATCATGGTGGTGATTTTCTGGATAGTGGTCACCACCACCCGCTTATCATTGCTTCCTAATCGCTTGACCAAATCATGGGTATTATCCGTCTCATCAATATCAATGACATCATTGGTCGCATATGAGAGGAAGGATGATGTGGTCTGTTGGTCCAAGTCCCTGCGGTCAACGACAAAAATCGTCTTTTGGATGGATGGGATTTGAAGGAGATTCCTCGCCACCTTATAAGAAGTCAAGGTCTTCCCTGAACCTGTCGTATGCCAGACATAGCCTGATACTTGCTGGCGAGAGGCTTCTTGCACTGCTTCGATGGCGTGGATCTGGTAGGGGCGTAAAAGGATGAGAGCTTTCTTGCTGTCATCAATGACCGAATACTGCATGACCATCTGATGGGCACTAGGGATAGAAAGGACTTCGTGGGCAAAGCTAGTCAGATTTGTCACAGGATGATTGTCCTTATCCACCCACTTGGTTAGAAATTGCTTGTTAAGTTTATTTTCACGAGCTGCAGCGATATAGCGTGTATCGACCTTGTTGGTCACAACAAACATCTGCAAGCTAGAGTAGATGCCACGGAATTTCCCTTCACGGTCATATTTTTTAATCTGATGAAAGGCATCGATAAATGCTGCTTGAGAGCTCTTGAGCTCGATTTGAATCATGGGTAAGCCATTGATGAGAAGGGTAACATCAAGTCTACGGTCTTGGTCCAGAGGATTGGATTTGTCTCTCTCGACTTGATTGACAACTTCATAGCTAGACTTTCCTGCTGCGATATTGTCTCGCCAAATGACGGACAAACGGATGGTACCTAGACTTGCATCTTCTCTTTGAACCTCGACTTTAGCAATGCCGTTTTCACCGACCAACCACTTGGCAGCATCATAGTAGCTGATAAAGTTGAGTTGGTTTTTTATCTGGCGTTTTTCCTGCTCTGTCAAAGGATGGTCTGCTAGCAGGGCTACGTTGTTTTGGGCTAGTTTAGTAAAGAAATTGTCCCATAGTTGTTCTTCTGTTTTTAGGTCTTCTCGATAAGTCCATTGACTTTCCCCAGTTACCAGTTGGTCAATGAGTTGTTTTTCTATCTCCAGTTCTGGTTTTACCTGCATCATTCTCTCCTTTATAATGCACAATTTTACTATATTATATCATGTTTCAGATGGATTTTTTCCATACGCTCCTACTCCAACTGACTTTTAACCTTCTTCTTAGTCAAGGCACGGTCGTTTTTGTTGGAGAGAGCTTTGATACGAGCTTCGAGAAGGATTTGCCGTCCAGCCTCTGTCCGTGTGTAGACGAGGTGATAACGTCCGATAGTTGGCGTCAGAAAGTCAAGGAATTTCTGCGCTTCTTCCTTGCGCTTGTCAAAAAGACTAGGAACGGCATAGTAAGGTGACTGACCTTGTTGGGCTTTCTCTGCCTTCAAGAGATAGCGCTGGTTGTCCACTGGAGCAAAGAACTCTCCCACAGTCTGAGCAAACAACTCCTTGTCTCTCATGCTTCCTCCCTTGAGATAGGCAAAAATCATATAATTTTCCTTGTCCTCCTCTACCCGAACACAGGATTGATCGTCCGTTAGGTGCCCCAAATCTAGCAGAGCCTTTCGGATCTGCTCACCCAGAGACTGCAATCGTTTATAGGGACTCTTATAGCAGAGGTAACGCCAAGATGCAAAGGCAAAAAAGAGGAGACAGGCTGCCGTAAGCCACCAAACACCGATCAGTCTCATTCTAAATAGCAAAACCAACAAATCCACTGCTAACAAGAGCAATGACATGCGAACCCATTTTAATGCATCAAGCAAGAGCATGACTGGGATTTTCTTTTTGGGGGTTGCGACTTCTGTAACTATCTCAAATTGTTCCGCTACGACGAGAGCATCTTGCCATTTTTGTCTTAAGCCTGCTCGATCCTTGGAGAGACTCTTAACTCGCTCATTATACTCGCTGATTTGCTTTTTCCTAAAGGGGGGCTTGGGAAAATCCAAACGATCCAAACCGGTCTCAATACTCTCCCGATTATAGGCTAAGCCAAGAAAATGCTCCATCCGTCGCGACAAGGTCTGCAGATCCTGGTTGCTCTCTGGTCTAGGCTCTTCATCAGGAAGAGTGATGAGTGCTTGCGCTTGAACGGCTACTAGATGCCAGATGTTGCTGGTCTTTTCTGGATGCCCTGACCAGATACGAATGGCACGCCCTCGCATCTGGTTACTCAGCATAAAGCTCCCCACAAAGCTTCCGAGGATTAGGGAGTTGACACAAGGAGCATCCCACCCCTCTCCAAGGAGAGATTTAGTTCCGACTAGGACTTGAATCCGCCCTCGTTGAAAAAGCTCCGTCACCGCTGCCACGATTCCCTTAGCTGAGCTCGGAAAAACGACTTGCACATAATGCTTTTGATCCAAGTGACCAATAGACGAAAAACTGAGACGAACCTGAGGCAAGAGCTCCTTCAACTCTGATGCCACATCAGTAGGCAAAATAACGACACTACCTGACAAGACAGCCAAAGACACAGGGATCTCTTGCTCCTGAGCTTTTCGGCGAATGCTTTCAAAATAAGGGAGAACCCCCAACTGAGAAATGGTCGCCTGATCATCTCCCAGATAAGTAGCAAAATCCTTGCGAATATAGTCAGCTAGTACTAACTGTCTCAGTTCCTGACCTAGACTTTCATACTCTGTCCAGAAGATATCGGCGATGGCAGACAACTTCCCTAGAGATTGAGTTAAAAGCTGATCAGAAGCCTTAGACTTAACCAGATAAACCTGACGTTTTTCCACCAACCCGCGCGCCTTCAAGTCAGCCTCTAACTTTTTCCTATAACCATCTAAATCCTCATACCAATCTGGTGTCTGATAGAGCATGCTCTGCAATAGTGTCTCCAACCAGTAGGAGGTCAACGGTGGAAGCTTCTGAGTCCCCAGTAAATTTTGCAAAGAGGAAGGAATCGTTAACCCCTGAGAATGCATATAAATCAACATAGCGGACAAATACTTGGGATCTTCTAAGAGCAAATCAGATGAAATATCCCCTTTGAGGACCTTTGAATCTGCTACAAATGTTTGAAAATCAGGATCGACTATAAGGTGATGAATATAGTCCCACTTAGTCTCCTCAAACCGCTTGAGACGTTCCGACTCTTCAGCTGTTGGTGAACACACATAGACAAAATCCTGATGAGGGCAAAGAGTGTCTTCCTTGACTAGTTCGGGTACCGTGATTTCTTGATCGATCTCCCCGCACATTCGGATATAGCGTTCCCAGAGTTCTGGCTCGCTGTCATATGGTGGTGTGGCTGTCAGGGAGATGACTTGCAGCTGTTCATACTGCTTGCGAAAGGCTTCCAGACTTTTCCACCATTCATTGCGCAGATGGTGGCATTCATCCAAGCAAAGAGTCGCAACTTTCTGAGCTCTTAGACTTGCAAGCAAATCAAACCCCACGAAATCCTCTGCTTCACCATCTTCTTGTGATTGTAATTGGTTTATGGCACTATGAAAGGCCTGATAGGTCACAATCGTTAGTGCCTTCATCTCCTTTAAGTTTTGGGAAACGAGGTCTGAAATCTTCTGTTCATTCCCTAAAAAGGCTGTTTGAATCCTCTCCACCCATTGTTCACGAATGGTGACAGTCGGAACTAAGATGAGGGCTGGATTGCCAAAACGAGCGATTAGCTCGATACCAATGGTTGTCTTTCCAGACCCTGGTGCGGCCACTAGATGAACATGGCCGTCTGCTTGATAGTCCTGAAAACGATCCAAGACCTGTTTTTGGTATTGGCGCCAGCTTCCTTTAAAGTTTAAACCTAACATGATACCCTCTCATTCTATACCGTCATTTTCTTATTCTCATTTTACCACACTTATTTCACCAGTCCGATAATCCAGATAGTTTTTCTTCCCAAAATATGATATAGTAGTATCATACTATCTATAAGGAGTTTCTATGTCACAGCATAAGCAAATGAAAGCTGTTTCTCCCCTTCTGCAGCAAGTCATCAATATTTCGTCTATCGTCGGGGGAGTCGGCACCTTGATTTTCTGCATTTGGGCCTATCAGGCGGGGGTTTTACAGTCCAAGGAAACCCTATCGGCCTTTATCCAGCAAGCTGGGGTTTGGGGGCCTCCACTCTTTATCTTTTTACAGATTCTACAAACCGTCGTTCCGATCATTCCGGGTGCTTTGACCTCAGTGGCTGGGGTCTTTATTTACGGTCACATCATCGGAACCATCTACAACTATATCGGCATCGTGATTGGCTGTGCCATTATCTTTTACCTTGTGCGCCTCTACGGAGCTGCCTTTGTCCAGTCTGTCGTCAGCAAGCGCACCTATGACAAATACATCGGTTGGTTAGATAAGGGCAATCGTTTCGAGCGTTTCTTTATCTTTATGATGATCTGGCCAGTTAGCCCAGCTGACTTTCTCTGCATGCTAGCTGCTCTTACTAAGATGACCTTCAAGCGCTATATGATTATTATCGTTTTGACCAAACCCTTTACCCTAGTGGTTTATACCTATGGTTTGACCTATATTATTGATTTCTTCTGGCAGATGTTTTGAGAATAGAAAAATCCGTTTGGTTTCCCAAGCGGATTTTTTGAACATAGACAGCCTATTACTTGATACTAAATATACTTTGGTATGGAAATCATGCCTATTTTTCGCGAGTAAAGCGAGGACTTACCTAGCCTTTCCGCCGTGATAGAAACACCTGAAATCTAATGGTTTCAGGTGTTCGGAAACTTTGAGACTTTAGGCTCAAAGTTTAGGTATGGAATTTCGAAGAAAGTCGCTACCGTCCGTAATCACTTAAGGAAAGGCTCAAAAAACATTGTCTTCAATCTAAATATCCGTTTGGTTTTCCAAACGGATGCTTTTTTTATTTTGAAACTTCTTTTGCAAGGACAAAATTCCCAAGTGTTGCGGAACCATTGCCTGCGACTGCTGGCGTCACGATGTAGTCACGCACGTCTGGTACTGGTAGATAGCCGTTGAGAAGAGCTGTGAATTTCTCACGTACACGGTCCAGCATGTGTTGCTGTGCCATGACTCCACCACCAAAGACAATCACATCTGGACGGAAAGTCACTGTCGCGTTGACCGCAGCTTGAGCGATATAGTAGGCTTGGACGTCCCAGACAGGGCTGTTGAGTTCAATATTTTCACCACGAATACCTGTACGAGCTTCCAAACTTGGTCCAGCCGCAAAGCCTTCCAAACAGCCCTTGTGGAAAGGACAAACACCGTTAAATTCCTTCTCCTCGTCCATTGGGTGTTTGGCTACATAGTAGTGACCCATTTCAGGGTGACCTGCACCACCTATAAACTCGCCACGTTGGATAACACCTGCACCGATACCTGTACCGATTGTGTAGTAAACCAAGTTTTCGACACGGCCACCAGCATTGTTACGAGCAACTACTTCACCATAGGCAGAGCTGTTTACGTCTGTGGTGAAATACATGGGTACATTAAGGGCACGACGGAGAGCACCAAGCAAGTCTACATTTGCCCAGTTAGGTTTTGGAGTCGTTGTGATAAAGCCATAGGTTTTTGAGTTTTTGTCGATATCG
>ERZ773100.600-NODE-600-length-18236-cov-4.287003_pt1 | contig 18236 bp, 14 predicted proteins | sample MGYA00511119_ERZ773100 | MGnify/ENA primary metagenome ERZ773100 (study PRJEB29015, sample SAMEA2738000) | human oral metagenome | biome: human oral; feature: human-associated habitat; material: dental | place: China | collected 2111 ...
GTCTAAGCCTCATTTTTTGTATTTGAATATGTTTCAAGCAGCGGTCAATTTCTTTCTATTTGTCTCCCTTTTCAGAAACCGAATTTCTGAATACAATCTTTAGAAAAATTGTGATAAAATAGAGACATCATTTAGAAAATAGGTATCAGGATGTCTTCAAAAGTTATTGTAACAATTTTCGGAGCCAGCGGTGACTTGGCAAAAAGAAAACTCTATCCATCCCTCTTCAGGCTCTATAAGTCTGGCAATCTTTCCAAGCATTTTGCTGTTATTGGAACAGCCCGCCGTCCTTGGAGCAAGGAGTATTTTGAGTCTGTAGTTGTCGAAGCAATCGCTGATTTAGCTGACAGTCCAGAGCAAGCCCAAGAGTTTGCCAGTCACTTCTACTATCAAAGCCATGACGTACAGGATACCGAGCACTACATTGAGCTGCGCAAGCTTCAAAATCGACTCAATGAGCAGTACCAAGCCGAGCACAATAAACTCTTCTTCCTGTCCATGGCTCCGCAATTTTTCGGCACCATTGCCAAACACCTCAAGTCTGAAAACATCGTAGATGGCAAAGGATTTGAACGTCTGATTGTTGAAAAACCTTTCGGGACAGACTTGGCAACTGCCAGCCAACTTAACGAAGAACTCTTGGCAGCCTTTGATGAAGAGCAGATTTTCCGTATTGACCATTATCTAGGCAAGGAAATGATTCAGAGCATCTTTGCTATCCGCTTTGCCAATCTTCTCTTTGAAAATATCTGGAATCGTGACTACATTGACAATGTCCAGATTACCTTTGCAGAAAAGCTAGGTGTCGAAGAACGTGGTGGCTACTATGACCAGTCCGGTGCTCTACGAGATATGGTTCAGAATCATACCTTGCAGCTCCTGTCACTCTTAGCTATGGACAAGCCGAAAAGCTTCAGCAAAGAGGACATTCGGGCAGAGAAAGTCAAAGTTTTTGAACGCTTGGTACAGCCCGACAAAGATGACTTGAAACGCTTCTTTATACGTGGTCAGTATAAGTCTGGCACGGTCAAAGGTAAGAAATACATCTCCTACCGGAGTGAGCCTAATGTCAATCCTGACTCCATGACTGAAACCTTTGCTTCAGGAGCTTTCTTTGTAAATAGCGAACGTTTCCGTGATGTTCCATTTTTCTTCCGAACTGGTAAACGCCTCACTGAAAAAGGCACTCTTGTCAATATCGTCTTTAAGCAAATGGAGTCTATCTTTGGTGAGGAATTAGCACCAAATGTTCTGACCATTCATATCCAGCCGACTGAGGGCTTCTCTCTCAGCATGAATGGCAAAGAGGTCGGCGAGCGCTTCAGCTTAGCTCCTCTCTCTCTGGACTATCGAACAGACGCAACAGCTAGTGGTGCTTCCCCTGATCCTTACGAAAAATTAATCTTTGACGTCCTTAACAATGACTCAACCAACTTCAGCCACTGGGATGAAGTCCGCTCCAGCTGGGAGCTGATTGATCAGATTGAAGAGCTATGGCGTAGCAACGAAGTGCCTCTTCATGAGTATCCTGTCGGTTCTATGGGACCAGATGCTTCTTTTGAACTCCTTAGAGAATTTGGAGCTGACTGGCAGTGGTCTCCAAACAAATAAATTTTAAAAATTGTTCATAAAAAACCAGTACTCGTACTGGTTTTTTGTTTTATACCAAGCCTTCAAGCAGGCCTTTCATAAAGTTCTCTGAGTTGAACTCACCAATATCATCAATCTTTTCTCCAAAGCCAATCAGCTTCACTGGAATATCCAATTCCTGACGAATGGCTAGTACAACCCCGCCTCGAGCTGTTCCATCAATCTTTGTTAGTACAATTCCTGTGACTGGAGTGATTTTAGAAAATTCCTTGGCCTGAACCAGAGCATTCTGACCGGTTGAAGCATCGAGAGCTAGGAAAGTTTCATGTGGCGCTTCTGGATCCACCCGCTTAATAATACGGCCAATTTTCTCCAGCTCTGCCATGAGATTGTCCTTATTTTGCAGGCGACCAGCCGTGTCAATCATAAGAACATCAACCTTCTCTGCCTGAGCACGCTCCATTCCGTCATAAACCACGCTAGCAGGATCGCTCTTCTCAGGCCCCGTTACTACTGGAACATCTACGCGCCGACCCCATTCAGCCAGCTGAGCTACTGCTCCAGCTCGGAATGTATCTGCTGCTACCAACATGACTTTCTTGCCTTGTTGTTTGTACTTATAGGCTAGTTTACCGATAGAGGTGGTTTTACCAACTCCGTTGACCCCGACAAAGAGCATGACAGTCAAACCGTTTTGGAAATTGATTTTTTCATTAAAGCGGCCATCTTTCTCATAAATGTCCACCAATTTTTCAATAATCAGCTGGCGCAGAGCAGCTGGTTTTTTAGCATTTTCCAGACGAGCTTCATAGCGTAGTTCCTCAGTCAGGCTGGAAGCCACTTGAACCCCTACATCACTAGTGATGAGCAGCTCTTCCAAGTCTTCGAAGAACTCTTCATCTACTGAGCGGAAATTGGCAAAGAAGGCATTGAGCCGTGCTCCAAATCCTGTCCGAGTCTTCTTTAGGCTGCGGTCATATTTTTCCTGAGTGGATTCCTCTTGAGGAAGTTCAGCAGACTCTTCTGTAACGGCTGCTTCTGATTCTGTTAGTGACTCCTCAGCTGTTTCTGGCTCGAACTCATCATTTGAATCAGTTCCCACCTCGTCATAAGAAGATGCTTCATCCGACAGCTTTGCTTGTTCAACAACTTCTTCTACCGTTTCGTCACTGCTCTCAGCATGATGCTCTTCTAGAGTTTCTTCAGTCTGACTTGCTCCTTGAGCCACTTCTTGATTTTCTGCAATAATTTCTCTTTCATGCTCAGGCTCCTTGCTTTCTTCTTGGATAGCTTGAGATATTAGCTCTTCTGTTACTAACTGCTCTCCAACATCAGTCAAACTATCTTTTGTATCCGAAATTTGGTCATCAAGTTGCTGCTCGCCCTGATAGGACTGAACAGCTTCCGCTTCAAGATTCTCTCCTGCTTCTGGAACAGGCGCTGTTTCTTCTCCAAGGTCATCAATGTTTTCCAATGCTTCCTTGACAACTTCTTCAATCGGCGGTTCTTGTTTTTTTCGGCCGAAAAGGCGGTCAAATAATCCCATCGGCTAATCCTCCTTTAGTACATATTCTTCAATAGCCCAAGCCACTGCATCCTCATCATTGGTCATAGGTGTCACCACATTGGCTGCTTCTTTGACGATGGTTACTGCATTTTGCATGGCCACTCCTAAACCAGCCCACTCAATCATAGACAGATCATTGGCTTCATCACCACAGGCCATGACCTGACTTCTCTCAATGCCTAAATGGGCAATCAGTTTCTCCAAACCATTAGCCTTATGGACATTTTTAGGGGACCACTCCAGCAGCATTTCTCTAGATTTAAAAATCTCATAGCGCTCAAATAATTCCGGTGAAATTTGCTCAATAGCCGCATCCAGTGGTTCTCGAGCATAAGCAGTGACACATTTGTTATAAGTCTGCTGGCTGGACAAATCACTAAAATCAATAGACTCAAAGGTCAGAGCTGGATTGAACTGAGCATAAAGCGAGTCTTGATCGGACTGAATCTGGTAGACCAGCCCTTCGCAGATAGCATCAAGAGGGATATGGAGCTTGTCTGTCTCCTCATAAATCCGGGCTACATCATCATAAGAAAAGACTGTTTTATCAAGGATTTCGCCAGTGTTGCGCTGAACAAGACCACCATTAAAAGTAATGGTGTACTCATCCTCTCGACCGTCTGTCCCCAGCTCATGCAGAAAAAAGTCCATGGCCTTAAGGGGACGACCAGTAGTCAAAACTACCTTAACACCCTTATCCTGAGCTGCTTTTAGAGTTGCTAAATTCCGCTCAGAAATCTTCTTGTCTGAATTCAGAAGAGTCCCATCCAAGTCCAGAGCAATCAGTTTTATATCTGCCATTATAATCCCTCCATGTAAGTGATAACCGACTGAGCATCATGGTGACCGATAACTTCCTTGGCCACTTCTAAAATCTCAGGGCGAGCATTTTCAGTCGCAATCGGATAGCCAGCCACCTGCATCATGTGCAAATCATTGAGATTATCACCAAAAACCATAACCTGAGAAAGATCTATGTCTAGCTTCTTGGCCAGCTCGACAATGGCAACCCCCTTATCCACATGGTCCAGAACGATGTCAATGGACTTGAAGCCAGTCGTCATGGCTTTGACTCCATCGATATTCTCATTGACCCAAGTTTCACCAGCTGCGACTTGGTCCTCAGCAAAATTGGTCGTAAACTTGAAAATTTCATCGTCGATATCAGCCAGGCTAGCTACTTTTTGAATATTTTCATTATAATGAGCACTGAAAGAAAGATAGGTCGGATCCACAGTCTCCAAGACATAGCAGGCACGTTTGCCCGTTAGAAGCAGCTCATTGACATTGACATAGGGAGATTCCTGCAGCTTATCAAAAACCTTGAGATAAAAGTCCCGTGGCATGGTTGCCTCATAGAGATCCTCGCCGTGAAATTCCACTAAACTGCCGTTTTCAGCAATAAAAATAATCTCATTGCGCACTTCCTCAAACAGCTTTTCCAGCGACAAGATGCCGCGCCCGCTGGCTACAGCAAAGTAGATACCTTTTTCTTTGAAGCGAGCCAAAACTTGCTTGAGGCGATCCATATCAAACTGACCTTTACTGTCTAAAAAAGTGCCATCCATATCCGTTGCTACTAATTTTATACTCATGTTACATACTTTCTAAATCTTTTAACTTGACCGAGACAATCTTGGAAACCCCAGACTCCTGCATGGTAACTCCGTAAATAGAGTCTGCAGCTGACATGGTTCCCTTACGGTGAGTGACCACGATGAACTGGCTGTCCTTGTCAAATCGATTGAGATAATCCCCAAAGCGTTTAACATTAGCCTCGTCCAGCGCTGCTTCTACCTCATCCAAGATGACAAAAGGAATGGTCTTAACTCGGATGATAGAAAAGAGTAGAGCCAAAGCCGACAAGGCCTTCTCGCCACCGCTCATCAGATTAAGCGACTGGATCTTCTTGCCGGGTGGCTGCACAGAGATTTCTACACCTGCCGTCAGCAAGTCTCCCTCCGTCAATATCAGGTCTGCCGAACCACCGCCAAACATCTGACGGAAAGTCACCTTGAAGCTTTCACGAATGGCTTCAAAGGTTGATTTAAAGCGTTCCTTGACTTCGTCATTCATCTCTTCAATCGTTTCTAAGAGCAGATTTTTGGCTGATAGGACATCGTCTCGTTGCTCGTTTAGGAAGTTCAAACGGTTGCTGACTTCTTCAAACTGCTCAACTGCTTCCAGATTTACCGGACCTAAAGCTCGAATGGCTTTTTCCAGATCCTTCACCTGGCTTTCAGCAGCTGGTAAACTTTCTAACGGACGAGCCTGGCTGCTTGCTTCATCGAAGCTCATCTGATAGTCATCTGTCAGATTGCTTGCCAGACGGCGCATGACATCCATGAGCTTATCCTTTTCTGCCTCTGCCTTGGCCTGCCGACGAATCAATTCTTCATTTTGATGGCGGGCTTGCTCCAAACGACTGGCAATATCGTCAGACTGACCTTCTAAATCTTCAATCTCAAATTTCAGACGAATCAGTCTTTGATCTAGCTCAGTCTTTTCTTGCTTGGCTGTCTCTAATTGCTCTTCCAGGATTGTAATATCCACTTTCTGCAAGCTGGACTGCTCCTTTTGCTCCATCAAGAGTTCCAAGGTCGCCTGCTCTTTTGCAAGGCTGGCTTTTTCCTCGGACAGACGCTCCAAGTCATTCTTTTCAAAACGTTGGTTGGAGGTCAACTCTGTTCGCTGGAGCTTGAGTTCAGCTAGACGAGAGGAAAGCTTGTCAAAACGAGCCTGAACTGCATCTTTGTTCGACTTAACCTGCTCTATTTCTGCAGTGATGTCTGCTTTTTCTTGCTCAATCTCAGTCAAGCGGGTCTGCAGTCGGTCTTTCTCTTCTGAAATATCCAAAGCAGATTGACCAGCCAACTCCTGTTCCTGTAGATTTTTCAGACTTGTGAGCTCTTCTACACGCTTGGCTAACTGTTCATAGGCCAGATTAGCCTTTTGCTCAGCCAAGCGAGCCTGCTCACCGTCTGTCTTGATTTGTTCCAATACCTGCTTGGCCTGACTTAGCTGGTTTTGCAGAATTTGCACCGCTTCTTCCTGCTCTTTCAAGCTGGCATTTTTCTGCTTAATCTCCTCAAGCAAAGCATCTAGCTCCGGCTTGATAAAGATGGTATTGTTATTGCGGTTGGCACCACCAGCATAAGAACCGCCAGTCCTAAGCTCTGTTCCATCCAGAGTCACCATGCGAACCTGATAGCGCACTTGGCGAGCTGCTGCTCGGGCATGCTCCACTGTATCAAAAATAGCGGTCGTTCCCAGCAGATTTTGAAAAATGCTGTCTAATGAAGATTCATAGCTGACCAAGGAAGAAGCCAGTCCCAGAAAACCAGCACTTTTTTCAATCGTAGCACGGTTATGGTCAGGCAGCTGACGCGGCTTGATGGTTGTTAAAGGCAGGAAGGTTGCCCGGCCAGCCCGATTTTTCTTCAGAAATTCGATAGCCCGAGTCGCAGCCGCCTCATCTTCCACGATGATATTCTGACTGCTGGCTCCCAACGCAATTTCCAGCGCAGTCTGATAGTGGGGGTCAAAGCTGAGTTTTTCACTAACTGCTCCAACAATGCCACCTAGACGGCCAGCTTCCTGCAGCACACTCTTCACCCCAGCATAGAAATTACTGTGATTTTTGAGAATGGCTTCCAAGCTATTGGAACGTGCCTGCTTGTTTTTGAGGTCGTCCAAAAGCTCAAACATCTTTGTCTGCTGATGCTTATAATCAGCCTCTAGCTTCTCTACCAACTGAACCTGACTCTGGTAATCTGCTAGTAGAGTCTTGAGGGCTTGGCGAGCAATTTCCAACTCCTCCAAACCAGCTTGCTCCTGCGCCTGACTAGCCTTCAAATCAGCCTGCAGCTTAGCATAGTCTGCCTTCTTGCTCTCAGCTAGTTTAAGCTCGCTAGCCAGCTGGCTCTCCAGAGAAGTCAAGTCATTAGAAAGATTTGCCTCTTCCTGCATGAGCTTGACATACTGCTCACGCAGATGTTCAATCAGCTGGTCTGGATCATCTGAGAAGTCTGCTAATTCTGCTTCCAAAGCAGCGATGGACTGCTCATTGTCACTCAGTTTGGCAGCTATTTGGCTCAATTCAGCCTGCTTGTCCTCTATGTTGCTTTCTATCTGAGCCAGTTTTTCTGACAAAGTGGCCAAACGCTCTTCATTTTCCCGGCGGCTCGTCGCTGCCTGGCTGGACTCCAACTTAGAAAGGTCAATCTGCCGCTCCAAATCACTGATTAAGCGGGTCAATTCCAGCAAACTAGCTTGATCATCAGACAAAGTTTGATTGAGCTCATGGCGCTTAGTCTTCAAGGTTTGATTTTCAACTTCCAGCTCATCACGCTTGCTATAGTAGGCTGCCAGCTCCTGCTGGATATTCGTTAAATCTTCTTCAGCCTGAGTCAGCCTTTCCTTATTAGCTGTCAGCTGAGCGACCAAAACATCCAAGTAAAGCTCTCGGCGCTGGCCATCCAGACTCAAGAAGCGCTTAGCAGTTTCAGCCTGCTTCTCCAAGGGCTTAACCTGGCTCTCCAGCTCGTAGATAATATCTTCCAGCCGATCCAGATTATCCTGGGTTTGACTAAGCTTGCTTTCCGTTTCCTTACGACGCGTCTTATACTTAAGCACTCCAGCAGCTTCTTCAAAGATTGCCCGACGTTCCTCTGGCTTGCTGTTGAAGATTTCCTCAACCTTCCCTTGGGAAATGATGGAGAAGGAATCTCGTCCTAGCCCTGTATCCATGAAAAGATCATGGACATCACGCAGACGGACTTTTTTACCGTCAATCTTATACTCACTATCACCGCTGCGGTAAATGTGACGCTCCACCCGAATCTCATTGGCAGCATCCTTGATAAATTGGTCGCTGTTATCCAGAACCACTACCACTGATGCGTAATTAAGGGGCTTGCGGGTTTCTGTTCCCGCAAAAATCACATCAGGCATCTTGCCGCCCCGCAGACTTTTCACACTGGACTCTCCCAAGGCCCAGCGCAGGCTCTCTGTAATGTTGGACTTGCCGGAACCGTTTGGCCCAACAACCGCTGTCACTCCCTGATCAAAGACAACTTTAGTCTTATCAGCAAATGACTTGAAGCCCTGAATTTCAATTTCCTTTAAAAACATGAAGAACTTTCCTTTTCAAATGCGTTTTTAGCAGCTTCCTGCTCGGCCAGCTTTTTAGAACGCCCCTGGCCTTGACCGGACTTGCGGCCATTGATAAGAACAGCCACCTCGAAATTTTTGGCATGAGCCGGCCCTGTCTCAGAGACGACCTGATAGGCAATTTCCACATCACCATTAATCTGCAGCAACTCCTGCAGCTTGGTCTTATAGTCCGTCACCCGCTCAAAATCTCCCGCTTCCACCTTAGGAATCATGACTTGATAGAGAAAGCTTTTGACTGCTTCCACACCCTTATCTAAGAGCAAAGCGCCTAAAAAGGCCTCGAATAAATCCCCTAAAATCGTATCACGATTCCGGCCGCCAGACTTCTCCTCTCCGCGTCCCAGCTTGATAAACTGATCAAACTGACAATCACGGGCAAAGCCTGCTAGACTCTCCTCCCGAACAATCATAGAGCGCAGCTTGGACAAGTCGCCCTCTGGTCTCTTAGGATACTTGGTATAAAGATACTCCGAAATAATCAGTTGCAGAACAGCGTCTCCTAAAAATTCCAAGCGTTCATTGTGTGAAATTTTTAAGAGGCGGTGCTCATTGGCATAGCTCGTATGGGTAAAAGCCGTTTCCAACAAGGTCTCATCAGAGAAAACCAAGTCAAACTGCTCCAGCAATGCTTTTTTCAAATTTTCCATTACTATTTTACATCATGCTGACTTCAGTCAGATAAGCAGCACGATACCTTTTCCTTTCCAAAGATATACAGTCTCTATTATAACAAAAAACAGGCGCAAACGCACCTGCTGACAGTGATTTCTATTCCTTATCCGGAATTACTTTAAACAAATAATAGGTGATAAAAACGGTCAGACCTAACAGACCAATCTTAACCCAAATAATAGGCGCCAGGAAAATGGAAATCCCCATCAAGATATAGATGGAAACAATAATCTTTTTCTTACGCTCCTTGGCAATCGTTCCCGTCTCTCGAAAATCTGCCACATAGATTTGGTACATCTTGGTATGATAGAGCCAATTCTCAAAACGCTTGGAACTGCGCGAAAAGCAGGCAATGGACAAGAGAAGAAATGGTGTCGTCGGCAGGAAAGGCAGAAAAATCCCCAAAACTCCTAACCCTAAAGATAATAGACCTACCACAAAGTAAATTGGTCGCATACAAGCTCCTTTACAAAATAAAACCGTTGCTTTTTAAATATATAATGGATACCGCACTAGAGCAAGAAAACCAAATTTTTTAGTTCGATTTTTAAATATTCGTCAAAGGTGTCGCGGTATCAGGCGAGGTATCATAGACCTGGAAATCGTGGCCGACTGCCATATCGGCTTGAGCCAGTTGATTGACCATGGTCATATGAGCCAATTCCTTGATATTATTTTCCTTACTGAGATGCCCTAGATAGATCCGTTTGGTGCGATTGCCTAGAGTCCGAATCATGGTCTCTGCTCCATCTTCATTGGACAAGTGACCCATATCAGACAGAATCCGCTGCTTGAGACTCCATGGGTAGGCACCGCTGCGGAGAATTTCAATATCATGGTTGCTCTCAATCAGGTACCCGTCGGCATTTTCGATAATTCCAGCCATCCGGTCACTGACATAGCCCGTATCCGTCAGCATGACAAAGCTTTTGTCATCCTTCATAAAGCGGTAAAATTGTGGACAGGCTGCGTCATGACTAACACCAAAGCTCTCCACATCCAAGTCTCCAAAGGTCTTGGTCTTGCCCAATTCAAAGATATGCTTTTGACTAGCATCCAGCTTGCCCAGGTCCTTTTCCATAGCCTTCCAAGTGGCCTCATTAGCATAAATATCCAGATGATACTTGCGAGCCAATACACCAACACCATGAATGTGATCCTTGTGTTCATGAGTCACTAAAATAGCATCCAAATCCTCAGGCTTGCGGCCAATTTCGCCCAGCAAGCTCGTAATTTTCTTGCCTGATAAGCCAGCGTCAACCAGAATCCGCTTTTGATCTGTTTCCAGATAGAAACAGTTACCGCTTGATCCTGACGCCAGAATACTGTATTGAAATCCTTTAGTCATGTTTACTTTCTATATATCATCTTCATTATCCCAGTCGTCATCCCGGACACCATCATTCTCATAAGGCAAGACAATGGTAAAGGTCGAGCCCACACCATACTCACTCTTAGCCCAGATAAAGCCCTGATGCTGCTTGATAATTTCCTTGGCAATAGCCAGCCCCAGTCCCGTTCCGCCTTGTGCGCGGCTGCGTGCCTTGTCCACTCGATAAAAGCGGTCAAAAATCTTAGGCAGGTCCTGCTTGGGAATCCCCAGACCTTCATCTGCAATTGAGAGAATCAACTGCTCATCTGTTGTCTTGATGGAAACAGTAATGGTTCCACCATCTGGCGAATACTTGATGGCATTGTTCATGATATTATCAATCACCTGGGTCAGCTTATCTGTATCAATCTCCACCCAAATCGGTGTTATCGGATAATCACGGATAATCTCATATTTCTTAGTTTCGTCTTGATTTTTTATCTTATCAAAGCGATTGAGGATAAAGGTGATAAAGGCCGTGAAATTCGTCAGCTCCACTTCCAGATGACTGGTCTCGTTGTCAATACGTGACAAGCTAAGCAAGTCCGTCACCATCCGCATCATGCGGTTGGTTTCATTGAGCGATACCTTGACAAAGTCCGGTGCTACTGGCTCAGACAAGGCTCCCTCATCCAAGGCTTCCAGATAGGACTTAACACTGGTCAGCGGAGTCCGCAACTCATGGCTGACGTTAGAGACAAAGAGGCGACGCTCCCGCTCCTCCTTGTCCTGCTCTGTCGTATCATGCAAGACAGCTACCAAACCAGAAATGAAGCCCGACTCCCGCCTTACCAAGGCAAAGCGAACCCGCAAGCTCAAGTACTCACCATTTTCATCCTGAGAGTCAATCGTCAGCTCAGGAACATTGGTAATCAGGTCCCGCAAATCATACTCGTCTGAGATCGAAAGCAGATCCAAAATACTCATATTTTGGACCTCATCTCTCTTAACTCCCAACTGCTTAGTTGCCATATCATTGATAGTGATAATCTGCCCCCGGCGGTTGGTTGCAAGCACGCCATCTGTCATATAGGACAGGATACTGGAAAGGCGTTTGGTTTCTTGCTCAAGGTTTTCATGTGTCAGTCGAATGACCTCTGAAAGGTCATTGATACTGTTGGTCATATCTGTGATTTCCGGACTTCCCTGCATGTCCAGCACTTCAGAATAGTCCCCTGCAATCAAATCTTTAACCTTTTGATTAAGCTGTACAAGCTTTTGGTTATCACGGCGATTTTCCAATAAAAGCAAGGCAACAACTATAATGAAGCCGATAATAATGATTGCAAAGACAAAATCCGCAGAAATCACAAATTGTTTAATTGCTTCAATCATTATTTCTCATATAGTAGCCAACTCCGCGGCGAGTCAAGATATACTCAGGTCGGCTTGGCGTATCTTCAATCTTTTCACGCAGGCGGCGAATGGTCACATCCACTGTACGGACATCGCCAAAATAGTCATAGCCCCATACTGTTTCCAGCAAGTGCTCACGTGTCATCACCTGACCGATATGTGTCGCCAAATGGTGAAGTAACTCAAACTCGCGGTGGGTCAGCTCCAGCTCCTTGCCATGCTTCTTAGCAACAAAAGCATCTGGCAAAATCTGCAGTTCTCCAATGGTCAACTCGTTCGGGCCACTTTCTTCTACTTGGTTTTCCACAACAAGGTCTGCCCGACGAAGAAGTGCCTTGACACGCGCCTGCAACTCACGATTTGAGAAAGGCTTGGTCACATAGTCATCAGCACCAATTTCAAGGCCGATAACCTTGTCAAACTCACTGTCCTTAGCAGACAATACAATAATCGGAACATTGCTGGTCTTGCGAATAGTCCTAGCAACTTCCAGTCCGTCCACTTCTGGCAACATCAAGTCCAGAATCAAGATATCTGGCTGTTCTGCTTCAAACATTTCCAAAGCTTCCTTACCATCAAAGGCAGTCAAAACCTCATAGCCTTCTTTAGCCATATTAAACTTAATAATATCTGAGATTGGTTTCTCATCATCTACAACTAATATTTTCTTCATATGTTCACCTTAACATAAGATTGGGATTGAATCAACTCCATGATAGAAAAGTTGTGACATAGTCAGCTAAGTCGTCCTGCATCAAAACGTGCAAAAGGCAATCTAGTTTGCCTAGCTAGACTCCCAATCCAATTTTATTTATTTATATAGTCTTATTATACCAAAGTTTTCTTAAAAAACACTAATTCAAGCCATTTTTATTCCACATTTGTAGAAAATGGACAATTCTCATCCCCCAAAAATTTTTCTCTGAATGAAAATACTCATTTTTATTCAATTTGACAGTTTATTTATTCTATGGTAAAATCTATGTCATATTATCTAACACAAAGGAGAAAGATATGGCTTTAGTTGAATTTAAAAATGTCGAAAAGTATTACGGAGACTACCATGCTCTGCGCAATATCAATCTCAGTTTTGAAAAAGGGCAAGTGGTTGTACTGCTGGGACCATCTGGCTCAGGAAAATCTACTCTTATCCGTACAATCAACGCTTTAGAAGGCATTGATCAGGGGAGTCTGATTGTCAATGGCCACGAGGTCGCGAACACTGCTGCCAAAGATCTGGTTAACTTACGCAAAGAAGTCGGAATGGTCTTTCAACATTTTAATCTTTACCCCCACAAAACGGTGTTAGAAAATGTCACTTTGGCGCCTATTAAAGTACTAGGAATGGATAAACAAGAAGCTAAAAAAATCGCTCAAAAATATCTAGAATTTGTCAACATGTGGGACAAGAAAGACTCTTACCCAGGCATGCTGTCCGGTGGACAAAAGCAAAGGATTGCCATTGCCCGCGGTTTAGCTATGCATCCTGAGCTCCTGCTCTTTGATGAACCGACTTCTGCCCTGGACCCTGAAACAATCGGGGATGTTCTGGCTGTTATGCAAAAATTAGCCAAAGACGGCATGAACATGATTGTGGTTACACACGAAATGGGCTTTGCCCGTGAGGTAGCTGACCGCATTATCTTCATGGCAGACGGTGAAGTGCTGGTGGATACTACTGATGTTGATGCTTTCTTTGACAATCCTACCGAACCACGCGCTAAGCAGTTTCTCAGCAAAATTATCAACCACGAGAGTGATAACGTGCTTTCTTAGAAAGGAGAAGAACTATGAAATTACAAAAAATACTCATCAGCCTACTCTTACTCCTTCCGACGCTAGGACTGTTTCATGCCGCTCCTGCACAAGCCGATTCTAGTACCAGCCAACAGGTCAAATCCATCCAAAAACGCGGTGTCCTCAATGTCGGTGTCAAGCAGGATGTACCTAACTTTGGTTACCTCAATCCTGATAGCAATACATACAGCGGCTTAGAAATCGATATTGCAAAGAAGATTGCTAAGGAACTAGGCGTCAAAATCAACTACGTTCCAGTTACCGCACAAACACGCGGGCCCCTTCTGGACAATGGGCAAGTTGACATGGTTATTGCGACCTTTACCATCACAGATGAGCGTAAGGAAATCTATAATTTTACAACCCCTTACTATACAGATGCTTCTGGTTTTCTAGTTAATAAATCCAGCAAAATTACAGACGTCAAGGACTTGAATAACAAGACTATCGGCGTTGTTCAAGGCTCTATCACTCAGACCTTGCTGGAAGAAATCGCCCAAGAGAAAAAACTCAACTTCAAATATGTGGAGTTAGGTTCTTATCCGGAACTTGCTGTTTCCTTGCGGGCTCACCGTATTGATGCCATTTCTGTTGACAAGTCCATCCTAACCGGCTATGTAAGCTCCAAGTCAAACATTCTGGATTACAGCTTCAAAAAAGCCGATTATGGTGTGGTAACAAAAAAATCCAATACTCAATTGAATGACTATGTAGATGGCCTAATCTCTAAATGGAAGGAAGACGGCAGTCTACAGAAACTTTATGACAAATATGATTTAAAACCATCTGCTTCAACAGATGATTAGAAAGGAGACCCCATGAGTTTTAGTATTTCTTCTTGGCAGGCCTACTTTGCGGACTTTGGCAAGTTTTTCCAAGGATTCCTCTTTACCTTAGCTATTTCTATCGGTGCCCTGACCTTGGCTCTTTTACTAGGGATTTTCTTTGGAGCTATCAGCACAGGTAAGCATAAAGTTCTACGTGGTCTAGCTCGTGTTTTTGTGGAGTTTTATCAGAATACACCACTCTTAGTTCAATTTGTAATTGTCTTTTACGGTCTTCCGCTAGTCAGCAATTACACCATCATGCCCTCAATCTATTGGACTGCGGTGCTCTGTGTAGGACTGTACCACGGTGCTTATATCGCTGAAGTTATTCGCTCAGGTATCCAGTCCATTCCTCGTGGACAGACTGAAGCTGCACTATCTCAGGGCTTTACCTATGTAGAAACCATGCGATACATCATCCTACCTCAAGCTTTTCGGATTATCCTGCCACCGTTAATCAATCAGGTTGTCAATCTGATAAAAAACACTTCTACCGTCGCTATTATCTCTGGTATGGATCTGATGTTCGTGACCAAGTCCTGGTCTGCTCTGAACTCCAACTACATCCCAGCCTTTGCCGGAGCAGCTCTGCTCTACTTCCTCCTTTGCTTCCCAATCGCCAGCTGGGGACGTAAGGTAGAGGAAGCCAATAAACAAGCTTACAGCATCTAAGGAGGTCTCTATGGAAAATATTTTAAAAGTCTTAACCACAACCAACCTCCTCTTTATCCTTAAGGGGCTCTGGCTGACGCTACAAATTTCTTTCATTTCCATTGTCCTATCCACGATTTTTGGAACTATTCTAGCAGTCATGCGAAATGGAAAAAATAAACTGCTCAAGCTGATTGCCAGCATTTATATCGAATTTGTCCGTAATGTACCCAATCTGCTCTGGATTTTCACTATCTTTTTAGTCTTTCAGATTAAGTCAACGCCAGCCGGTATCATCAGCTTCACTGTCTTTACTTCTGCTGCTTTGGCAGAAATTATACGAGGTGGCCTCAATGCCATTGATCCAGGTCAGACTGAAGCTGGCTTATCTCAAGGATTTACCCAGTTTCAGATACTGCGTTATATCATCCTACCTCAGGCTATTCGGAAAATGCTGCCAGCCATCATTTCTCAGTTTGTCACAGTGATTAAGGATACCAGCCTGCTCTATTCTGTTATTGCGCTCCAAGAACTCTTTGGTTCTGCTCAAATTCTAATGGGACGCTATTTTGAAGCTGAACAGGTCTTCGCGCTCTACCTACTAGTAGCAGCCATCTATTTCCTGATTAACTTCGCTATTTCCAGCTTCTCGCGCAAGCTATCCCAACGCTGGGCCCAAGCTGCAGAATAAGTAGCTCAGATACAGACCTACTGTGCAAAAGTTGAGTTTACCAACTCAGCTTTTTTATTTTTAATATTTGTGGTAGAATAATATCAAAGGATAGACAAGGAGAACGATATGAAAAAACTAACATGGCTTTTCATCACTTTCTTATCACTAATCTTTCTCAGCGCCTGCGGTCAGCACGCTAGCTTTCAAGGAAAATGGAAGGCTCAGAAAGCAAATGGCGAGGACATTGACATTGTCTTTAATGACAAAACAGGCAAGCTAGGCGATAAAGAATTTCACTATAAGATAGATAAGTCAGGCTATCAAGATAACACCAAATATTACAGTATCACTGTCAGCGACACCTATCACTACACCATCCTTTTCCCAGATGATGATATGAAAATAGCTACTCTTCTAGAACCTGATGACCCGTCTAGTGACCCTCTCTATGGGGAAATGCTCTATGCCATGAACCGAAATGAGTATCCTGATTTTGATGATTATGTGGATAAATACTTGAATTAAGATTAAACTTGCTAACATAATTAGTTAAAGAAGTTTTTACCTACAGATAGAAAACAATAAAACCCGAGCTAATTGCTCGGGTTTTATTGTTTTCCAATGAATTCTACTTTTCAACGCGTGATTTGCTGGCAATGTCTGCTAAGATCTGCTCTACAAATTCGTCTACTGGTATTGTATGTGTTTCTTTTTGACCGTAGCGGCGGACATTAACAGTACCGTCTTCTACTTCCTTGTCACCAACGATGAGCTGATAAGGAACCTTGCTAGTTTGCGAAGCACGAATCTTGTACTGCATCTTTTCATTGCGCTCATCCACATCAGCACGGACACCCTTGTCACGCAGCTTCTTAGCCACTTGCCAAGCATAGTCAATATGGGCTTCGTTAGAAACAGGAATCAAAGTCACTTGATGCGGAGCCAGCCAAGTCGGGAAGGCACCCTTGTAATTTTCAATCAAGATAGCTGTGAAGCGCTCCATCGTTGAGATAACCCCACGGTGAATCATAACTGGGCGATGCTCTTCTCCGTCAGCTCCGACATACTTGAGGTCAAAACGCTCTGGCAAAAGGAAGTCCAGCTGGATAGTTGACAGAGTTTCCTCATTTCCTAGGGCTGTTTTAACCTGGATATCAAGTTTAGGACCGTAGAAGGCTGCTTCTCCTTCTGCCTCAAAGTAGTCCACGCCCATTTCGTCCAAGGCTGCTCGCAGCATGGTTTGGGCATTTTCCCACATTTCATCGTTATCAAAATACTTATGCGTATCCTGAGGGTCACGAAGAGACAGGCGGAAACGATATTCTGTTAAATTGAAGTCAGCGTAAACGTCGATAATCAACTGCAGCGCACGCTGGAATTCTTCTTGAATCTGCTCTGGCGTTACAAACAAGTGGCCATCATTCAAGGACATTTCACGAACCCGCTGCAAACCAGTCAGGGCACCAGATTTCTCATAACGGTGCATCATGCCAATCTCAGCAATACGGATTGGCAACTCACGGTAAGAGTGAACATGGTGTTTGTAGACTTGGATGTGGTGAGGGCAGTTCATGGGACGAAGAACGAACTCTTCTCCATCACCCATATCCATAGTCGGGAACATATCCTCTTGGTAGTGCTCCCAGTGGCCAGAAGTCTTATAAAGCTCCACAGAAGCCAAAGGCGGAGTGTAGACGTGTTGGTAGCCTGAAGCCAACTCTTTATCAACGATGTAGCGCTCCAACTCACGACGGACAGTCGCACCGTTTGGTAGCCAGAATGGCAAACCTTGCCCCACTTCTTGAGAAATCATGAAGAGATCCAGCTCTTTACCTAACTTACGGTGGTCACGTTCTTTGGCTTCCTCCCGCATTTGCAGATATTTCTTCAGGTCTTTCTTGTCAAACCAAGCCGTACCATAAACACGCTGCATCATAGCATTGTCGCTGTTTCCGCGCCAGTATGCTCCAGCCACGTTCAAGAGATGGAAGATTTGGATTCGACCTGTGGATGGAACGTGAGGCCCACGGCAGAGATCCACATATTCGCCTTGACGGTAGATGGTCAAACCACCCTCATCTTCTGAGTGCTCTTCAATCAATTCCAACTTGTAAGGATCGTTTTTGAAAATTTCACGGGCCTCATCCTTGGTCACTTCCTCACGGATGGACGGGAAGTTTTCTTTGACGATTTTCTTCATTTCTTCTTCGATACGAGGCAGGTCTTCATTTGAAATTTGCCCTGCTTCATTATCTGTATCGTAGTAGAAACCATCCTGAATGGCAGGACCAACGCCCAAGTGAATATCTGGGAAAAGACGGCGAGCTGCTTGCGCAAACAAGTGGGCTGCAGAGTGACGCAAGATATCTAAAGCATCTTCGTGGTCAGGTGTCACGATTTCAATAGCACCATCTTCAGTGATAGCACGAGTCGTATCAATCAATTTGCCATTGAATTTACCAGCCAAAGCTTTTTTAGCTAGGGAATTGCTGATAGATTGAGCAATTTCAAAAGTTGTAACGCCAGATTCGAATTCACGAACAGCGCCATCTGGGA
>ERZ773100.613-NODE-613-length-17959-cov-6.088528_pt1 | contig 17959 bp, 13 predicted proteins | sample MGYA00511119_ERZ773100 | MGnify/ENA primary metagenome ERZ773100 (study PRJEB29015, sample SAMEA2738000) | human oral metagenome | biome: human oral; feature: human-associated habitat; material: dental | place: China | collected 2111 ...
CGGCCTGCTGAAGTACCGTCTGCACGGCCACATCCTGAAGGTCGGGCGGGTAGCCATACCGGCGCAGAATGCGCTTGACCAGCACCCGCATCCGGGCACGCGCTGGCTCCCGGCGGGCCCAGTCGACCGACACGCTACCGCGCAGGCTGGTCAGCAACTCATGAGCGATCAGCCTGAGCTTGTCGTCTCCCATGACCTGCACCGCACTTTCATTCTCGGCCAGGGCGTCATAGAAAGCGATCTCCTCCTCTGACAGCCCGGACTCCTCGCCCCGCGCTCGCGCCGCCCGGATGTCCTTGGCCAGCTCGATCAACTCCTGCAGCACCTCGACCGTGGTGATGGCATTGGCGTGATAACGCGCCACGGCATCCTCCAATCGTTCCGAGAACGCCTTGGCCTGCACGACGTTGGTCTTGCTGCGCGAGCGAACACCGTCGTTGATCAGCTTGCGCAACGCTTCCAGGGCCAGGTTCTTCTTCTCCATCTGCTGGACTTCGGCAAGAAACTCGTCCGACAGAATGGAGACGTCCTGGCTGTTGATGCCGGAGGCGGCCAGAATGTCCACGATCTCGGTGGAGACCACCGCGCGACTGACGATCTGCTGGATGGCCAGATCGCGTGCTTGCGGGGTCACGCTGGCACTTTCGCGGCTCTTGATCAGCGCGACGCGGATCGCCTGGAAGAAGCCCACATCCTCCCGGATCTCCCTGGCCTCATCCGAGGCGGACGCCAGCGCATAGGCCTTGGACAGCGCCAGCACGGCGTCCTGGTAGCGCCGGTGTGCCTTCTTCTTGCCCTCCTCGGTCTGCTCCTTCGCCGCCAACTTCTGCTGAAGATCGAGAATCCACTCGATTGCTCCGGCCATCATCGTCAGGCGCTCCTGTGGCGTACCACCCAGTGCAGATGCGTAATCGAAACCGTGGTACATGTCCCGCACGATCTCGAACTTCTCCGTCATCACCGCAATGGCCTGTGCCTCATCGACACCCGTATTCGCCTGATCATTCAAGGAATACCGTTGCAGCGCTGACTTCAGGCTTTGTGCAATACCAATGTAGTCCACGATCAGCCCAGCGGGCTTGTCTCGGAATACACGGTTCACGCGAGCAATTGCCTGCATCAGGCCATGGCCCTGCATGGGCTTGTCCACGTACATCGTGTGCATGCAAGGGGCATCAAAGCCGGTCAGCCACATGTCCCGGACGATCACCAGCTTGAGCGGATCATTTGGATCTCGGGCCCGCTTGGCCAGAAGATCACGCCGAGCCTTGTTACCGATATGCTGCTGCCACTCCTTCGGATCACTGGCAGCCCCGGTCATCACGATCTTGACCGCACCCGCATTGTCATCTCCGCTGTGCCAGTCTGGACGCAGCTTGACGATTTCCTCGTAGAGCCTCACACAGATGTGGCGGCTCATGCACACCACCATGGCCTTGCCTTGCAGAGCCTCCACGCGGCTCTCGAAGTGTTCGACCATGTCCTTGGCCACCCGCGCCAGGCGTCTATCACTGCCCACCAAGGCTTCAACCGTGGCCCACTTCCTATTGAAACGCTCCTTGTCTTCCTCCGAGTCGCCCTTGGTCAGATCATTGACTTCAGCATCGATCTTCTGCTTTTCGGCCTCATCCAGCTCGATACGTGCCAACCGCGACTCGTAGTAGATCGGAACCGTCGCCCCGTCCTCAACCGCGCGGGTAATGTCGTAAACGTCGATGTAGTTGCCGAACACCGCCGGGGTATTGACATCATCGGCCTCGATGGGGGTACCGGTAAAGCCAATGAAGGATGCGTTCGGTAACGCATCCCGCATGTACTTGGCAAAACCATAGCCGATCTCTCCCGTCTTGGCATCCACTTTGGCCTTGAAACCGTACTGACTACGGTGCGCCTCGTCCGCCATGACCACCACGTTGGTGCGCGTGGTCAGCGGCTCTGCCGTCTCGCCGAACTTCTGCAACGTCGTGAAGATCACGCCACCTGAAGCCCGTTGCAACAGCTGCTGCAGCTCCTCTCGGCTATCAGCCTGTACCGGAGTCTGGCGGATCAGGCCTTTGCACATCGAGAAGGTCGAGAACAGCTGGTCATCCAGATCGTTACGATCGGTCAGCACCACCAGTGTGGGGTTGGCCATGGCCGGATGCTTGACCAGCTGGCCAGCGTAGAAGGCCATCAGCAGGCTTTTGCCAGAGCCCTGGGTATGCCAGATCACGCCTGCGCGCTTGTCCCCGGAGCGTTGTGCCTTGACACTGGGCAAACCGTACCTGGCGGGATCTTCGGCCACGCCCTGAACGACCCCTGCAGCCCGAATCGTGGAAGCCACCGCATGGCGCACTGCATGGAATTGGTGATAGCCCGCAATGATCTTGGCAAGCCCCGACCCCGTCTCGGCAAACACGGTGAAACTGCCAATCAGCTCAAGCAGGCGGCTGTGCTCAAACACCCCTTCGACCAGCGTGGAAAGTTCCGGTTCCCCTTTCGGCGCGACCTTCGTGCCATCGGTGGTCCGCCACGGCATGAAGCGCTCCAGATCCGCCGAGAGCGAACCCACACGGGCACCAATCCCATCCGAAGTGACCAGCAGCGCATTGGTGTGAAAGAGCGCCGGAATCTCGGACTTGTACGTCTGAAGCTGCTGGAAGGCCCCTCGCAGGTGTGCACCTGCGCTACCCGGCGCCTTCAGCTCGATCACCCCCACCGGCAGGCCATTCAGGAACACGACCACATCAGGCCGCCGACGGTACTGGCCGCTGATAACCGTGAACTGGCTCACCGCCAGCCAATCATTGTTCTCCGGCTGCTCAAAATCGATCAGCCTGACGTTGCCCGCCGTCAACGTGCCGTCGTCAGCGTAATACTCCACATCCACGCCTTCGGTCATCAACTGGTGGAGGCGACGGTTCTCTTCCAGCAGTGACGGCAGCTCGGACTGCAGCACCTGTCGGATGGCGTCCTGCTGCGCCTCCGGTGGCAGACCGGGGTTCAAGCGTGCGACCGCCCCCTCGAACCGCTTCCTGAGAATGACCTCGTCGTGGCTTTCGCGCTCGGGGTGCTTGCCGTCGGGGCCGATGGACTCTTCCCTCTCCACGAGGTAGCCCAATGTCTGGAACTGATCAAGCAGGGCTTGCTCAACTGCTGCTTCGGACAGAAAGGCCATGACGTTAATGGTCCATTGAAGAAGGGAGGTCAATCATGTAGTGCACGAACACTATCCAGCGACAAAAGGGTATAGCGCGCCGCCCCTTGGCCGAATCTCGTCACCTTGAAACTAACCGTGGACATCTGATTCAGCTGCTGATTGAGCACCGCAGGGTTGAGAATCCCTTTGTCGATCTTGCCTCGAATGACACTTCCATCATCCTGTCGACGAAACTCGAAGCTCCGGCTGTCCGGCAGAACTCCCGCGAACGAACCAACTACCTCGACATTCTCTTCCCGAATATTGTCATCCTTCAAACGCTCACTGGCGGCCTTGAGCTGCCGATAATCAGCGAAACCAAAAGTCTTGCCCGAGGACGTCAAGCGGCACCACGAATGCTGCTGCGCCAGCCAATCCAGAAACTCATGCACTTTCTTGACAGCCCGCGGCGCCACCTCCTCCACCACGGCGGCTACCTCGTCATCGCTACCTTCAGCCGCCAGCTGGAGCAGGGATGTGAGCTTCCCCATGGCTTCCTGAGCCTTGTCCGGCAGAGGGAAAATGGTCCCCTGACCATTAGACTCGGTCGAAGGAAGTTCAAACTCGAAACCGAAGGACCCCACGGCGGTTCCGGTGATGAGCAACTGGTTGCGTGCCTTGTCCGGGATTGGTCCCATGGCCTGCAGCCCGTCCGACAGAGAGGCCGCGATAGCGGCAAAGGCGTCCGAGAACGCCCCTACTGCCTTGCTGCCGAAACTTGCGCTGATTCCATGGGTGCCGTCCACAGGTTTCCCGCGAAACGTCAGCACAGCCTTCTTGGCAGGCACAACCTCAGGAGGCAGCACCTCCAGCGCTTCCCTTGCCGCAGCAAGCCGGGACTCCAGGCTCATGCGATCGATGACATCCTCTTCCGGCGTGGCAGCCAACAAGGCTTCCAGCTCAGTGATCTCGGCCAGGATGAAGTTCCTTTCATTGATCATGACGGATCCCTGTTCACGTGGGTGACGATACTTTGCCGCACTGCAGCATCCTGCTCTGGGTCCAAGTCCACCTGCACAAACCCCTTCCATGTCCCGTCACGCCGATGTGACCACATGCTGTACCAGTAGGCAATCATCTTGACATGTCGCTCTGCAAGAGTCGTACCCAAAGGCATGGCATAGGCATCAATCCGATAAGCTTGTTTGGTCTCTTTCGGAGAAAATAAAGCACTAGACCGCACGGCCAAAGCGACCTGATCAATCCCTTCCGGAAGATGGAAGAACGTAACCACGTCCATATCACGAGGCGGCCGATCTTCAAGACGTTCCACATTCTCCATGAAGCTGCCGTCCAGCCATTGAAAGCCTCGGACGATTCCGGCAGCATGCAAGGCAGCGCGATAGCTCAGGAAACCCTTAAGGACATCGATACGCTCCGCAGAGGTGGAAAACCTGTCCACAAGCTCCCGAAGGGTGATCGGGTACGGCGAACGGTTCAGTCCGATCCCGGTCTCCGTGGGATGGACGGGTGGCAATACACCCAAGTTGGTCCATTCGGGAAGACTCATAGAAAACAACCTTTTTTTTCAGAATAAAACCTTTGCTTTCAAAAATATCTAGAAAGCATAACAAACCGCCCTTATTATCACAAGACAACATCAAGGCGAATAAATTTTTTCAATTTGATTTGCAATCCATGCCATATTGCTACGAGCCTCTTTAACAGACCTCCCAAGCAGACCACTCACTATATAAACGGCCCCCTCCCCATCTCTAGCCAACACCGAATCCATCTCTTCAATATGCGGATAAAGACAGCCGAGAGGATCAAACATATCGTGCCAGGCAAACAACCCAAAAGCCACCACACCCCTACCAATCAAACCTTCAAAGTCACCGGAACGGAAACAGATAGCAATCAAAATCTCCAGTCTATCAAATTGATCCCGAAACTCTTTTTGAGAAATACAAGAGACCTTGAAAAATGGGTACAAGAGTCTCAGCAGCCATTCATTAAGCGGCAGTTTCTGCCCCTCCATGCCATCTAATAACCCGGAGAGCCGTGTCTGTTGACCAAGGAACAAAAAGATAGGCGGCAACACTTCGACAGCCCTCTTATCATCCCGCCCCTCATTCAACAATTCAGTAGACAGCAACAGCGAGAGCAATGAAATTCCTTTATCACCTGCCTTTAAAGCGGAAATCCCAAGCGCATATAGCAACAAAGTCGCAGGATACCGCTTCAAACCATACCATATCCCATTACCGGAATGACCACACCCCATCTCTGACATGAACCCAAGACGCGAAAGCGCCTTTTTCCAAATTGGATAATGCCACTCTTCTGCCCAATACCCACCGACAGCCGCCATGGCAATCAACCCTTCACAGGCTGCCTCATACGCACGAACCCTGTGCGTAAAACTATTTTTATCTAGCTGCGGATGATCTACGATGTCGAAGTCGGAACCAGACGTAATCTCAAGAATATGCGAAACCTCATCACTGATCAGATCGTCCAGGCGAATCCGGTTGACAGGATCCGCAAGATACTTCTTGAGCGCTGCGACCTTCATCTTTACGGATACTGGATTCTGGCGCGAAACCTCAGAAATGGCTTGCACCTGCTCTGCCAGTTTTGAAAAGAAGCTATCAGCAGCGCTGATTTTGACGTGATATCCTTGCCGATGTTCGATCAGCCTTTTCGCCTCCAAAGTGGGCTCCCCTCGCGTCGCCCAATAATGCGAGAACCGACGCGACTTTGAACGTTCTATAGCCTTCCGCAAGGCTGGATCCCAAGCGGCCGACCAACCACAAACAATCAATCCAAACTCATCAAGGACGCGGTCCAGCAACTGATTGAAAGCCTCAGGATACGCATTCAACTCGGCTTCCGTGTTACGAATCCGAGTATCAAGATAGTCCCCGTGGACCTTGAAAACACAGCACCGCTGATGAATCAGTGGCATTGCACCGTTTGCTTGGTCCTCAGTACTGATGACAGTTGGCACCACTCCTACCGATTCCAACGCCATTTCCATCAATCGGTCAAAGTTCGTCGTAATCACCACCCGGATATACCCTTGAGCGACCAGCCTGGCGATAGCCATATGCGCAGGCGTTGGTACCTTCAACCCATCCGCCCTTTCCTTCTCTGTCGGCTCAAGGTAGCCCCTGATCAGTTGCTGACGTTCTGCAGGCGTCTTGGCAAGCTCATCGAGCAAGTCGGAGTAATCGGGATCTTTACCGAACTTTTCCCTATACCAATCTTCTGGATCCAATGAGCGTACATTCCCTTCCCCTTGTGCGGCCGCCAGCTTTGAAACCAGATCCAGCGTGATCTCCCAGCCGGTGGGTATCTGAGCAGATCGAGACACACCAGACCCGAGAAGCAGTGCGTAAACACCTGGATTTGCCTGCATGGAGAAGGCAAGAGAGTTCAATGTGTCGATCATAACCGCCTCATATTCTCAAGTACTCGCCCGGGGTTTCGCACACGTAAATCACCGGAAACCAAATCAGGAAGCAAGCTATCGCGTAGTTGAACCAGAAGGCGCGACTGTTTCGCGTTGTATGTCAACTTCTCGAACAACGGCGCAATCACTGAATCGATCCTATTCATGTCTTCCATGGACGGGATCACAACTTTAGAAGCAGTCAAGTGTTTTCGCTGAATATGCCCCATTGTCGTAGCCTTGCCTGCCGCGATTTCACGGAAGGCAGGGAGGTGATGTCGGGTTGCAAAGTAGTAGAACCACTTTGGAAACAAACCGGATGTCACCTTGAACAAGTGTTGATTCAGAGCGCCTCGTCCTCCACTCCACACCTCAACCTCAAGCGACCCCGACCAAGAGAACAGCACATCGCCGTTCTCAACAACATACTCAGGACTGATTCGTGCGCTTGCCCGTCCCGCACCATGCGTGTCTCCAGAGCGCAACTGTGCAATCTTTATTACCGGAAGGAATTCATCTTCACTTTCAGGTGGATATTTCTGCAGCGCAAGACCATTGAGGTAGTTCGCAATCGAGTCTAGAGACCTCACCTCCCACCCCTCCGGAATCTCCCCCAACTCCGATTCGACCATCCGATCCGGGAATAAGTCATAGAGGTGCGCAGGCATGCCAGGCAGAGATTGGCCGCGCTTCCAGCGGCCTTCCATCTTGGCGCGCACGGGCTCGAAGTCCACGAACCACGCTTTGAACATGGCGCGCGCCATTGCCTCCAGTGTTTCGTTCTGCTTGCGGTTCAGTTCGATCTTTTCATCCAGCGTGCCAAGGATATGGGTAATACAGAGTCGTTCCGAATCTCCCGGTAATGGAACCCTCACCTTTCTAAGATCTCTCAAGTTGATAGTTACTTGAACTGTTGTATTTGCCGCAACCCCAAGCTGATACTGAACACTTGGAGAACGGAGCGCAAGCGCAATCCAACGTGAAAGAGCAGAATCCCTTGGACGAATAAGCGCTACCGCACGAGCTATATTCCAATTATTTAATTCAGGAGAAGCAATGGCAACCTGTCCAACAGAACCAACGATCGTAATTAATACATCACCTTCTTTAATTCGAGTTCTCTCATATCTCGATTCAACACCCTCCGAAACACGCATTACCTCAACAAGATTAAGCCCTCCCCCCTGAAAATTGTTCACACGCAGCATTGGAACACCATCCTTTGTGGCACACCCTGGCTGAACAATACCGTAAGTTGGCGGCATAGACGTCAGCTCATCCAGAGGGATCTCTTTCCATTTATTGGCCATATCCAAGCTCGTTCAGATTGGCCTCAATCAGCGCATCCAGCCGCGCACCTTCCGCCCGCTGCTCTCGCCACAGGGCAGACAGGCGCCGCATTTTTTCTTCAAAGGGCTCCCCGTCCTCTTCCTGTTCAGCGGACCCGACATAACGGCCTGGCGTCAGGACGTGGTCATGTTTTCGGATGTCTTCCAGCGTGGCCGATTTGCAGAAGCCCGCCACGTCCGCGTATTTCCCTGCGTTCTTTTCACCACGCCAGGCATGATAGGTATCGGCAATCTTCTGGATCTCGGCGTCGGTCAGCTCACGACGGGTTCTATCCACCAGCTCACCCATCTTGCGGGCGTCAATGAACAGCACTTGTCCACGCCGGTCGCGCCGTCCCTTGCCAGGGGCCTTTTCGCGGGTCAGGAACCACAGGCAGGCAGGAATCTGTGTGGAATAGAATAGCTGCCCCGGCAGCGCCACCATGCAGTCCACCACATCGGCTTCGATCATGGCCTTGCGGATTTCGCCTTCGCCGGACTGGTTGGAACTCATCGAGCCATTGGCCAGCACGACGCCTGCCGTACCCTTCGGAGCAAGGTGGTGGTAGATATGCTGAAGCCAGGCATAGTTGGCATTGCTCACGGGCGGTACACCAAACGTCCAGCGCACGTCTTCTCGCAGACGATCCCCTCCCCAATCGGACACATTGAAGGGGGGGTTGGCCAGAATATAGTCGGCCTTCAGGTCGCGCAGTTCGTCCTTGTGAAAACTGCCCTCGTTGTTCCAGCGAATGTCGGAGTCGATTCCCCGAACGGCCAGGTTCATCTTGGCCAGCCGCCAGGTGGTGTAGTTCGATTCCTGCCCGTAGATGGCGATGTCACCGATGCGGCCGCCGTGCTCCTGCACGAACTTTTCCGACTGGACGAACATCCCGCCCGAGCCGCAGCAGGGGTCGTAGACCCGCCCCTTGTAGGGCTCCAGCATTGCAACCAACACGCGCACGACGGAGCGTGGTGTGTAGAACTCGCCACCGCGCTTGCCTTCGGCGCCCGCAAACTGGCCCAGGAAATACTCATACACCCGCCCCAGGATGTCGCGGGAAGCGTGCCCTTCCTCATTCAGCGTGATGCTGGAGATCAGGTCGATCAGCTCGCCCAACATCACCTTGTTGAGCGCAGGCCGTGCATAGTCCTTGGGCAGAACACCCTTGAGCGAGTCGTTGTCCTTCTCGATGGCACGCATCGCGTCATCGATCAGGGTACCAATAGTCGGTAATTTGGCATTGGCCTGAAGGTGTGACCAGCGCGCCTCTTTCGGCACCCAGAACACGTTCACTGCAAGGTATTCGTCCTTGTCCTCGGCGGCCTGCGCAGCTTCGGCCAGCAACTCGTTGTGCTTGGCCTCGAAGGCGTCCGAGATGTACTTCAGAAAGATGAGCCCGAGTGCGACATGCTTGTAGTCGGAGGGCTCCATGTTGCCGCGCAGTTTGTCGGCTGCCTTGAAAAGCTCGGACTCGAAGCCGAGACTGCCTCCGTTGCCTGTCCTGGCGGCGTCTTTCTTTGCCATTGTGTTCTGTCAAGTGTTTTTGGCGATGCTATCACGCAGTAAATCGGGCCTATCAGCGCCCTTCTGCTGACAGCGTTAGCATCATCCAAACCTTCCTTGCAGGCAACGATGACCCCGGGCTACGTATCATCCACACGACGCCACGGATCAGTCAATCTGAAGTACGCCTGTCCGCCGTGCTCCCGTCACACCCCCAACCACTCCGCCACCCCCCTTCCAAACAGCAGGATGGCAGCCGCAAAGACAAAGAGCAGCACGATGAACCAGATGGGTTCATCGATGCGGTTGCGGGCGGACTGGCGCAGCAGCAGCAGGGTGAAGGCAAGATAGACCAGCACACCGGCGATGGAGGTGGTGCTGACCTGGCCCAGGCGTCCGTCGATGGGGGTCAGGACCAGAACCGAGGGCACCAGGCCGTAGACGAGGGATATCCACCAGCCGCCCAGCGGGGAACGTGCCCGGCTGGCCGATGCGGTCGTTTCGGCGCGGGTGTCGGTCTGGTCTTGTCGCATGGTGTCGCCCCCTGTCTGTGGCTTTGCGGGCAGGCAGTCGGCCGCGCGGGTGGCCGCTGTCTTCCTCGGTGGCAGCATCTTTATGGGCTGCTCATGTGTACCGGGTCATCCGGGGCTGAAAAGGCGGAGCTGTCCTGCCGCTGCCTGCCCGATGCCAGGTTCTTCAAGTGTATCCAGCGAACGCCTCCTTCCGGCGCTTTGCCCCCTGGTTTTACCCGGCCATCCTTGCAGCGCCCGCCATGCCAGGGGTGCTGAATGAGTGCGCACCCCATGGGCTACACTTGCCGTGCGGTCGGTACCAACCATTTCCGCATGGGGGCTGTTTCCGCGCGCGGGTCGTTTTCGCGTGCGAGCCGCATCCGCGCACCAGCAGTCCTCCTGTCTGCCGTTTCCCCCGATTCACCCCGGTCCCTCTGCCATGGCCTCCTCCTCCGCATCCTCTCCCCCTTCGCTCCTGATCATCGGTACGGGCGGCACCATTGCCGGTGTGGCCCCGTCGGCGGGCAGCACGGCCGGCTACCAGGCGGGGGCGCTGCCCATCGGGCAGATTCTGGATTCGGTGCCAGGACTGGCAGCGCTGGTGCCGGAGGGACAACTGGCCACCGAACAGGTCTTCTCGATTCCCAGCGAGCAGATGAGCGGGGCGCACTGGCTGCAGCTGGCGGGCCGGCTGCGGGCGTGGCTGAGCGGTGACGAGGCGCCCGATGCCATCGTCATCACGCACGGCACCGACACGCTGGAGGAGACGGCATTCTTCCTGTCGCTGGTGCTGCCGGCCACGCGGCCGGTGCTGCTGACGGGCGCGATGCGGCCGGCCAGCGCGCTCAGTGCCGATGGGCCGGGCAATCTGTACGATGCCTGCCGCTTTGCGCTGGCAGCACGACAGGCTGGCATCGGCGGGGTGTTCGTGAGCTTTGGCGGCCGGGTGCTGCGTGCGGATGCAGTGTACAAGCAGCACGCCAATCGGACGGATGCCTTTGCGCAGCGCTTCGGTCAGCCGGTGGCCTGGCTGGAGGCGGACCGTCCGTGCTGGCAGCCAGCGCTGGCGGCCTCAGGCTTGCAGGGGCAGTTTGCAACGCTGGGGCTGGAGGACACGGCGGCCTCGGCAAAAGGCGATGCCGCATCGATGACGCTGCCCCCGGTGAGCATCGTGCCCCAGCACGTGGATGCCGACCCGGCCATGGTGGCGTGGCTGCGGTCACGGGGCCGTCAGGGGCTGGTGCTGGCCGGCACGGGCGTCGGCACCATGCCGGTGCCCATGCGGGCGGCGCTGGCCCAGGCGCGTCGAGAGGGTTGCCTGGTGGTGCGCGCCAGTCGGGTGCCGGAAGGCTACGTGGGACGCAATACCGAAGCCAGGCAGCAAGAGAGCGATGATGCGTTGGATTTCATCACATCCGGCTGGCTGGATGCCCGCAAGGCGCGTATTCTCCTGCAGTTCTGCCTGGCAGCAAAGATGGGTAACGCCCGGGAGATTCAGGCGCTCTTCGATCGTTGTTCACCGTGAGGCGGCCTTTCCCGGACTGACCTGGCCGTCCCGGCTCAACGCCCCTGTGTCCCCTCCAGCCGATCCAGGCGCTGGGCCAGGCGGCGCACGCCGTCGGACCAGTCCTCGAACTCGGGCCGCGAGACCAGCACGCCGGTTCCTGAAGCCAGGTGATCGGCCAGGGCGTCCTGCAGCCGGCTGCCAACCTCTGCGGCGTGCACGCGGGCATCGCGCCAGAACTGGCCGGCACGATGAGCCGCCACGTCGCCCACCACCTGGCTGAGGTCTTCCTCCACGTCCCAGTGCAGGGCCTTGGCCACATCGCCCAGGGCCTGGGCCAGCATCACATCGCCTTCGATGCGCAGCGTGGCGCCCAAGGCCAGCGGGCCTTCGCGCAGCACCCGAAAGAGCGCATCCACGGTGGGGCGCGCCGTCAGCACCACGGCCGGTTCTTCGCCGGACACAGCAGTCAGCATGCCGTCGACACCGATACGGGCATCGGCCTGCAGGGTGGGCAGGCGCAGAAAGCCCTCGTCGGATGCCGGTTCGGCGCTGACCCTCGGGGCCGCGGCCGAACGCGGAGCAGTGCCCGCCTTCGCGGGACGGGGCGCTGCCTTGCCCCCCTGCCCGCCCGCGGTGGGCGGCAAGGCCCGGATGCGCACCACGTGGCCAGCATGGCTGGCCAGCAGTTCACGCAGCCAGGGCTGCTGGCCGGTGATGTGGTTGATGGCCGACAGCACCAGCTGGGCAACGGGTAGCGGAATCTGGAACATGGTGGTATCTCGGGCGGAACTGGCGGCCATTATAGGCATCCGGAGATAACGAGGCATGCTCCAGGACCGCACCTGTCATGAAGCGGCCGGATAGGCCGGCTGCCACATGGCATCCTGCACGGCCTGCACCCAGTTGTCATGCTGGCGGGTGGCCACACCCTCGGCCACAGCCTGCTTGGCCACGGCAACCGCCACAGTGGCGGACGAGGCGCGCAGATTGTCCACGGGCGGGAGCAGCGAGGCCCCCAGCTCCTGCGGGTTGACCTGTCCGGCCACCGCCTGGGCTGCGGCCAGCAGCATGCCGTCGGTGACGTGCCGCGCCCCCGAAACGATGACACCCAGGCCCAGACCGGGGTAGAGCAGCGCATTGTTGCCCTGGCCAATATGGAACTTCGTCCCCTGGTAGCTGACGGGCTCGACGGGAATGCCCGTGGCCACCAGTGCCTTGCCGCCGGACCAGGGGATGGCGTCCGACGGGAGGACCTCGATGCGCTCGGTGGGGTTGGACAGAGGCAGCAGAATGGGGCGCTCCACGCCGGCGCACAGAGCCTCGATCACCTCCTTGGTGAAGGCACCGTGATCGGTGGAGGTTCCGATGAGGATGCTGGGCTTGACCTGCTTCACGACCTCCAGCAGGCCAATCTTGCCGTCCTGCCGTTTCCAGCTGGAAACCTCGGCAGCCGGGCGGGCGTATTCCTGCTGGTAGTCGGGCAACCCCTGCATGTCATCGGTCACCAGACCGTTGATGTCGATCAGCCAGACACGCTTCCTGGCTTCTTCACGGCTCAGGCCGTCACGTTCCATGGCGGCGCTGATCTGGTCGGCCATGCCGGTGCCGGCGGTACCCGCGCCGTACACCACCAGCCGCTGATCGGCAAAGCCCTGTTTCGTCACCTTCAGCCCGGAGATCACGGCCGCCATGACGATGGCGCCGGTTCCTTGCATGTCATCGTTGAAGATGCGGTAGCGCTCGCGGTTCTTCACCAGGATGCGGCGAGCGTTGCCCGGTCCGAAGTCCTCGAAGTGCAGCAGCGCCCGGGGAAACATTTCACTGGCCACCTGCAGATAGGTATCGATGAGGCGCTCGTAGCGTTCGCCACGCACACGGGCATGGCGATTGCCCAGGTAGGCGGGATCGTTGAGCAGCTGCTCGTTGTCGGTGCCCACGTCCAGATTCACGGCGATCACCCGGTCAGGGTGGATACCCGCGGCGGCCGTGTAGACAGCCAGCTTGCCAACGGAGATATCGGTACCGTTCACGCCCCAGTCACCGATGCCCAGAATCTCCTCTGCATCCGAGACCACCAGCAGGTCCACGTCATCGGGCCCCAGACCCAGCGTTTCGAAGGATGCTCGAACGTTCTCGGGATGATTCACATCCAGGTACACGGCGCGCGAACGACGGTAGTCCCGGCTCCATTTCTTGATGGCCTCACCGACGGTGGGGTCGTAAACGATGGGCAGCATTTCCACCAGGTGATCAGTCAGCAACCGGTAGTAGAGCACCTCGTTGCGGTTGTGCAGCTGGTCCAGGTAGACGTACTTCTCGATGTCGCTTTCATAGCCGGAGTACTGGCGGTAAGCGCGCGCGGCCTGCTGCTCCAGCGTCTCCACGGCCACCGGCAGCCGGCCGGTCAGTCCATACCGGGCGCGCTCTTCCAGGGTGAAGGCCGTGCCCTTGTTGGTGAGAGGATTCTTCAGGATGTCGGGGGTTTTGCTCATTGTTGGCTCCTGTCGGTGGCATGCGCCCAGCTTGAAGGCACAGCCTGACACGGATACGAACGAGCGGACGGAATTACCCGTTGACACTGCAGGCATTTAGCCAGGGAGGCCCCCCGCGGTGTGATTCATGACGAGGCACCCTTGAAACAAAAACCCGCCCCGACGCATGCACGCGTGGGGCGGGTGTGTGTCTGGCGAGACCAGGGGCGCAACCTCCGTGAAGGTGCCGCCCCCGACCTGCCCGGCGCCGGCAGGCAGCGCCGTGGCCTGGGTGCCGATCAGCCGATCAGTTGGGCTGCTGGATGCCGGCCAGCACCCAGCCGGAAGCGCCGGAGGCGGGGCGGGTGAAGTTCCAGATCTCGGAGAACGGCTCGGCCGGGCTGTTGGGCTCTTCGCGGATGAGGCCGCTGAAGAGCACGCTGGCCACCAGGATGGGGCCTTCCTGGTGCATGCCGGTCAGTTCGGCGTTCAGCTCGACCACTTCGGTGGTCTGCGGGGCGCTGCCGCGCTGCATCATGTCGATGTTCAGCTCGCCGAACATCTCGGGCGAGGTGAACTCGCGCAGGTCGTCGGCGTTGCGGGCGTCGAAGGCAGCCTGCAGGCGGACGAACTGGACCTTGGCCTGACGCACGAAGGCTTCGGTATCGAAACCACCGGGCACCTGCATGGCGGCGGTGTAGCCGCTGACGGTCGGGTCAGCAGCAGCAGGCGCCTGAGCCGCACCGGCGGCCGGCGGCTGGCTGAACAGGCCACCGGCGTTGCTGTTCTGGCGGAACATGTCGTTCTGGCCCTGCTTGTCGCTGTTGAAGGCGTCACGCAGGTTGCCGGCAAACGGCGCGCCGCTGCCGGCCGCCTGTGCCTGCTGCTGTTGCTGCAGACGCTTGCCGAACATGCGGAAGGCAAAGATGGCCAGGCCGGCCAGCAGGATCATCAGCAAGAAGATGCCGGAGCCTTCACCCAGGCCGAAGGCCGAGGCCAGGGCGCTGAGGCCCAGGCCGGCGGCCAGACCGCCCAGCAGGCCCATGCCGAAGCCGGGCCGACGGCCGTTGTTGGCCTGGGCAGCCTGCTGTTGCCGGTTGTTGGCCATGGCGTTGTTCTGCTGAGCCGGCGCGGCACGTTGAATGGTGCTGTTCTGGCGGCCGATGCTGCGGCCGCCACCGATCCGGGCGGCTTCGGCGCTGTCGGTAATGAACATGACCGAGCTGGCCAGCACGACCATCAGCATCATCAGGAATTTTTTCATGTGAGTTCCTCTGTCCAAGCGAATGTGTAGTTGGGCAACGGGGAAACTGGGGAAGGCCGAAAATGGGCGTCTTCCCGGGGGCCGAGGGCTCGGCCAGGCTTTTTCGGCCATCTACCGGGCATCTGCCCGGATCGACCACCCAACGTGCATGAAAACACGATGTGTGGTGTGTCCTCCGCCGTAGATGGGGGCGGTCCGCCAAAATACAACAGGAAACGGAAAACCACAACGCCCGTTTGTGCAGGGCAGCCGGGCCACCGGGCAGCGGGGCCCGGAATCAGTCCAGCCGCACGCCCTGGTGCAGGGCCACCACGCCGGCGGTCATGTTGAAGTAGCGCACCTGACCGAAGCCGGCGTCGCGGAACATCTGGGCCAGGGTTTCCTGGTCGGGGTGCATGCGGATGGATTCGGCCAGGTAGCGATAGCTCTCGGCGTCGTGGGCGACGACCTTGCCGATGAGGGGCAGCACGCCGAAGGAGAAGGCGTCGTAGGGACGGCGCAGCGGCTCCCAGACCTTGGAAAATTCCAGCACCAGTGCCTTGCCGCCGGTCTTGAGGACGCGATGGATCTCCTTCAGGGCCTCTTCCTTGTGGGTCATGTTGCGCAGGCCGAAGGCCAGCGTCACACGATCGAAGCTCTTGTCGGGGAACGGCAGTTTCTCGGCGTCGCACTGCACGGTGGGGACGGTCAAGCCGTCATCCAGCGCCCGGTCACGCCCCACGGCCAGCATGGCGGCGTTGATGTCGGTCATCCAGACCTCGACGCCAGGCTTCTTGGCCATGGCACGGGCCAGGTCGCCACTGCCGGTGGCCAGATCCAGCACCTTCATGCCGGGGCGCAGGGCTGCCTGACCCACGGTGAAGTGCTTCCAGAGCCGGTGCAGACCGCCCGACATCAGGTCATTCATCAGGTCGTAGCGGCTGGCCACCGAATCGAACACGCCACGCACCCGGCCAGCCTTCTCGGTGGCATCGACCTGCTGGTAGCCAAAATGGGTTTTCTCGTGGGTGTCGGGCATGAAAGCCTCCGTGAATGGTGTTTTTTGTCTGCGGGTGAGAAGCATGCCTTCACCCGGAAGCGGCGCGCTGCGAGGTCTGGGGTTGCCCCGAAGGCGGCCGGATGCAAGCGAATGGACCGGGGGCCGGATCAGCCGCCGCAGCCACCACTGCCACAGCCGCCGCCACCCCCGCAGCCGCCGCCGTGATGCTTGGGTGGCGGAGGTTCGGCGTTGCCCACGCGGCTGAGCCCCCGGGCCTCAAGCTTCGCCAGGTAGTCCTTCCAGAGGACGTCCTGGTCCTTGCCCAGCTGGTAGAGATAGTCCCAGGAATAGATGCCGGAACCGTGGCCATCACTGAAGACCGGGCGGATGGCGTAATTGCCCACCTGCTCGATCTCGGTGATCAGGACTTCACGCTTGCCGTACTGCAGCACGGCCTGGTCGGGCGAATGGCCCTGCACCTCAGCCGAGGGCGAGTTGACACGCAGGAACTCGAAACTGAAGCGGAACGCGGAGCCGTCACTGAAGTCCACGCCCAGCTCGCGCGAGCGCTGGTGGACAACGATGTTGGTGGGAAGCGGGGTATTCTGGGCCAGGCCAGCCATGATGACGGGATTGCAACACCGGGTTGTTGAACAGTGCCTGCCGGGCAGACTCTGATAATCTTCGGACGGGGCCAGGCCCGTGCCGATTCCGTGATGGTACCCGATTGGCGCAGGCCGATACGTTCCCGCCCGTCGGTCATCGGCGGCAGACCATCGGCCGTTGCTGTTTTCCGGCGGCCTCGATATTGTGTGTCCAGTGGCGCGTCACCTGGCCGCCAGGGTTCCTTCCTTCGCCAGCTCTCACTAGGAGTTGCATTCCATGTCGAAACACGTTTCCGCCGCCGGCAGCCAGCCGGCCCTGTCCCGCCTGCCGCTGCAGGCCGCTGCCCTGCTGGCCGGCCTGGCGCTGGCTGCCTGCAGCCACCTGCCCTCGTCGAAGGACAGCGCCTCGACCACCACGAAAGAGGCCGCTGCACCGGCTGCTGCCCAGACCGCCCCGGCCCCGGCACCGGCCAGCAACCTGGAAGTGACCGCCACGATGACGCTGAGCTGCGTGCCGACCAAGGAAGCCCAGGCTCTGGGTCTGGTGCGCACCGAGGAAGTGCAGGCTGTCTACAAGATGCCGCCCGACAACCAGCCCGGCGATGCCGTGGTGGAGCTGAAGTTCGGCAACAAGGAATACACGCTGCACGAAGGCCCTGCCGCCTCGGGCTCGCGCTATGTCACGTCCGACGCGCTGTCGCCGCGCCACCAGGGTTTCTCGTGGCACAGCAAGCGCAATGAGGCCATCATTGCCGGCCTGGTGCCCGCCAGCGGCGTGAATGAAGTGGTGGATGGCCCGCTGCTCTATCGCTGCCTGGAAGCCAACTGATCCTGAAGGGCCCGTGCCGAAGGCCGGGCCCGGATGAAGATCTTCACGCAGAAAGCGCGCCGGCCAGCCAGCTTCGGAAGGCCGGCAGCGCTGCCGAGACCCGTTCCGCAACGGCACGGTGCTCTTCACTGTCAGCCGGCCGCAACACCGGCGACCAGACCGATCCCGGAAACTGCGGGTCGGACGGCCAGCGACCAATGGCGTGCCAGTGCAGATGCGGCACCTGGTTGCCAAAGCTGGCCAGATTCACCTTGGCGGGCCGGAAATGAAGGCGCACGCCGTCTTCAAGCACCGACAGCACGCGCCACAGATACAGCCTGTCGGCATCGGACAGATCCGTCATCTCGGGCAGATGCTGCTGCCAGATGACCCGGAAATAGGC
>ERZ773100.616-NODE-616-length-17890-cov-3.179310_pt1 | contig 17890 bp, 8 predicted proteins | sample MGYA00511119_ERZ773100 | MGnify/ENA primary metagenome ERZ773100 (study PRJEB29015, sample SAMEA2738000) | human oral metagenome | biome: human oral; feature: human-associated habitat; material: dental | place: China | collected 2111 ...
GCCGCCACAATCGCAGCGTGACGACGGAACGCCACGGTAGTGCTCACACCGCCAGGCTGCACCTTAATACCGCCGTAGAAGTAGTGCATGAACAGACCCGCGAGCGCCGACAGCACCACAGCGGAGGTCAGCAGAGTCACCACCATGCGGAAGAACGGCAACGCAAACAGGAAGAACCCGTAATCCAGACCGAACTCCGGGTCAGTCTTACCGAAGGACTGCTGGTTGAAGAACAGTGCGACGGTGCTCCACTGAGTCATCGTCGCCGAAGCAATAAACAGACCCAACAGCAGCGGAACCACAATCAGCAGAACCTTACGCGCCTTATCCACGCTCTCGTGGTAGCGGCGCATGCTCTCCTCAGCACGCTGCTGACCAAACACGTCACGCAGCATCTGCTCGGCAGCATCCGTGCCGCTCGTCGGCACGCTCTGATTCGGGTTCGGCGCCTCCTGCGGCTTCTTCTCGGATGCCGGCGCCACATCAGCATGACGGACCGCGTAGGACATCGAAGCCCACAGCGGCACAGCAATCACCACGGCAGCCACCACAAAAACGGCTGCCTTCAACAAAATCTGGGTAGTGAACACGGTGCTATAACCCAGCTGATCAAACCACAGCCAGTCCGTGTACACCTGGGACGCACCCACAAAAGCAGCAATGAGCACCGCCACCACAGCAATCGTCACCCGCAAGGGGCCACGACGCTTAGGCGTTGACTTCTTCGGCTTGGGATGCGCAGTGCTATTGGTCGACTCAGACACAATTCCTCGCTCATCATACGTTCAGAGAAAATAACTGCCTTTAAGTATCTCAGAGGTCAAGCAGAAGGGCAGAACTCTCAACGCAGAACAGCCCCGGCTCTTAGCGAACCGGGGCTATTTTCATTGAACGTATGGAGACGCAAACCGCTTTCCGAGGAGGCGGCTCACGTAAATTCTAGGAACCGCAGCGGGGCAGGGAATCATCCGGGGTGCCGGACTTAATCGCCTCCACCGTCTTCACCGCCTCATCCAGGGTCGACACCGGCACAACCACCATCGTGCCGCGCACCTGACCGGCGTGATAGTAGTTGAACAGGTCGGGGTCCTGCGCCTGCATCTTCACAATCGAATCGCAGTTCTCCTTCGGCGCCAAGAAATAACGCGCACCGTAACGGCCCGTCGCCAAGATCTTGTACTTGATACCGCCAATTGCGCCGACCTTACCGTCAGCATCAATCGTGCCGGTACCCGAAATGTAGCTACGGTACGGGTCGCCTCCGGCATCCTCATCGGCGAGCAGAGTACCCTCGCTCAGCTTATCGACTGTGCCCAGCGCCAGCATCAGACCCGCGCTCGGGCCGCCCACACCATCCAGGTTGTACTGCACGTGCGCCGGCAGGTCATAGCTCTGCTTCAAACCCGCGCCCAGAATCCAGCGGCTATCGTCACTCGAACGAACCGGGGTCAGATTAAAGGTCTGCTGCTTGCCGTCACGTTCCACGGTCACGTCAATCGGCGAACCGTTCGAGGCGTTCACCGCCTTCGGAACATCGGTGAGAGTCTCAATCTGCTTCTCCCCCACCTTCACGATGCGGTCGTCAGCCTTCAGCGCGCTCGCCGCCGGGGAACCCTCCACCGTGGAAAGCACCTGAACCTTCTCGGTCACCGCCATCTTCAGCTGGCGCATCGCCGCGACCTTCGCCTGAGTCTGCGAATCAGCCATCTGCGCGCCGGTCGCCGCCGTCGCCTGCTCATGGCTCACGTGCGGGTACAGGGCATCGGTCGGCACCACGAGGCTGCGGTTACCGTCAAACGCCAACCAGCCGTAGAACGCCTCCGCGCCGGACAGCTCCGTGTACGGGCCGCCCGAAACCGACACCGTGGTCATGTTCATCTTGCCGAACGTCTTGTAGCTGGGCGCGCCAGAAACCTCAATGACTTCCTTCTCCTGGTACGTTCCGAGCACGTCAAAGAGCGGGCCGGGGCCCTCCTTCACATAGGAACTGGGCAGAACAAAAGCACCAGCCAGCAGGGCGCACGTCGCCACAGCGCTAACCGAACGCAGGTTCACGCGGCGCGGCGCAAAACGCGAACGGCGCTTAGCCGCCTTCTCATTACTCTTCACGCTCGCGGAGGCGGCGTTCGGCTGCTGCTCAGCATCGGGGGTGGACTTAGTCATGGTTTCTACAGTACCGGATAAACCTGCTTTTCAACATGCGGACCGGCACCGGGACCCCGCTAAAAATAGAGCCCCAGGAGGCGTTCACGCTCTGACCCGTACCTGACCCGCGCCGCGCTGTGTCAGCACCTGGCGGTGACGGCGGCACGAAAAAGCTCCCAAACCCCGACCCCGAAGACAAGCTTGTGTGCCCTCAGCTGATTAACCCGCCTCCACAGCAATAGCGCGGGAAATTCTCAGCAAAAATCGGTAGGCTGGACAGCGAGCGGGCCAGTTGCGCCCACCCCCGGATTACGAAAGGCTTCACATGTCTGAGAACCCCACCGGCGGCGCCTCCAACGAGCGCGACCCCCTCGAAGAATTCCTTAAGAAGATGCAGGAGCAGGGCTTCGACCCCTCCGCAGGGGCAACCGGCCAGGGCGGCAAGGGCACCTCCAACAATGCACAGAATCCCTTCGGCGCGCTCTTCGGCGAAGGCGGTCAGAACCCCTTCGGCATCAGCATCGACCCCGAAGACCTGAAGAACATGGGCATGGGCTTTGACCCCGCCATGATGCAGAGCATGTTCGCGCAGGTGCAGGCGATGTTCTCCGGCGCGGGCGCATCCGACAGCCCCAGCGGCGTGAACTGGGACAACGTGAAGAACCAGACCCGCCAGATGCTCGCATCCATGGGCGAAGACCCCTCCGTACCCGAAAACCTCAAGCGCGCCGTAGAAGACGCGGCGAACCTCGCCGACCTCTGGCTGGACGCGGTGACCACCATTGAACGTCACAACCACCCGGTGCAGGCATGGTCCAAGGCGGAATGGGTGGAGCATTCCTTCGACTCCTGGCGCGAAATGGTCGAGCCGGTCGCAGCCGAAGTCACCCAGTCCATGGTCATGCCCGGCGCACCCGAAGACGTGCCCGAAGAGATCTCTCAGATCCTCAACAGCGGCTTCTTGAATAACATTGGTTCCGTGATTTTTGGTGCGCAGATGGCGCAGGCGCTCGCGCAGCTCGCCGGCGAGGTCTATTCCTCCACCGACGTGGGCTTCCCCCTCGCGCCCGGTTCCTCCGCGCTGCTGCCCAACGGCTACCAGCAGCTCGCCGAGAGCATCGAGGTGCCCCCGCAGGAGGTTCTGCTCTACCTTGCCGTGCGTGAATCCGCGCTGATTCGCCTGCACAAGGCAAACCCCTGGCTACGTGAAGACCTGGTTCAGCTCGTGGCGCGCTACGCCCGCGGCATTCGCGTGGATATGAACCGCATGCAGGACGCCGCATCCCAGGTGGACATGAGCAACCCCGACGCCGTACAGGAAGCATTCGAAGGCGGCATGTTCAGCCCCCAGCGCACCGAAGACCAGGAACTGGCGGTGCAGCGTCTGGAGGGTCTGCTCGCGCTCATCGAAGGTTGGGTATCCGTCGTCACCGAGGACGCAACCCGCAACCTGCCCAAGGCACCGCAGCTGACCGAAATCATGGCGCGCCGCCGCATCGACGGCGGCCCCAGCGAGCAGGTCTTCGAGAACCTGGTCGGTCTGGAACTGCGCCCGCGCCTGGTGCGTGAGGCACAGCAGTTCTGGCGCTGGTACGAAAACGCCCACGGCATTGAGGCACGCGACGGCCTCTGGGACACCCCGGAGACCCTGCCCACCCCCGCCGAGCTGGAAGACTTCACCGCATACGATGCGCGCATGAACGAAATCAGCCTGGACGACGTGGACTTCGACTCGGAGCTGCAGAAGCTACTGGACGGCGGCTTCGGCGATGCGCCCGAAGAAAAGTAAAGCTGAGCAAAGTAAAGCGGCGAAAGTAGCGCGGCGACAAGTAAATAGCTGACACTTGAGCGGGGGTGGCTTGTGATTCTACAAGCCACCCCCGCTCAAGTGTTTTTAATGAAGTGTTTTGGTTGCTAGGTTTTCAGCGATGCTTTAGTCGGCGCTGTTTTCGCCGCGCTCACCCTCGGCACGTTCGCACTCGGCACGCGAGCGCCCCAGCGCGTACCCCTCCAGGTAGGCTTGCGCCCGCAGCAGCTGCGGGTAGCGCGCCTCCAGAGCACGGAACGCCGCCGAATGATTCGGCTGGATGAGGTGGCAGAGCTCGTGGTGAATCACCGAATCCAGCACGTACTCGGGTACGCCCTGTAGCTCCGAGGAAATGCGGATCTGCGTGTTCGCGTAGGTTGCCGAGCCCCAGCGCTGACGCTGATTGCTCACCCAGCGAATCGACAGCTTCTCCAGCCTGCCCGAGGCAACCAGCTCCGGCAGGTGCTTCTGCGCCAGGTGCAGGGCGCGGGAGCGCAGGTACTCGTCCGTGACCGTCAGCTGCGTGGCACGCTCACGGCGGGCGGCACGACGCTGAATGCGCGGCAGCAGGCGGGCAATATGCTCGTCAATCTCTTCGCTCGTGCTCGCGGCGGGAATGAGCAGGCGGTAGGCGGGGTTGCCGTGCGCATCCTCCCCGTCGCGCTGCATGCTGATGGTGCGGGTGCGGCGCGCCGAGCGGACCAGCTCAATCTGCGGGCGATCCTCGGTAGCGGGCAGAATTTCACGCTTAAAACGCTGAGCCATAATCTCCTCTTCCCTTCGACGAACGGCGGGGCTGTGTGGCACGGGGCTGAGTTGAGCGGGCCTGGCTATACGACGAGCCGGCGCTCTCAGTCCTGCGGCGGCGCTTCGCCGGATCAATATCGTCCAGGAAACGCGAACGCTTCCGCTGACCGCGACCACCCACGGTGCGGGTCATCGTCCAGGTCAGCCACAGGTACTTGCGGGCGCGCGTAATGCCCACGTACAGCAGGCGGCGCTCCTCATCCACCTCATCCGGGGTGGTCGCAAAAGTAATCGGCATGAGGCCCTCGTTCAGACCGCATAGGAACACTGCCTCCCACTCCAGACCCTTAGCCGCGTGTAGGGAGGCGAGGGTTACGCCGTTGACCTGCGGGGCGTCGTTGAATTCGCTGCGGTGGTTCAGGGTCGCCACGACCTCGTGCATGGTCAACGGTAGCGGCTCGGGCACGCCCGGGCGCGGGTTCGCGCGGTGCTCCTGAAGCTGCTCTTCACGGTTCTGCGCCATCATGTCCACCATGTGCACGAGGGCGGCGAGGGACTCCCACTTCTGGCGGGCAGCACCGCCAGTGAGCGGGCCTTCCTCCTTAAAACCCAGGCCGCCGAGCACATCGCGGGTGTAGCGGGTGACGTCCTCGGTACCGTCCGTGGACTTCGCCGAACCACGCAGGGCAAGCATCGCCTGCTTGACCTCGGGACGCTCAAAGAAACGCTCCGCGCCACGCAGCTGGTACGGAATGTGGGCGGCAGCCAGAGCAGACTCAATTGCCGCCGACTGCGCGTTCGTGCGGAACAGCACCGCAATCTCCGAAGGCGGCACGCCGTCCTTCTCCATCAGGTCGCGGATATCCTCGGCAATGCCTGCGGCCTCCTGCTCGTCGTCCGCGTAGCCGAACCACTCCACATCCACGCCGGGGCCGCGCTGAGACATCAGCTCCAGCGGCGGTGCCCACGAATGCGGGCTCGAATCCGGATGCGGACGACGCGCCGCCAACAGACGGTTCGCCAGCTCCACCACCTGCGAATGGGAACGGTAGTCGCGGGTCAACTTCACCGTATGCGCGCCACGGTACCGGCGCGGAAAATCCAGCAGGTAACGGCTGGTCGCGCCGGTAAAAGAGTAAATCGTCTGGGAGGCATCGCCCACCACGCAAATATCATCGCGACCGCCCAGCCACACATCCAGCAGACGCTGCTGTAGCGGGGACACATCCTGGTACTCGTCCACCACAAAGTGGCGGTACTGGTTGCGGACGGTCGCGGCGAGCTTCTCGTCCTCCTCCAGCATGGCGATTGTCAGCAGCAGCACATCCTCAAAGTCGATGAGGTTACGCTCATCCTTCAAGTCCTCATACGCCTGGAAAATACGCTGCATATTCTGCGGGGTAATCGCCGAGGGCAGCTGCTTCTCGCTCAGACGCTGCATGATGGTGTCCGGGGTGAGCAGCTGAACCTTCGCCCACTCAATCAGCGACGCCAAATCACGCAGCAGGGAACGGTCCGTGCTGATGCGCAGACGGTTCGCCGCCTCCGTAATGAGCGTTGCCTTATTCTGCACGATGGACGGGAAGGTACCCCCCACCACCTGCGGCCAGAAATACGCCAGCTGACGCAGCGCCGCCGAGTGGAAGGTACGCGCCTGCACGCCGTGCGCACCCAGCTGGTGCAGGCGGGTACGCATCTCCTCCGCCGCGCGCAGGGTGAAGGTCAGAGCGAGTACGCGCGGGCCCTGGTAGCGGCCAATCGCAATACCGTAGGCGATGCGGTGCGTAATCGCGCGGGTCTTACCGGTACCGGCACCCGCCAGCACGCGCATGGGGCCGTCCAGCTCAGTGGCGACCGCACGCTGATCCGGGTCAAGCCCGGCAAGAATATCGTCTGCGGAGATCATATGCTGAGGCTGCTGAGGTGTGGCGGTCATAATGCTCCATCAGTAAGGCGGGCGGTACGGGCAGAGGGCTTACGCTCGCGCGGGCATGCGGGTATACGGGCATACGGGTGCGCGAGGCGGTGATAGCCGGTCTTCCATTGTATTCTCCCAGACTGTGTTCGCCCAGACGGTATTCCCCAGCCCCGCCGCGGCTTCTTAGCGGTTGCTTTCGTTCAGGCGTGAGGATTCAGTGCATCAGGAACCCGCCTGTTTGGATGCGCGCGGTGAGAAGCGCAACGCAATGCACAGGAATACGCAGACGAGCACATTTAGCCTTGTCCACAAGTATCTTCACCACTTGGCATAAAGATCCTAAAAACTACTAAACGGCACACATAGGTTTGGTAACCTTAACCCGTGACTTTATCTCCCCTTCAGCTAGCAGCCATTGTCTCCGCCGGAGTGCCCGGGATTTACCCCGTCGGCGCCGAACCGGTCCGCGAAGACAGCGACGACTTCGACTCGGCAATCATCGCCGACTCCACCGGTCGCCGCTGGCGAGTGCGCGCCCCGCGCCGCCCCGACGCCAGCATGCGCCTTGAAGCTGAACACCTCATCCTGCAGTCGTTCAGCCCCGGCCTGCGCGCCCGACTGCCCTTCGCCGTACCCACCGTCGCCGGAACCGTACCCTACGCGGGCGGCAACGTGTTCGTGTACACGCACATCCCCGGCACCATCTACGACGTGGACCAGCTCGCCGAGCTGAGCCGCCGCGAAGTTGCGGCGGGCCGCCCCTCCCTGGCATCCATCATCGCCAAGGACATCGCGACCCTGCACGTGATGCCCGAAGACATTATTTACGAAGCCGACCTGCCCTCCTACTCTTCGGAGCAGATTCGTCTGCGCAAGAACGCCGAGCTCGAGCGTGCCGCCGCAACCGGCAAGGTGCCCGCCGACCTGCTCGCGCACTGGCGTACCGTGCTCTCCCCCGGACCCATGTGGCAGTTCCGCCCGCGCGTGGTCCACGGTGACATGGGTGCAGAGAACCTCGTACTGCACGTCACGCCCTCGGCCGCGCGCATTGTGGAGGTCACCGGCTGGTCCGATGTGCACGTGGGCGACCCCGCGCAGGACTTCGCGTGGCTGTACTCCTGCCAGGACATCGACTTCACCGACGAGGCCATCGAGGTGTACCGCCAGCAGATGCCTCAGTTGCCCGACGCCTATCTGGCGCAGCGCGCGAACTTCTACGCGGAGTTCGCGATTGCCCAGTGGCTCACCCACACCGTGGAGGTTGGCGACCGCGACGGCGCAACCCACGCCGTGTCCATGCTCCTGGATATTCAGGACGACCTGCGTGCCTCCGGCGAACTGCTCGGCCAGGAGGAGGTCGGCCCGCTGGTCGGCCCCGCCGAGTAGCTATTGGCTCGGGTAGCCGTTAGGTTTCTACCTACCGCATAGGTTTTCAGTTCAGCCCCGCAGTACTGCACTGCGGGGCTGAACTGTATCTACGGGGGTTTTATATCCGCTTGCCTGTGCCCGGTGAAACCAGTTCCCTGAGTGTCTGTCAAACCGACGAAATTATGCCTGTAAGGGCTAGTGGAGGGGATTTAGTGGGCCTTTTATTAAAATTTATTTAAGTGTTTCCCCTCACTTTTTGAGCACCAGTTTTGCATTTTTGTGCATGAATGACTCAGATTAAGGCTGAGACTTGAAGGTGTGCCAGGGGTGCCATTCACAATATTTACCGGACACAAATACGCCACAAACCCACAAAAACCAACTTTTGATTTTGAGAGTCCACAGAGCCTCAACTCCACCTTGAACCATGCTCAAAATAGTGCATTTTAGGGTAAAAACTTTCCCTGTAGATTTTTTCAAAAACTCCTGGAATACTTTTGCTGTGCCGCGAGAAAACCAGCGGACACACTCCCCATAGCGCACTGACCAGCGCTGATATCGTGGCAGCGATAAATTGGGGAGACAGATTGGACGGGACCCTGACCGGTCATGTCAGGCCCGAGCCGGATTCATGCACCGCGCAACCAATCACCGATGGCAGAAATCTATAGAGCTACTTTCGAGGTTGTGTTTGAGAGTAAAGACGCACGCAAACCCCACGGGGCGCCGGCGGCGCGAGTGAGGCCGCGAGAGCGGCAGTCGTTCGGCGCGATTCTTTCCCGGAGCGTGCGAGGGCACGAAGTACCTCTATAGTTCTTCAGCGGCTGAGGACGCCTCATCACCCTAATGCAGTGGGGTGAAGAGGCGTCCTCTGCCATTAACCGTAAAAGTCCGCGCAGAAAAGCAGCTCATGAGGCGCAATGCCTACGTGAGCTGCTTTTCTCTACTCGGTGACAGCAAGCGATAGCACGGTGTTGGCTGGCACGGCGCAGGCTAGCGGGGCACACTAGTACGCGAGCGCCGCCCACCCGGCGCTGGAAGATCCGCTGTTGAGATCCGCTACCTAGCCCTTGCGTGCCTCACGAATCACCTTCGCCAGTTGCGCCTCCGTGGGCAGGCCGCCGCGGATCTGGTGATCCCACACCTCCGCAACGCCCTTGCCGCCCAGGTACACGAACACGGTGCTGATACGCTCCGGGTCCACGCCCATAATGCGGGAGAACGCGATACGGTACAGACCCAGCTGGAAGCGTCGAGACTGCATGGTCGACATCTTCGGGCGAGAACCACTCTTCCAGTCCACCAGGACCCAGCGTTCGCCGTCCTCGTCCTCGGTGCGGAACACCGCGTCAATACGGCCGCGCAGGCTTAGACCCTCGATGTGGGTTTCGACCGGGTACTCGACCGCCCAGATGCGTTCCTTCCACTCATCGCTGCCCCACTCGCTGTTGGCGAAGCGCTCCCAGAGGCGCTGGACGGAGGCTTCCAGTTCGCTCTCGGACTCCTCGTAGGCGTCCTCGAAAGTGAACTCGTCCTGTTCCTGCAGGTCAGCCGGCGCGGTGGAGGCGGAGGCGGCAGTGGAACCCGGTAGATCAACGCCCACCGTGTCCTCCGCATCGGGCGCCTCCAGCGGGTCGGCACTCGGTGCAACGCCGAAGTGCTCCTCAATCAGCGCGTGCACCGCCGTACCAATCGTTGCCGCACGCGAGGGACGCTGAGGCACCGGGCGCATCAGCTGATGCACCGTGCCCTGCGGGTCCTCGCTCAGGCGAATGAATGTGGATGCGGACAGGTGCCCCGGCAACTGGTTGCTGGGCACCGGGTCGGTCTGACCCATCATGAGCAGAAGCAGGTCGGCTTCGCGTTCCCAGTCCACCGCCTGCTGGCGCAGGGATTCGGGAATAGCGGACTCGCCGTGTGCAGCAGATGCAGCGGGTGCGGCAGTTGCAAGATGGCTTGCGCTCTCCCCCGCTATATCCCCGCTCTGGTGCAGGTCATCCTCCCCCGCGCCGACGGCAAGCTCCACCGCCAGGGCGGCACGCTCCACTGCCTCGCGACGGCTCGAGGAGTTAATCGCAATCTCACGTTCCAGGTGCTCATGCTGGCCGCGGCGAAGCATCTCCTTCGTACCCTGCGTGAGAGCGTCATCAGACGCCCAACGCCAAATTACGGGGCGCTCCAGCGGGTCAAAAGGCCACATGGCGGTCAGCACCGCACCCAGGTTCGGGTTCCTGTCCTCGTAGTTCTTCTGGGCGAATTGGCCGCGCACCTCAATCGGCAGCGCCGCCGCGACCGTGGGCGAGAAACCGGGCTGAGGCGGTTGCGTCTCACGCCATTTCTCCCGCTCGGTGGCTTCGATGATCCATTCGGGCACCGGCAGGTTCAGGCGGGTGCAGTTCTCCGCCGCCGTGCGTGCTCGTACGGAAGGAGCCGCCAGCTGCCAATCCTGCGCGAGGGCGGGAGCCATGACCTCAACCAGCGCCCAGGCGTAGCGTTGCACCTGCTCGGCGTAGGTCGCCCGGGCGTTCGCGCGCGCCTCCGCCTGCTCGGGGGTGAGCTCGTCAGCATCTACGTAGAGTTCGAGGTCCTCCAGCAGTGCCGCCTCATCGGGGGCGGGCGGCAGGTTTGAGGGGTCCACGACCGTACCGTGCACCAGGGTCACCGGTTCGGTCAGGCGGTACTTCGACTCGGCCAGCTGTTCAGCCCAGCGGCGCACATGGTTCAGGTGCACCTTTTTGCGCTTATCGGCGGGGTTCGGCATCGTGTACGACAGGCCCATGCCGACCAGCTGCGGCACCGCCCAGGGGGTATCCATCGTCTCTTCGAAGCGCACGGAGGGCGCATCTACCGTGGGCGTGCCCATGCCGAAGAGGGACTTGAAAAGCATCTCCATCAGCTCCTCCCAGAAGGGCTGCACCGGCTGAGGCGCCACAGAAGCACTCTTCCAGCGGTAGGCGCTCATCGCCAGCAGGTTACGGGCACGGGTCATCGCCACGTACATGAGGCGGCGGTCCTCCAAACCGGCGTGCTCGGCGGCATCATCTTTATGCTCGCCCAGGTAGTCTTCCAGGTCCTTTGCCTTCTCGAAGGCGGTAATCTCCTCCGGGGTCTCAAGGACCGACGGAAGGTACTCGCGGTCGCCACGCAGCGGCCAGGGCAGAGCCGTATTAGCCGACATCTGCCACAGGTTCGGGGTCTGCCCGCCGGTCGCGCTACCGCACAGGCCGGGCAGAAGCACATGATCCCATTCCAGGCCCTTCGCGGCGTGCATGGTCATCAGCTGCACCGCGTTCGGGTCAGGCTCCACAGCGCCCAGCGCCAGGCCCTTCTCCTCATCATCGGCACGCTCAAGCCACGCGAGGAAGCCCATCACGTAGCTCACGCCGCCCGAAGACAGCAGGAAGCGGCGCGCACCCGGGTCGCCCTCCTCCGCGCTCACGCCGTCAGCGCCGGCGTAAATCATCGCGTTAATACGCGGCGCAGACACGCCGTAGGCGGCGGCAACCTCGTGGAAAGCGTCCAGGTTCGCGCGCGAACCCAGCGGGTCGGTACCCGGGCGGACCGCCAACTCAATATCGAGTAGCATGGTCCGCTCAATCTCGTACAGCAGCGTGCCCAATTCCTCGCTCAAACCGGCACGCAACACGCGCATCTGCTCAGCGAAAGCACGCAGACGCTCCAGCGCCGCCGGGGAGAAGCGGCGGCCGCGGTACTGTTCACCGTAGAGGGGTTCGCCGTCCGCGCCGTCCTGCGGCAGGTTCTCCACCGCTTCAATCAAGGAGGCGTACCCGGAGGAGTCCTCCACCGCGCCCTTGAGGGTTTCGTCCAGGCGTTCCTGGGCGGCACGCAGGTGCTCCGCCTGCAGGCTGATAGCGGCCGCGTCTTCGGCGTCTTCAGCCTCCGCGAGCATACGCAACGCCATCTGCTCACGCAGGGCACGCTCACGCTCACGCACCAGCGACTGCGCCCAATCACCCAGCGCCAACATATCCGCCGCACCCAAACGCCAACGCGCACCCGTCAGCAGGCGCGCCAGGGCATCCGAACGGTTCGGATCAGCCAGCACACGCAACGCCGACACCAAATCCACCACCTCCGGTTGGGAGAGCAAACCGCCCAAACCCACCTGCTGCACCGGAATGCCCAGGCGCTCGCACTCCACACGAATCGGGTCCAGCTGACCGTGCACACGCGCCAACACCGCAATCTCGGGCATCTTCAGGCGCGGACGCACCGAACCATCACCGGAACGATGCGCCGCGTAGGCGCGCTCATACTCGCGCACCGCCTGCGCACGCATCGCCGCGATACGCTCGGCAATAGCCACAGCCTCCTCGCGGTCAGAGTCGTGGTACGTCAAATCAACACGCCCCACCATGCCCGCGGCAGCCTGCTCAAAAGCGGGCGAACCAGGCTCCCCCACCAGGGCGCAGCGCGGGCGCAGGTCGGGAACCTGAGCGGCGGTAATATCGCCGTCGGCGGCACGCACCCACTCGGGAACCTCCTTCAGCTTCTCCGCCATGTGGTTTGCCGCGTTCAGCACCGAAATGTCGTTACGCCACGCGATGGACAGGAACAGCGGCCGCACATGCTTAGTCGGGAAATGACGGTAGAAGCTGAACATCTGACCGTCCGAAGCACCACGGAAACCGTAAATCGACTGCTTCGGGTCACCCACAGCCATCACCGGATGCGCCGGAATACCCGCCGCCTCATCGGCACCGTAAATCGAGGAGAACAAGCTCATCTGCGCGTGCGAAGTGTCCTGGAACTCGTCCAGCAGAACCACCTTGAAGCGGGCACGCTCACCCTCGCGGATCGCCGGGTCAGCCTCCGCAATGCGGGCGGCAAAACGCATCAGGTCACCGAAATCCAGCACCTGCATGCGCGCCTTCACGCGGGCGTAGCTCATCGCCATACGCGCGTACACTCGGCGGTTACGCAGCAGACGCTGAACCTTCAGAATGTCCCTCTCGGTCTTCGTCTCACGGCGCGGATCAGGCACCGCCGCGTACGCCGCCAGCTGCTCGGTGCAGAAGTCAATGACCTCCTGCGGCTCCACCAGGTGCTCCGCGCACTCGTCAGAAAGTTGCAGCATCTGGTTAATCATGGTCGCCGCAGACACCGGCACGCCGTCCTTATCGAGGGGAAGCTCCCCCTCCCAGTACTGCACAATCTGCGCGGCAAGCTGCCACTTCTGCGCATCGCCAAGCATCTGCGCGTCCTGCTCCACGCCCAGGCGCAGACCGTACTCCTTGACGAGGTTATTCGCGTAGGAGTGGTAGGTGAGCACGGTCGGGTCAGCGATGCCCTCGCGCAGTTCCTCATCGGTCGGGGCGACGCGGCGGCTACGGCGCAGCGTGTTCAGACCGGCGCGCATACGGCTACGCAGCTCGGTTGCCGCCTTGCGGGTGAAGGTCACGCCCAGCACCTCTTCGGGGCGCACAAAACCGTTATCGACCAGCCAAATCACGCGGTCAACCATGGTCGCGGTCTTACCCGAGCCGGCACCGGCAATGACGAGGGTCGGGGCCCGCCTCAATCATGCGGACCTGCTCGGGGGTCGGCTTCTTACCGTCAGCGCCGTTGAGCATCTCGGCAATGTCAAGGGCACTGCGGTAGTCGGCAGGCTTCAGCGCGGGGTCGTTCGAGGCGGCTTCTGCCGAGAAGAGCACGCCGTTAGGCAGCTGCCAGCTATTGTGCTCGCACCACTGGGCGGGGGTGAGCATTCCGGTACCAGAACCGGGGTGAGTAGCGCCGTATGCGCCAGAGTCAGTCATGATTCCTCTTCCTCATGGATCATTCTCATGGGAGGTTCGGGGTGAGTGATATCGAAAGTAAACGGAGGTGGTGCGCGGCTACTAGGGCTGCGTCACCTGGCGGCCGCGCGTACAAATCGGGCAAATCTCCGGCAGGCGGCACCCATAACCGCCCTCACGGTGACGAGCCTGCACCTGCGAGCCAGCAATCAGCTCCGCGGCGTGCTGCACCAGCTCAGCCGCCCACGAATCGTGCTCCGTCAGGGCGGGCTGAACCTGCAGGCGAGTCTTGCTCTCATCGTTCACACCCGAGGCGCCCAGCTGCACGAGCGCCGCGCCTCCGGAACGACCCGTATAGCCGGTGTACTCCAGCTCCTGGGGGCGGGCATCCGGTAGCGGTTCGCCCGCCTCCAGGGCGGCGGCTTCGGCGCGATAACGCTCCTCCAGCTGCTCACCCGCGCCAGCCTCCACCGCAATCTGGTAGGCGGCAAGCTGCGGATGCGTCTCCATCTCCGCACCGGTCGGCTTAGACTTGCCGGTTTTCAGGTCAACAATGGCGTAGCGGCGGGTGCCGTCCTCCGCCGGGGCGGTACCTTCGAGGCGGTCCACGCGGCCGGTGAGCAGTGCATCCAACTCGCCGACTTCACCGGCGGGGTCGAAGGGCACGGGCACACGCACCGAGAAGGAGCCTTCAACACCGAGGTTCTGCCAGCCGACGTCGCCCATGTGCTGACGGTAGTAGTAGCTCAGGCGCAGAATCATGCGCTTGGCACGCTCGTAGAGGGCGTAGGATTCCCAGGGCACGCGCTCGCGGTACTCTTCGTCGGTCTCGTCCTCCTTGCGGGCGGGCACGCCGAGGGAGCTAATGCGCTCGTCGAGGGCGGTTTGGAGCTCCTCGAGGGTGCCGGTCGGGTACTCCTCGGCGATGGCGTGAACGAGCGTTCCGAGGGAGCGAGACAGGTCGGTCTGGGCTTCCGCACGGGCGGCGGAAACCAGCCAGTCCAGCGGGGAGCTGTGGATGGTTTCCAGGCGCGAGGGCGAAAGCGCAATGGTGCGGCGGCCGGGGTTTTCTGCAGGGTTTTCGGCAGGCTCTTCGCCGTCTTCACCGTGGTTTTCGTCCAGCTCAGCGCGATCTGCCGGGCGGTGCGCAAAGAGCAGCTCCGTGCTAGAAAGCGGCAGCAGACCCCACCACTCGTCGGGAGCGGCGCCGGGTGCCTGCGCATTTGCCAGGCGTGCCAGAGTGCGGGAAGCGGCATCGAGTCGGTACGCGGAAGCCTCCGGGCTGGGCGCTTCTTCCTCCTGTGCGTTGTGCGCCTGCGCGCCGTGCTGAGCGTCTTCGGTACGCATGGCGTTCAGCGACTCCTCAACGAGGGTGCGGCGAAGCTCCGCCACCAGGGAACGCAGGGTGGCGGGGCGGCGCACGCGGGTGATAGGCACCTCCGTGGAGTCGCCGACCGCGTCGGTGGGCAGCACGAAGTCGAAGAACTCGCCGGGTGCCTGGTCGTCGTTGCGCACGGCGGTGAGCACGAGGCGGGTGCTGGCTCGGGTGGCGGCGACGGCGAACATGCGCAGCTCGTCGTGGCGGGTGTCGCGCACGCGTTCGGGGTAGCTGCGGATGCGGGCGGGCGGTACCGGCTGCTCGCTCTCGCCCACCTGTTGTTCTGCCTGCTGGGCGCGCTGGCGGAGGCGTGCATCGCATAGGTCCACGAGGTCGCCGGTGCTCAGCAGGGAGCCGCGCACGGTGGTGTTGGGCCAGGTGCCTTCCTGCAGACCGCATACATATACGGTGCGCCAGGACTGACCGGCGGCGAGTGCGGGGGTGAGAATCTCGACCGCGTCTTGGCGTACGCCGCGGGTGGCGAGGGTGTCCATGGGCAGGTCCTGCGCGTCGATGAAGTCGAGGAACTGCTCGGCACCGGCGCCGCGCATCTGCTCGTCGAAGCGGTCGGCAGCTTCGAAGAGACCAATCATGGCGTCGAGGTTGCGGTGGGCGGCATCGGCGTCGGGGCCTGCGCCGCGCGACTGGGCGACCCAGGTCTTTTCGAGGCCGCTGGCTTCCCAGAGCTCCCAGAGCACTTCGGTGCTGGTGGATTCGGGGCGCGCGAGTGCTTTACGTCCTGCGGAGAGCACAGCTGCGATGCGGTGCACGGCGCGCCCTACACCCTCTTCGGGGAGGGTTTCGGGGTGTAGCAGGGCGCCGAGGAGCAGGTCATCGCTGGGGCGGTGGCCGCCGCTTTGCAGTTCGATGGATCGTAGCTGCTGGCGGAGTCGTCGCACGTCCATGCTGGATGCGCCACCGAGTCGTGAGGTGAGCAGGGCGATGGCGCTCTGCGCGCCACCGAGGGGGTTGGCGCGGCTTTCTTCGGCGATGACGTCGTCAAGGCTTCGGCGCATGAGCTCTTCAGCTTCGGTTGCGCTGAGGGTTTCGTAGCCGCCACGTTCCCCCGCCTCCGCACCTTCTGTCGCGGGCATGTGCACGGCGGGGTTGAGCGCCTTCTCGCCGCGCTTGCGGGCGTAGACGAGCAGGCTGAGCGCGTCCAGGAAGGGGCGTACGGCAGGCTCGTCGCGCACCGGTACGAGCGCCGCGGAGGTACGCGACGGAATACCGTTCGAGGAGAGCACGCGGCGGATGCGCGCCACATCCGCGCTGCTGCGCACGATGATGGCGGATTCGCGGTAGGGGTGGTTGCCGTAGATGCGTTCTTCGAGCAGCATTTGGGCGATGAGGTTCGCCTCGTCCTGGGAGCTGGAGAGCGCATACTTATACACGCCGGCGGGTGCGGTGCGGTAGTGCGCGGGGTCGAGAATTTTGCCGTCCGCACCCAAGTGCAGCAGCGGTTCGTCGGCGGCACCCCAGGTGAGGGCTTCGTCGGCGGGGGTGGTGTTGATGCGTCCGAAGGTTGCGGGCGCGCTGTTCTTCGCCCCCTCCTGCGCACCGTTCTTTACCCCTTCCTGCGGGCTGTTCTTCTCCCCTGCCTGTTCGGGGGTGAGCGGCACGAACCTGGTGTAGCGCGGCAGTCGGCGACGAATGTCCGCCACGAGCGGCATCATGAGTGCGGGCAGGCGGTACGAGGTGGTGAGCGTGCGGGTGCGCATGCTCGGGAAGCTTGCCTGCAGGGTGGTGACGAGGTCGGGGCGGGCGCCTCGGAAGCCCTGGACGACGGCTTCGTCGCTGTAGGTCATGACAACCCGAGGGCCTTCAGCGAAGAGGTCGGGGTGGGTTTCGGTCAGGTGCGCGGCGTCTGCGGGGGCGACTTCTGCGGCGATGAGGCGCAGCAGGCGGTAGATGGAGGGGCTGAGTTCCTGCACGTCGTCGATGAGGATCAGGTCGTAGCGGCGGCGTTCTTCGGCGAGGAATTCGGGGGCGCGCAGCAACAGCCGGCAGGCGTCGTTGATGAGTACTGCCGGGTCGTAGGCGTTTTTGGCGCGGAGGGCTCGCACGGCACGGTATTCGGTGTGCAGTTGGGCGAGGGCGTGCCAGGCGGGCTGGTTGTGTTCGGTGGCGAGGGCGTGTACGTCTTCGGCGGTGAGGTCGTATTCTGCCATGCGGTCGAAGAAGTCGCGGATTTCGTGGCGGAATCCGCGGGTTGCGAGGGCGTCGCGGAGTACGTCGGGCCAGGCGGGTCCGGGTGCAATGCCTTCGGCGTGGTTGGCGAGTAGTTCGCCGATGATGACGTCTTGTTCGGGGCCGGAGAGGAGTTTGAGGTTGCCTTCTACGCCGCTGAGCAGCCCCCGGGTTTGGGCTCGTTTGAGCAGGTCGAAGGCGTATGCTGCCCAGGCGCGGGTGGGTGCTACGGAGAGGCTGCGGTCGCTGGAGGCGGCGATGGTGTCTCGCATGCGGGTCGCGGCGGTGCGGGTGGGTGCGAGGATGAGCAGGCGGGCGGGGTCGTTGCCGTCGGCGAGGTAGCGTAGGGAGCGTTCGGTGAGGTGGTGGGTTTTACCGGTTCCGGGGATGCCGGTGAGAAGTTGGGTTGTCATGGTTTCAGTCTATCGGCTGGAGCGTGCTTGTACCTTGTCTACCGTCATGGCTGTTTCAACAATATTCACAAAATACCAAGGATAATACGGACCCAACGCTTATACCCCATCCATACGAAAACTTAATATATTATCCGCAACCCTATCCATTAGATAAGATTGCGGATA
>ERZ773100.617-NODE-617-length-17883-cov-6.416592_pt1 | contig 17883 bp, 19 predicted proteins | sample MGYA00511119_ERZ773100 | MGnify/ENA primary metagenome ERZ773100 (study PRJEB29015, sample SAMEA2738000) | human oral metagenome | biome: human oral; feature: human-associated habitat; material: dental | place: China | collected 2111 ...
CCCCGTTCACATACTCTCCTATTCGGAGACTTCTCCCAAGGAGAGGGGGGAATGTAGTGAGGGGAAGGGGAATTAGCAAATTAGAGAATTTGGGAATTAGGAAATTTATAGGAGGTGTTTAGTGGGGGTGTGCGGGAGGAAAAAATATTATTATTTGGATATATAACAGAAAAATAAGTGTATCTTTGCCTTTGGAATTTTATATCTGTGGCAAAATGCAACTTACTTGTATCATTGTAGACGATGAGCCTATGGCGCTCCAACTGCTAGAAAGTTATGTGATAAAGACTCCTTTTCTGAGGTTAGTCGGCAAATTTAGCAATGCTATTGATGTATTGACGTTCTTATATGAAGGTAGCGTGCCCGACCTTATCTATATGGATATCCAAATGCCTGAGCTTACAGGGCTCCAGCTTTCTAAAAAGATACCCACCTCTACTAAAATTGTTTTTACTACGGCTTTTGACCAATACGCTATTGAGGGATATAAGGTAAACTCTATTGGATACTTATTGAAACCTTTTGATTATGCTGAGTTTTTGGAGACGGCTCAAAAGGCTTTGCTATTAAGCACACCTTCTGTTACTGAAAAACCACTCGAAATAGCGCAGGATTATATGTTTGTAAAGGCGGATTACAAGCAAATAAAGGTGATGTATGATGATATTTTGTATATAGAAAGTCTTAAAGATTATGTAAAAATATACCTCAACAGTCAGCCACAACCTATTATAACGCTGATGAGCTTGAAGAAATTGGAAGAGGAATTACCGGAAGAACGGTTTATGCGAGTGCATAGGTCGTTTATAGTAGCTTTGGACAAAGTGGAAGTAGTGGAGCGCAACCAAATAGTATTTGGCAAACAACGCATTACGATTGCTGAGAATTGTAGGGAGGCGTTTCTGAATAAAATAATGCGCAATGGTCAATAAAAAAAGTTGCTTGAAAAAATCAAGCAACTTTTTTAATTATTAGCCGTTAGTTGAATAAAGGTTTGTTCTAAGTCTTTATGCTTGTGATTAATTTGTAGTATTTTCAATCCGTTTTCTTTGGCAAAATCAAATACAGTGGGGCGCATATCCTCTAAGGTATCGAACTGTAACTGATATAGAAAATCATAGACGTTATGCACTGATGCTATGTTAGGCAAAGCGCGTAAGAGGCGTTCTTCGACACGAAAATCAAAAGCTACTTCTATAATTTGTTCTTTGTTTTGCAGTTCGGTCATTTTCTTATCTAACACGATGTTACCTTTATGCAATACAATCACACGGTCAGCCAAAGCTTGAATTTCTTGCATAATATGAGAAGATAATAACACTGTTTTACGCTTACCTAACTCTTTGATAATATGGCGTATTTCTACCAGCTGATTGGGATCGAGCCCTGTGGTAGGTTCATCGAGGATAAGAATTTCGGGGTCGTGAATAAGCGCAGAAGCCAAGCCTACACGCTGGCGATAGCCTTTGGAGAGCGCTTCTATTTTCTTATTGCTTTCAGAAGAAAGCCCTGTAAGAGCAATTACCTCTTCAATCCTGTCGGAGGGGACTTTGGGGTATAGTTCAGCCATAAAGCGCAAGTATTCGCGCACATACATTTCAGTATACAACGGATTGTGTTCAGGTAAATACCCTATTGTTCTCTGTGCTTCAATAGGATTTTTTAGTATATCAATGCCATTTACTGTTATTGTTCCATCAGTAGGGGTAAGCGCTCCTGTAATCATTTTCATAGTGGTAGATTTACCTGCGCCATTAGGTCCTAAAAAGCCGGTAATTTCACCTTTTTCAAGTTGAAAACTGATAGCATTGACAGCCACTTGCTGTCCGTATATTTTTGTTAGTTGTTGAACTTCTACAGACATCTTATTATATTTTGGGCTCAAAAGTACAAAATAATAAACAATTGGCAAGCGTAATAATTAAAAAAGGCTACCCAAATAGAGCTTTGGATAGCCTTCCTTCAGTATATTTAAAAACAAATAGAAGCTAAACTACAAAGGTTTTACAAGAGTTAAGAACCATTCTTTTACTTCGCCTTCCAAAAGGGGAGCGAGTTTTTCTTCACAAGTTTTATGGTAGGCATTAAGCCATTTACGCTCTACATCAGTGAGTAGACTCACATTGATACCTGAAGGCATAAACGGACAAAGGGTGAGGGTCTCGAAATCGTAGAAGGTACCAAACTCATTGGTAGCTACTTCACGCACCGTAATGAGGTTCTCGTGACGAATACCGTATTGATTTTCTAAGTAAAAGCCAGGCTCATCAGAGCATACCATACCTGCTAAAAGCACTTGTGGGTTGAGATCTTTGCGGATATTTTGAGGGCCTTCGTGTACGTTCATAAAGCTACCTACCCCGTGACCTGTACCGTGCCCGTAGTCCTTGTGGTTTTTCCAGAGTGCCATACGGGCATAAGCATCGAGTTGTACGCCACGAGTACCTCTTGGGAATTGTACCATTGCGAGTTGTATCATTCCTTTGAGTACGAGGGTGCTATCGTCAATAAATTGCTGACTTACTTTACCTAATGGAATGGTACGAGTGATATCGGTAGTGCCTTCAAGATACTGTCCCCCAGAGTCTACCAAAACGCTACCTTCGGGGTGTACCTCTTTACTGCCGTGCTCAGGAGCTGAATAGTGCACAATGGCGCCATTACCTTGGTAACCAATGATACTGCCGAAACTTTCGCCTACGAAGTTTTTGCCCTCGGCACGGAAGTCACGTAGCTTCTTGCCGATACTGTATTCGGTCATTGGTTCTTTGCCTACTTGGTGGGTGAGCCAATAGAGGAACTTCACCATTGCCACCCCATCGCGTACCATTACGGTACGGAATCCTTCGAGCTCGGTAGCGTTCTTCACAGCTTTCATCAGGTTGCCAGGAGCGGGAGCTTGCACGAGTTTATTGTCCTTTTGGAGAGCTTCGAATATCGCTTGATTGGTATTAGGGGCGAGGAGTATATTTTGTCCTTTTACGGTAGCCAAATAGTTGTAGAACTCGTCATAAGCACGTACGTTTACTTTGGCTGCTGCCAAATGAGCTTCTACCTCAGGAGTGAGTTTAGCTTTTTCTACAAAAAGAGTAGCTTCTTTATCGGTGAGGGCGATATAGCCGAGGAATACAGGGTTGTAAGCCACATCGCTACCGCGAAGGTTGAGTGTCCAAGCTACATCGTCTAAGGCAGTGATAAGGTGCAAGGTAGTGCGATGGGTAGCCATTGCTTTGCGAATAGCGGAGAGTTTCTCGGCTACTGTTTGTCCTGCCCATTTATCGGGGTGTACGAAAATGTGATGAAGAGGGTCTTTTTCGCGGTTTGTCCAGATAAGGTCGATGAGAGGTTTATGTACCAATTTGATGTTGTGAGCGGCTAAAGTAGCTTGTAGTTTTTCCCAAGCGATGTGAGAGGTTGCCAAGGCGTTGAGAGCCACAGTAGCCCCAGCGGGAAGTACTGATACGAGCCAATCGGCATAATCGGGAGTGCCTTCTACACCGTCCTTGAAGAGGTCGATGCCAGAGCCTTTGAGCTCGATAGCCGATTGTACAAAGTAGCGAGAGTCCGTCCATAAGCCGGCTTTATCTTTGGTAACGACCACGAAACCGGCAGAGCCTGTAAATCCAGAGAGCCAAGCGCGTTCGAGCCATTCTTTGGGTAGGTATTCACTAAGGTGAGGGTCGGCGCTGAATACCACAAAAGCGTCGATGTGGTTTTCTTGCATTTTAGAGCGCAAGAGGGATAATTTTTCGGGTGTATTCATTGTTTATAGTTTTATGTTTTTGCAGCTTTGCTGCGTTAATTTCTCGCACTGATTGCACGAATTAGCAGCTATCGCTGCCGGATTTAATGGATTATTTCAAATATTTTAACAAAGTATGATTTTACGGCGAGCTTCTATTCTTTTAAATACTATATCAGCAGGCTCAGCAGGAGTTGGGTCGGCTTTAGATTCGTAATAGAGTTGTAAGTCTTCTAACTCTTCATATAATTCAGCAATTCTCAAAAGCTCATTGTATTGTTCAATAGGAACAACTGCCGAGAGTGTATTGTCTTGTCTATCAGTTAGAAAAGTGGGTTCTTGTAAAATTATTGTATTCATATTTTACTTGGGATAATTCAGATTTTTATCGGTGAGGTGGTGAAGAGTTTCTAAGTATTTCTTAGCTTCATACTTCGCCATTAGGAGGTTATTGTTGTAGAAATTGCCGCATTCTAAAGCCGATGCACCAGGGATATCACCTTCAAAATTAGCGATATACTCAAAGAGTTCGGTAATCAAGGGGGCGATATCTTTAGAGGTATAATCGCCTGCGAGAATGAGGTAATTACCGGTCATACAGCCCATAGGGCCCCAATAGATAATCTTGTCTTTCCACTCGGGATTGTTGCGCAACCAAGTAGCGGCGAGGTGCTCGATAGTATGTGTTTCGGGACTACCGAGTACGGGCTCACGATAGGGGAGCTTCATACGGATATCGAAAGAGGTAAGCACTTCCTTGCCTACATAGTCTTTACGCGATACATAAATGCCACGCTCGAGTTTGAGGTGGTCGATACAAAAACTTGCTATTCTTTCCATTTTATTTAGCTAAGAGATAAGAGGTAAGAGATAATACCTTTACTTCTTGTTAATTGATATTTAGTTGAAATTCTCGAGTAAAGTTGTTTAGGAGTGTCTGAATTTTCGGAGAAGCTCGGAGAGTTTCTGAAAAAACTCTAACGTCTGATACCTAATAAACTACCCCGCAAAGGTATTAAACCTGTCATTAAAAAACAAATGTTTTAAGGAAATTGTTTTAAGAATCTATAATTCCACTAGTAGAGACATCACTCTTAATCATCATTTTCTTATGTGTTTTAGTCGTTTTAATAATACAAAAAGGACGACTAAGTGCCGAGGCATCTCCTGTTACTTTGCTTTCGGTGATGATTTCTATATAGTCATCATATTCTATAGCCGAGATTACCTCTATTTGCGATGGTGTCGAACCTTTGATGTCTCCCCAAATAAGTACAAACTGTTCAGTGTTGAAATTAATTTTAGGGAGTTTGGCTATTTTGTGTTCTATACCCCATTTTTTAGCAATCTCTTGTATTTCGGTTTCGCTATGAATAATCTCTTGCTGGTGAGTAACAGAAGCAGTAGAACCCGTATAACTATTGAGTAGAGGCGTAAAAGCAAAAGCGTTATTATCATCGGAACTCTTGCTACAACTCATAACGAGGAACATACAGAAAAAGAAGTAAAAAGGTTTCATCGTTTTTCGAAAAGTAAGGATTCTTTAATGTTTTGAGTATCTTGATTGACTACTTTTAGCAAATTGTTTTTGAAAACACAAATACTCTTACCTGTGAGTATTTTTATCAACAACTCACCATCAGCGGTTTCAGCAGCGTTAGTGCTTCCTAAGCCTTTTTCAATTGATAACACACTGCTTTCAGCACTAAAAGAGTAATTTCCGCTAAGCAAATTAGTATGTGTTTTTCCTGTGAGAGTACCATCATTATTAAAAGTAATCACATAACAATCCGGACAATCGGCTACTGTAGGGTCAGGCTTTCTACCATTTCCAGTTTCGTCGATCACAGCTATAAGTTTCCACGTGCCTTGTAAAGGATTGGAAAAACTATCATCGGAACTCTTGCTACAACTCATAACGAGGAGCATATAGAAGAAAAAATAAAGAGGTTTCATTGGAAATATCGTTTCTGGGTTTGACACCACAAAGGTACAACTTTTTTATTTATCATCAAAAATATGGAGTATATTCAGGTAAAAGATAAAAAATAATGTGATACAAAGATATGATTTTTAGAAGATAAAGATAAAAACAAAAAAACATTGCCAAAGTTTGTAACTTTAGCAATGTTAAGCACGGGTGGAGGGATTCGAACCCCCATCAACGGTTTTGGAGACCGCTATTCTACCCTTGAACTACACCCGTATTTTAAAAAAGTTTTGAGTTTTTATGCTCAAAACTTTTTTGTATTAAATAATATTTAACCTAACCTTCTAAGCTAATTAGTCAAGAATTTCAGTTACTTGACCAGCACCTACGGTACGACCACCTTCGCGGATAGCGAAACGAAGACCTACGTTAAGAGCGATAGGTTGCAACAATTCTACTTCGATAGTTACGTTATCACCTGGCATAACCATATCGACACCTGGTTGCAAGTGGATAGTACCGGTTACGTCGGTTGTACGTACGTAGAACTGAGGACGGTAGTTGTTGTGGAATGGAGTGTGACGACCACCTTCTTCTTTAGAAAGGATATACACCTCAGCTTTGAATTTAGCGTGTGGAGTTACAGAACCTGGTTTGCAGATTACCATACCACGTTTGATGTCTTTTTTGTCGATACCACGAAGCAACAAACCTACGTTGTCACCAGCTTCACCACGGTCGAGGATTTTGCGGAACATTTCAACCCCAGTAATAGTAGAGGTCAATTTTTCAGCACCCATACCGATGATTTCAACTGCATCACCTGTTTTAGCTTCACCAGTTTCGATACGACCAGTAGCAACGGTACCACGACCGGTGATAGTGAACACGTCTTCGATAGGCATCAAGAATGGTTTATCGATGTCACGGGTAGGAAGTTCAATCCATTTATCAACAGCGTCCATAAGGGCAAGAACGCTATCAACCCATTTCTTTTCGCCGTTAAGAGCACCAAGAGCTGAACCTTGTATGATAGGAGTGTTATCGCCATCGTATTGGTAAGAGCTCAAAAGCTCGCGCATTTCGAGTTCTACGAGTTCCAACAATTCTGGGTCGTCTACCATATCTACTTTGTTCATAAACACAACGATACGAGGAATACCTACTTGGCGACCGAGGAGGATGTGCTCACGAGTTTGAGGCATAGGTCCGTCGGTAGCAGCAACTACGAGGATAGCACCGTCCATTTGGGCAGCACCTGTAATCATATTCTTTACGTAGTCGGCGTGGCCAGGACAGTCTACGTGTGCGTAGTGACGAGTAGCTGTTTGGTATTCTACGTGAGAGGTATTAATGGTAATACCACGTTCTTTTTCTTCTGGAGCGTTGTCGATTGAATCGAAGCTACGAACTTCTGAAAGACCAGCGTCGGCTAATACTTTAGTAATAGCGGCTGTCAAAGTTGTTTTACCGTGATCCACGTGTCCAATAGTACCAATATTCAAGTGGGGTTTGGAACGATCAAATGTTTCTTTTGCCATTTTTAAATAAATTTTAAATCTTAGTTATATAAATGAGTGTTTGATGTGTGTACAAAAGATAATATGAGCTGATGACGAGATTTGAACTCGTGACCTCTTCCTTACCAAGGAAGTGCTCTACCCCTGAGCTACATCAGCATACAAAAAAAGAGCGGGAGACGAGGTTCGAACTCGCGACATTCAGCTTGGAAGGCTGACGCTCTACCAACTGAGCTACTCCCGCAAAAAAATAAAAATATGACAGTGGGGAGAACAGGATTCGAACCTGTGAAGGTAAAACCAGCAGATTTACAGTCTGCCCTCGTTGGCCGCTTGAGTATCTCCCCCGAATATTTGAACTATTAAAATATGTACTTTTTTTGAGCCGGCAGAGGGATTCGAACCCACGACCCCGAGATTACAAATCACGTGCTCTGGCCAACTGAGCTATGCCGGCGTCTATCTTTTTACAGAGCGCAAAAGTATAACATTTTTTTTTATCGACAAAATTTTTAGCACTTTTTTTACGAAAATATTTTAATTGTAAATATAAACATTTGAATATCAGATATGTTTTATGAATAATATGTTTTAACTTTATTGCTATTTTTTTAGCTTACGTGAATAATTAGCCCATTAGGGTTTGCTTATACAAAAATTAAGACTGAAAGATAAAAATGATGATAAAAAGAGCTTTTTGAGTAACTTCAACTTTACCAAAGTTTAAGGTTTTGGCAAAGCTTTGTGATGTAAAAGTAAATAAAAGTACGATGCGAACCGCACGAACAAGTGTGGGTCTTACAGACAAGTAATAAGGTTTAAATGAAGGATAAGTGGTGTTACAGTGGCTCTACAGTGGCTCTACAGTGGGTCAAGAATGAAGGAAAGACAAACAAAGGACGAAGAATAAACGAAGAAAACTTCTATGATTGATACATAGGGAAGCTACGTTTGCCGAAAGAATCAAGGGGAGTTGTAGAAGGGAAGCTTATGCGCAACAATGTTTTAGTTGTTTTGAGCTAAGATAAGTCTTTAAAATTGCTCTAATACTTGTATGCGTTTGCGAATAGGTGGGTGGGTGGCGAACATTGCAAAAAAGCCTTCGGCTTTATAGTCGATGAAGAGTTCTTTTACTTCGTCGTTATCCACACCTTCGATGGTGGAGTGCCCTGAGATTTTCTTTAAGGCATTGGCTAATGCCAAAGACTTATGGGTCATTTCAACAGCTCCTGCATCAGCCATATATTCGCGACTGCGAGAAAGTGCCAACTTAAAGAGTATTGAAAAAAAATAGACAACCCCTGCTACCAATAAGACTACCAGCACAACAGCTCCTCCCCCACCCTTTTCGTTTCGCCTATTGCGTGAAGAATACAACTGACTGTTGAGCATCGTGCGGAAAGCGATATTGGCAATCGTGGCAAAAATACCTACAAACACAATGGTAATAATAAGCAAACGAACATCGCGGTTGCGGATATGGGTAAGTTCGTGAGCTATCACCCCTTCGAGTTCGTCGTCGTTAAGCGTGTTGATAATACCACGTGTGAGGGTGACGGCAAAGGTTTTTTGGTTGATACCGGAAGCAAAAGCATTGAGCGCATCGCTTTCTATAATATAGAGCTTGGGCATAGGCATCCCGACACTCATACAAAGGTTCTCGGTGAGATTATACACCCGCATATTCTCACGGCGTTCTAAGGGACGAGAGTGGGTGGCGGTTTGTATCATTTGGGTATTGAAGAAGTAGGAGATTACAAACCATATAGCTACCCCTATCAGCACCACAGGGACTACTGAAAGGAATTGAGCATTCACAGCCTCTATATCTTGGTCATTAAGCATATACAATACCGCATAGGTTCCCGCAAGGATTAGCAAGGGGAAGGCTAATAAATACAGAACAGACTTGGTGTTATTTCGTGCAATTTGTTGTCGGATACCAAGATATTGCATAATTTAGGTTTTTATTATTACCCATTTTTCTTTACTTGCAAAGATAGGAGTGGCAAAGATATTAGTTTTATATGAGAATACCAAACAATGTTCAAAAAACAAATAAAGGAGACGCTATAAAACATCTCCTTTATATATCTTCTATGCATTCGATTAGCTAAACGAAATTTCTGGAGCTTTATCTAACTGCTGGCGTTGTTCTGTACCCAAATCGAAGAAGGGTTGTGGAGTCATTTTCTTGAAACCTGCTACGATGTTAGTAGGTATCGATTGGATAGCGGTATTCAGCTCTTTGGTAGTAGAGTTGAAGAAGCGACGCACTGACGCCAATTTATTTTCTATATCGGCAATTTCTTGTTGGAGGTGCATAAAGTTAGTATTCGCTTTCAAATCGGGGTAAGCTTCTACTTGGATATTGAAAGCGCCCATAGCAGAAGAGAGTTCTTTCTCAGCTGCAATCTTATCGTTTATATCAGTAGCGCTCATAGCACGACTGCGCGCTTGAGTGATTTTGGTGAGCACTTCGGACTCGTGAGTCATATAGCCTTTTACAGCTGCTACAAGTTGAGGAATAAGGTCGTGACGTTGCTTGAGTTGCACATCGATATCAGCAAAGGCATTCTCACGATTATTGGCTAATGCTACCAATTTATTATTGGCACTAATGTACCAAAATACTACAATCACTATGATTGCGATGGTTATTATAAGTCCCATATTTAATTTAATTATTTACAATTAATATTAACAATTAAAACTATGCCTCCAATGAGGAATTGGATAATTAAAGTCTTTTTTTAGCTTGGTTTTATCTAACACTGAGTAGGCAGGGCGCGTTACTTTGCTTGGAAACTCATCAGAATGACAGGGCGATACTTTACAATTATTACCCGATTGCGCTACAATAGTTACTGCAAAGTCATACCACGAGCAAACCCCTTCGTTAGAGAAGTGATAGACCTCACGTTTGCCTTTATACCAAAGGTTTTCGACTGCTTGCACAATAAAATCGGCTAAATCAGAAGCGTTGGTAGGGGTACCTACTTGGTCGAATACTACTTTTAGTTCAGTACGTTCGGCACTGAGGCGCTGAATAGTCTTTACAAAGTTATGACCAAAATGCAATGAGTACAACCACGCTGTACGGATAATGAGATGCTCAATACCTGCTTGTTGTATTGCTTGTTCGCCTGCTAATTTAGTACGCCCATACACCCCAAGAGGTGTGGTTGGGTCGGTTTCGGTATAAGGAGTGTTTTTACTTCCTCCGAATACATAATCGGTGGAAATATGAATAAGAGGCAAGTTGTGTTCTTTACAAACAGTTGCTAAATTCTCGACAGCTGTATGGTTAATAAGAGTTGCGAGAACTGAGCCGTCTTCGGCCTTATCTACATTGGTATAAGCTGCGCAATTGACAATGACACCAATATTATTAAGTTGCACAAAAGCACGAATAGCTTGGACATCACAGATGTCCAAGCTATTTATATCCGTGAAATAGTAGCAACTTTTCTTGTGAGGATTAGCCTGAATTTCAGAACCTAATTGCCCACTACCTCCAGTTACTAAAACATTCATTTACTATTAGCTAACAGCGTAAGCGTTACTATCTACCTCTACGCTTTGTTTATCGCGAAAGCTATTATATAATCTGTTTACGTCTGCTTTATACTTATCGGGCACATTATTGCCATAAGTTCTGTTAAGCTCTATAAACTTTTGTTTTAAGTCAGGAGTAATTGCAGTGTTGAAATTCTCCATATACAAAATGTGTTCTACTAATTTTACAAATTCTTCCATAGTTCTATAAATGTTTAATCATTGTTTGACGAGGCAAAAGTACGAATAAATTTATTATTGACAAAAAAATAGTTATTAATTTAAATCAACAGGTTATTAACAGAGTTATCAACAGGAGGAATTTAGGTAAAAGGTAAAAGATAAAAGGTAAAATTAGAGAATGAGAAAATGAGAAAATTAGAGAATGTGGGAATTAGAAAATTAGAAAAATTATTGGAGTTTATAGTATTTTTATTATCTTTGCGCTCTGTAAAACATCATTAAAACATTCATAAAAAAACATTTATCATTATGGGAATTTTTGACAAACGCGAGAACTACAAACCTTTTGAATATCCTGAGGTTATGGAGTTTGTGAACGCTATGCACAAATCGTTTTGGGTACACTCAGAAGTGGAGTTTACTGCCGATATTCAGGATTTTAAATCGGAGTTAACACCTGTGGAAAAAGAGGCAGTGAAACGCGCTCTATTAGGTATCGCCCAAGTGGAAGTATCGGTAAAGACTTTCTGGGGAGACCTCTATGACCTCTTCCCTAAACCTGAATTCAACGGATTAGGGGCTACTTTTGCCGAATGTGAGTTCCGCCACAGCGAGGCTTATGCACGCCTATTGGAGGTTTTGGGATACAACAACGAGTTTGAAAACTTATTGGAAGTACCTGTTTTTAAAGAACGCAGTAATGTATTAAAAGAATACTTGGCTAAAAATCGTGAGAACGCTATGGAGCGCATTCTGTTCTTCACATTGATTATTGAGAATGCTTCGTTGTTCAGTCAGTTTGCTACTATTCTTTCATTTACGCGTTTTAAAGGGTTCTTGAAAAACGTAGCGAATATTATTGCGTGGACATCGGTAGACGAACAGTTACACGCCAATGCAGGTATTTACATTCTCAAAAAGATATTTGAAGAAAATCCAGAAATGAAAGCTAAAGCCGAAGAAGATGCGACTACTTTTATCCGCAGTTATATCACTTTGGAAGACAAGATGCTAGACTGGATTTTTGAACAAGGTGAATTGGAGTTTTTTAGCAAAAAAGACTTGTCGAACTATATGCGTTATCGTTTGGACGACTCGCTTACACAATTGGGATTAGGAAAGCCTTTTGGTATTTCGGGAGAGGAAGCTAAACCGATGATGTGGTTTGAGGAGGAAGTGTTCAGCAATGAGCTTGACGACTTCTTTGCCAAACGCCCTACTGCTTATACTAAACACGACAAGAGTATTAGCGAAAACGATTTGTTTTAGATAAAAAAAGAGGTAAGAAGTAAGTTTCTTACCTCTTTTTTTTACTTGAATGCCAAAGGTCTATCGGTAGAAAAAACTTGTATGCCTTTCTTTGCCCACTCGGTATATAGGTGGTCGCCTTTGGTAGCAGCACGCTTATCTAAGTTACCTAATGTACCTAATATGGCAGGTATTTTTAGTTGGTTTAAACGTTCGTACAGCTGATCAGGAGCTAAACGAATACCGGTGAAAGCCAACAACTTCTGTTTAGGAATGCCTGTTTGCAAAATACGGTTTAGTTCGTCTTCATTGCGGGCGCTCACCGAAAGGAGCATCTCAGGAGCTACCTTATGCAAGGCTTCGGCTTGTGCAGTATTATAACTGATAAGCACCACTTGCGCTTCCATCTTCTCTTCGCGCACTAAATCTACCACTTTTTGATAAGAAATACCCTTTTTAAAATCTAACATTAGGTACCCCTTATGGGTTTTACACCACGAAAGTACGTCTTTTAAAAACGGAATCTGAAAGGCAGTTACATTGCCGAACTCGTCTTTGAGTTTTTCAGTGCGCAACTGTGCAGTAGTAAGCGCTGATACGACTCCTTGACCTGTGGCGGTACGTCCTAACTTATCGTCGTGCATTAGGAGCAAATCGCCGTCGGCACTCTCGAAGATATCTATCTCAAAGCTGTGTATTCCTTTCTTGGAGAGATATTGAATGCTTTCCAAACAGTTTTCGGGATAGCCTTTAAGTTGCTCTCCTCCCCCACCCCGATGAGCAGAAACAATGGGTTTGGAGGTGAAATACATTTGGTTAGTAATCTCCTCTTGGGGGATTATCTGTCCGGTAGAGGGGCTTTTGCAAGCCATTGCGAGGCACAAAAGCGATAAAGTGATGATATATTTCTTCATTAAAAACATATTTTTTTTGCAAAGATAAAGAAAATGTGGAAATGAGAAAATGTGGAAATGAGAAAATGAGAAAATGAGAGAATTAGCAAATGAGTAGTGATAAAAATAGTTTTTTGACAGGTCCGACAAGTCAGACGATTCAGATGAGATTAAAGGCTTTATTGGAGAGACTGAGGAGATAGAAAGATTTCGGAAAAGAACGGAAGGGAAAATTTAGGTAGAAGGTAAAAAATGAGCTGTAAGGAGGGTGGGATTAGCTTATAGAGAGCTTATAGGAAGCTTATACGAATCTTGGACGATTGGTATAGAAAGGGTATATAAATAGTTGATTCATAATATCATACAACAACGCTAAAAATGTTAAAAACGGGGTTTCGAGGCGAAAGAAAGAGGAACAGGTGCTAGGCCTTAGGCCATAGGCACTAGGGGGGAGTGTGACGGGAAAGAGAATTAGTAAATTAGAAAATTGGGAAATTAGCAAAATTGCGGAAGGAGTTTAGTGGGAATGTGGTGGCGGAAAGGCGGAGGAAAAGCGATTGAAAAATAGCATTTTGTTATATCGAACTGACATAAATTCAAAAAAATATTTGTATCTTTGCCGTTCATAAACTCTCAACTAAAAAAGTGGAAAATATACAAGCTATAAAACAGCGATTTAGCATTATTGGCAACGACCCTAAGCTGAATCGCGCTATCGAAAAAGCCATACAAGTAGCCCCTACTGACATTTCGGTACTCATCACCGGAGAAAGTGGGGTGGGAAAAGAGGCTATACCGCGCATCATTCACTCGCTGTCTCTACGCAAACACGGCAAATACATAGCCGTAAACTGCGGAGCAATCCCCGAAGGGACTATCGATTCGGAACTTTTTGGTCACGAAAAAGGCGCTTTTACGGGAGCTACCGCCACCCGCAGTGGATATTTTGAGGAAGCCGATGGCGGGACTATCTTCTTGGACGAGGTAGGTGAATTGCCCCTCACTACCCAAGTGCGCCTCTTGCGGGTACTCGAGAATGGCGAGTTCATAAAAGTAGGTTCCTCGGTGGTGCAGAAGACGAATGTGCGCATTGTGGCGGCTACCAATGTGCAAATGCAAGAAGCTATTAAAAAAGGACGTTTTCGTGAAGACCTTTACTACCGACTCAGCACAGTAGAGATACATTTACCTCCTTTGCGCGAACGCAAAGACGATATCCACTTGCTTTTCCGCAAGTTTGCTTCGGATTTTGCCGAGAAATACAAAATGCCTCCTGTGAAGCTCAGCGAAGATGCGGTACATCTGCTCACGAACTATCGTTGGAGCGGGAATATCCGTCAGTTGCGGAATGTAGCCGAGCAGATTTCGGTACTTGAACAGCGCAGGGATATTACGGCGAGCATTTTGCGCACCTACTTACCCGATGAGGGTAGCAATCTACCACAGGTTGTACCTCAGCAAGCGCGCCAGGATAGTGATTTTAGCAACGAACGCGAATTGCTTTACAAGGTGCTTTTCGATATGAAATCTGACCTCAACGACTTGAAAAAGCTTACCCTTGAACTGCTACAACACGGCAATTCAGCCCAAGTACAACAGGACAACGAGGGACTTATTCACCGCATCTACGGCAATGATTCGCACAAGAATGAGGCGAGCTCTCCGGCTTATTCTATTATTCCCGTACCTCCTACCGAGAAGGAAATCCTGTCTCACGAAGAGGTGTACGACTATGAGGAAGCTGCGGAAGAAGAGCGTTTTTCACTTCAAGAGCAAGAGCGCGAGATGATACGCAAGTCGTTAGAACACAACGGTGGCAAGCGCAAGGAAACCGCCAAAGCCTTGGGGATTTCGGAGCGGACGCTATATCGCAAACTAAAACAGTATAATATGATTTAGGCACTAAGCTTTGAGGCATAAGCCTTAGGCAATAGGAGGTCAGAGGAGAGAACTTTCTGCCCAGCCGGAAGAGGCGGAGTTTTGGGAAAGGATTGTTAATTATTAATTGTGAATTGTTAATTATTTAGATGAAATCATATAAAATAGGCATTATCGGACTGGGTTATGTGGGTTTCCCCTTAGCTTGTCTGTTTGCCAAAAAATATCCCACAGTGGGTTACGACCCCTATACGGTGCGAGTGGAGAGCCTCAACACGGGTATTGACACTACGGGCGAAATCGGTAGTGAAACCCTTAAAGAGCGGTTGGCTACCTACCTCATTTGCACTGCAAACCCAAATGACGCTAAGGATTGTAATGTGTACATAGTGGCAGTACCTACACCTATCGACCTCTATCAGCAACCCGACCTTACCGCCTTGCGCGAGGCGAGCCAAACAGTAGGTGCATTGCTAAAAAAAGGAGATATAGTGATTTACGAATCGACGGTTTACCCAGGAGTGACGGAAGAGGTGTGTGTGCCTATCTTGGAAAGCGTGTCGGGGCTTGCATACAACCGCGATTTCTTTGTGGGTTACTCGCCCGAGCGCATTAACCCTGGTGATAAGCACCATACCGTGGAGACTATCTGCAAGATTACCTCAGGCTCTACCCCTGAGGTAGCACAGGAAATAGATACGCTCTACAATTCAGTGTTGAGGGGAGGCACTTACCTTGCCCCGTCTATAAAAGTAGCCGAAGCCGCCAAAGTGATAGAAAACGCTCAGCGCGATGTAAATATCGCCTTTATGAATGAGATAGCAAAGATATTCAATATTTTAGAGATTGATACTAATGCGGTGATAGATGCAGCGAGTAGCAAGTGGAACTTCTTGCCCTTCCGCCCCGGTCTGGTAGGTGGACACTGTATAGGGGTAGACCCTTACTACCTCATACAAAAAGCTAAACTGCACGGCGTATCGCCACGCTTAATGATGGAAGCCCGCAAGACGAACGACTCGATGGGAGGATACATTGCCTATCAGATTATCAACCGCTTGTGTTTGCAAGGTATGCCTGTGAAGGACAGCCGAATCCTGCTCTTAGGTTTTACATTCAAAGAAAACTGCCCCGACACTCGCAATACGAAAGTAGTAGACATCTACCGTACCCTTGAAAATTTTACTAACAATATTACAGTGTATGACCCTTGTGCAGACCCTAAGCGCGCTCTTGAAGAATACGGCATTGAGGTAGCTACTAAACCACAAAACCTCCCTACCCAGAACGATGTAGTGGTGCTTTGCGTGGCGCACCAAGAGTTTCTGCAAATGAACATAGGAAATTACTTAAAAGAAGACGGTATCGTTTACGACGTAAAGGGAAAGTTGAAAGTGGAGAAGAACGTGTTTAGGTTATAAAAGTTGTATAGTAAAAAACTTTTTCCTACCTTTGTCGCCTAAAATATTCACATACAATGAAGAAAATATACTTGCTAATGCTTTGTGCTTTTCCGTTTTTGGCAAAGGCACAATACACTGAAATTATTAACTCAAACCTCCCGGGTAATTCACAAAGTGCTTACGCAGTAGGGGCGAGAGTATTACAATTTGAAGGAGGTTTATGGTACGAGCACAACCACCACAAAGAGACAGGCACTTCTATGGATTTTACTGGAATGAACTATGCAGTGCGTTATGGCTTTTATAAAGAAGAATTGGAAGTGATGCTCAATGGTACTCTTGCTTATGACCGTACGATTGCATCTAATGGTACGACCTCGCACTTTGGTTTTGTGAATAATACTATTGGGGCTAAATATTTGCTCTTCAAACCTGCTTTTTTAGATGAACAACCGAGTATTTACAGCTGGAAGGCTAATAACTCTTTTAGTTGGCGCAATCTCACACCTTCTATATCTCTTTATGCAGGGGTGAATTTCTTACCAAACAAGCGATATTACTACGAGTCAATACCGGCACTCTCTCCCAAAGTAGCAGCTATCTTTCAAGCAGAGCCTATCCCTCGTGTGGTGTTGGTAGCAAACGGTATCATTGACAGATTCTTAAGCGGTAAAAACACTGAATACAGCTATTTATTCACCGTTACTCACAACTTAGACAATGGTTGGTTTAGTATCTTTGCAGAGCATCAAGGTATTCACAGCCAACATTACAACGACCAGATTACACGTCTTGGCGTTGCCTTCTTGCTTTCCGATAAAATACAACTCAATGCCGATATGGGCTTTGGCTGGAAAGATACCCCACAACGCTATATGGGATTGTTCGGGGCTTCTTATCGCATCGATAATCACAACAGCTATATCAAGAAGGTATTGAGTGAAACAATAGAAACTACTAAAATACAACACAAGAAAAAACCTAAAAGAAACAGACGTAATGCCATTGATCTCGATTAAAGAACTCACCACTAAAAAGGAACTTACCGAATTTGTGAAGTTCCCTTTGTCTTTATACAAAAACAATCCTTATTGGGTGCCGCCTCTCATCAGTGACGAGGTAGCCTCTTTTGACAAAACCAAGAACCCTGTATTCGACAATGCCGAAGCCTTCTTTTACGGAGCTTACAATGAGAAAGGTAAAATGGTAGGGCGCGTAGTAGCTATTATTAATCAGCACGACCTTAAACAGAGTATAAAGAAAGTGCGTTTTGGTTGGCTGGATATGATAGACGACATTCAAGTAACACAAGTTCTTTTGGATAAAGTAGCTGAAAAAGCTCGTGAGTATCAATTGGAGTATATGGAAGGACCTATAGGTTTTTCGAGTATGGACAAAGTGGGATTGCTTACCGAAGGTTACGACCACCTCTCGAATATGATGACGTGGTATAACTATCCTTATTATAATCGGCATTTAGAGCAATTAGGCTTCACTAAAGAAAAAGGCTTTATCGATATGTCTTTCC
>ERZ773100.620-NODE-620-length-17847-cov-4.024505_pt1 | contig 17847 bp, 12 predicted proteins | sample MGYA00511119_ERZ773100 | MGnify/ENA primary metagenome ERZ773100 (study PRJEB29015, sample SAMEA2738000) | human oral metagenome | biome: human oral; feature: human-associated habitat; material: dental | place: China | collected 2111 ...
GCAAACCTCTTTTTAGTCGTTTCTGGTGACCCGAAATGGCCAAAAACCTCTTTTTAGTCGTTTCGGGCGAAAAGATGGGCTTTCGGCGTTCCGCTGCATCGTTTCAAAAGATGGATTTCGATTCGGCGGATGAGCCTGATCGACCGCGGCCCCCTGATTCAGCTGTATTTGCGCGGCAGACGCAGGGCGATGGCCAGGATGGCGCAGGCGCCCATGATGAAGGGGTAATAGAGGTAGCCGACGATGGCGATGGGCGAGACTTCGGCGAAACGGGCGGCCAGAAGCAGCTGCGCGCCGTAGGGGATCAGGCCCTGGATAAGGCAGGAAAAGGTGTCGAGGATGCTGGCCGACTTACGCGGATCGATGTCGTAGCGAGCGGTGATCTCGCGCGCCATCGAGCCGGTGGTGAGGATGGCGATGGTGTTGTTGGCCGTGCAAATGTTGGCCACGGAGACGAGTGCGGCGATGGCGGCTTCGGCGCCACGCTTGCTGCGAATACCGCGCGTCAGGCCACTCATGAGGTAGTCGATGCCGCCGTTGAAGCGGATCAGCTCGAGCATGCCTCCGGCGAGCATGGTGACGATAATGAGTTCGCCCATGCCGACGATGCCTTGCCCCAAGGCGCCGATCCAAGGCCAAAACGTGACCGTGCCGAAGACGGCGCCGACGAGTCCACAGACGACGATGCCGAGGGTCAGGACGGCGGCCACGTTGATGCCGCGGGCGGCGGCGATGAGGACGACGAGGTAGGGTAGGGCCAGCCAGGGCGAATGGGTGTCGGTGCTGAGCGGCGTCTCGGCCAGGTGGGCGCCTTGGAAGGCGTAGATGACGAAGGTGGCGATGGCCGCGGGCAGGACGATGCGGAGGTTGACCCGAAACTTATCGCGCATGCTACAGCCCTGAGTGCGTGTGGCGGCGATGGTGGTGTCGGAGATGAACGAGAGGTTGTCGCCGAAGAAGGCGCCGCCGGTGACGACGGCCGCGATGTACTCCACGGGCAGGCCGAGCGGCTCGGAGAGTCCGAGGGCGATGGGCACGAGGGCGACGACGGTGCCGACGCTCGTTCCGATGGAGAGGGAGATGACGCAGGAGGCGAGGAAGAGGCCCGGTAGGAGCAGTCCGGCGGGCAACAGGCGGAGGATGAGGTGAACCGTAGCGTCGATGGCGCCGATGCTCTTGGCGGCCTCGGAGAAGGCGCCCGCCAGGACGAAGATCCAGATCATCATCAGCAGATTGTAGTCCGCCACGCCGCGGGAGAAGCGCAGGACGCGTTTCTCGGTCGATAGCCCGCGGGTGATGGCCACGGCGTAGACCGAGGAGACGAGGAAGGCCACGGTGATGGGCATCGCGTAAAAGTCGCGGAGGATGAGCGAGGTCAGCAGGTAAACGGCCAGGAAGACGACGAGCGGCGTGGCGCCGATCCATCGTGCCGCAGTCGGAATGTGGGGATTGATTTCTTGGGCGGGGTTATGGTCCATTGTGATGCGTTATAGGGAGTGAGTAGCGTCCTCTCCGGCCTCTAATGGGCGGATGACGCGGCAGGGATTGCCAACGGCGAGCGAGTCGGCGGGGATGTCGTGCGTGACGACGCTGCCCGCGCCGATCACCGTGCGATCGCCGATCGTGACACCGGGGCAGATGATCGCTCCGCCGCCAATCCAGCAGTCGGCGCCGATGGTGACGGGGCACGCATGCTCGCGGCCCGTGCGGCGCTCGAGATAATTCAGCGGGTGATGGGGGGTGTAGATCTGTACGGCGGGGCCGATGAGGGTGTGGTCGCCGATGCGGATCCATCCGCCGTCGAGGAAGGTGCAGCCGGCATTGATGTAGACGCCGTGGCCGAGGTGGATGCCGTGGCCGTGGTCGCAGTGGAAGGGCGGACAGATGACGGATGTCGGGGGGATGCCGGGGATAAGCTGTTCGAGCAGCTCGCGGAAGCCGTCGCTGTAAGTCGACATGGTACGCATGCGGGCCAGCAACTCCTTAGCGTGCCGGAAGCTGGCTTGCAGCTCGGGCGATTGGAAGTCGGGCGACTCGCCGCGGCGCATTTTCTCGATCTCGGTGCGATGCATGCGCTATTCGACTTCTAAGACGAGGCCTTTGAGGTATTCGCCTTCGGGGTGATAAATGCTGACGGGATGATCGGCGGGTTGGGTGAGCTGATGCAGGATGCGGACGTGGCGACGCGTCTGTGCAGCGGCGGTGAAGACGGCCAGTCGGAAGTCGTTGCGACTGACCACCTGCGAGCAGGAGAAGGTGAAGAGGATGCCTCCGGGACGAATCTTCTCGAAAGCCGCAGCGTTGAGTTTGCGATACCCTTGGAGGGCGTTGCGGAGCACGTCGCGATGCTTGGCGAAGGCCGGCGGATCGAGGATGATGAGATCGTAATCGTTGCCGGCACGTCGGAGGTAATCGAAGGCGTCTTCGGAAAAGGCGCGGTGGCGGTCATCGTCGGGGAAGTTGAGGGCGACGTTGCGCTCGGTCAGGGAGACCGCTTTCGAGGAGCTATCGACGGAGTGTACCGCCCGCGCACCGCCGCGCATAGCGTAGACGGAGAAGCCGCCGGTGTAGCAAAACATATTCAGCACCGTGCGACCGCCGGCGTACTGCTCTAAGAGCCGACGGTTCTCGCGTTGATCGACAAAGAAGCCCGTCTTCTGCCCCTTCAGCCAGTCGATGCCAAAGCGTAAGCCGCGTTCCGTGGCGAGGTGCTCGCCGCCGGAGTAACGCCCCAGCAGGTACTCGTCGGTGTGATCGAGGGCGGCCTTGAAGGGCAGTGTGCCGTCGGATTTATAGTAGATGGTTTGCAAGCGATCGCCGAGAAGCTCTTGCAGGGCCGTGGCGATGTCGCGGCGGGCGTGGTGCATGCCGACGGAGTGCGCCTGCATGACTGCCGTGTCGGCATACATGTCAATGACGAGGCCCGGTAGACGGTCGCCTTCGCCGTAGACAAGTCGGTAAGTATCGTTCTCCGGCGCATGGTCTAAGCCTAGCATTTGACGGAGGTTGTAGGCCGAGCGGAGTCGGTCAAGCCAGAAGGTATGGTCGATCGTCACTTCATCGAAGGCAAGCAGCCGGACGGCGATGCTACCGATCTGATAGTGCCCTACGCCGAGCAGTCGGCCATCGGCAGCGAAGACCTCTACCACGGCGCCCTCTTCGGGCTGGCCGTCGATACGTGCCACGGCGCCGGAGAAGATCCACGGATGGAGGCGCAGCACGGACTCCTCCTTCTTGGGCTTGAGGTAAATCTTGGGGTATATCATGAGCAGAGATGTTTGTAGATGCGCAGGCAGGCCCAAGCGTCGAGGGCGGCGTATTTCTGTTGCGCGGGGGTGAGTACGTTGGCGTCCCAGTTGGTAAGGCGTGCCCGTTTGGAGATTTTCTTTTGGAAGAGGATGGCGTAGATCTTTTGCAGGCCGGCCTCGTTGATGCCGTAAGAGGGCATGAGCTTTTGTAGTTCGATAAAGCCCGCCGGCTGGAGCGTCTCTACCCGTTCACGAAGCATATGGAAGTCGTCGGCCAGCGAGAGGCCGATCTTCGTCACGTCTGGGTTGGAGAGGAAGCTCACGAGTGGCTCCGGAATACCGCCGAGACAGTTCAGCCGAAAGAGGTAGCACGTCTCTTCGGTAGCCACTTGTACGAGCGACACCTTGTGGTGCTGATCCTTGCGAAAGTTGGGGCGTGTCTCGGTGTCGAAGCCTACGCGTGCCTCGGCTGATAGTTCGGCAACGGCCCGAGCTACGTCCTCCGGGCGATCCACGACGACGATTTGCCCCGCATATTCTTCTTGGGGCAGCGTAGCGATTTCTTCTTTGGTGATTTTGGCGGGGAGAGGAGGGTGTAGTGTCATGTCGTGGGGTCGGTTAGGGTGAATTCTTCGTTGTAACGCACTGCGTGGAGGGCCTTGAGGGCGTTGAGGAGCGTTTGGCCCCAATAGAGGCGGAAGTTTTCCGTGCAGCGCGCCAGTGCGGCGTGCATCGTGGGCTCATGTTCCTCTCGAAAGAGCGAGACGAAATCGCCGAGGTCTTGGTAGAGGTCGGAGAGGTTTTCGGAGATAAAAGCTGCGATGGGAGTGTCGCTGTATCGCATGTCGGGCAGGAAGGTTTCGAGGTAGCTATCGTGTTGTCCGAGCAAAGTGGAGAGTCGGGTGCGCAGTGCCTCGTAAGTCTCTTCGGTGATGAAAGGCGCGAGGTCGACGTCTTCATCGTCGTCGACCTCGACCTCGGGTAGGAGCGTCGCTTTGAGATAGAGCAAGGGGAGCAGCTTGGTCGCCTTGTCGATAAATGCGAAGAGGTCGGCGCCCTCACGCTCGGTTTTTTCTAACCACGAACAGCACTCGAAGGCCACAGCGACAAACTCCAGCGTGTTCTTATCGTAGAGTGGATTATTTCCCTTCTCCATCGGCTCCTTGTTGCTATACATTATAGATTACTGCAAACCGTCGACAGCCACGGCGGGCTCAATTTTCTTGATCAATCCCTGCAGCACATTGCCCGGGCCCAGCTCCGTGAAGTGCGTAGCGCCGTCGGAGGCCATGTTGCGCACGGTTTGCGTCCAGCGGACGGGCGAGGTGAGCTGCGCGATGAGGTTGCGGCGGATCGCGTCGGGATCGGTCTGCGGTCGTGCGTCCACGTTCTGGTAGACGGGGCAAACGGGCTGGTTAAAGCGGGTCGACTCGATCGCCTCGGCCAGTTCTGCTCGTGCGGGCTCCATCAGCGGGGAGTGGAAGGCACCGCCTACCTTCAGCTTGAGGGCGCGTTTGGCTCCGGCAGCTTTCATCTTCTCGCAGGCGGCGTCAACACCAGCAAGGGTACCCGAGATGACGATCTGTCCGGGGCAATTATAGTTGGCGCAGACAACCACCTCGTCCGTGATCTCAGCGCAGATCTGCTCGGCCTGCTCGTCGGCCAGTCCGATGATGGCGGCCATTATGGAAGGCGCTTTCTCGCAGGCTTTCTGCATGGCCTGTGCACGTTTGGAAACAAGTTGGAGGCCGTCCTCGAACGAAAGTGCGCGGGCGGCGACGAGGGCAGAGAACTCACCCAACGAATGGCCGGCGGTCATGTCCGGACGGAAGGCGTCGCCCTGCGTGAGTGCCAAGATGACGGAGTGGAGGAAGACGGCGGGCTGGGTGACTTTCGTCTGCTTCAGGTCGTCGTCCGTGCCGGCAAACATGAGGTCGGTGATGCGGAAGCCGAGGATGCCGTTGGCTTGTTCAAACAGATCTTTTGCGAGGGGATTTTCGTCGTACAGCGACTTGCCCATTCCAACGAACTGGGCGCCCTGGCCAGGAAAAACATAGGCGTTCATACTATCTTTTATCGTTTTGGTTTTAAGCGCGGCAAAAGTAGGCGCAGTTTGGAAAGGGGGAAACCCGTTCGCGATTCGATTGCCTGTCCATCGAGGGCGAAAGTGCGTAGCGGGATCAGATCGGCACTTCGGATATAGATCGCAGGCGCGTATGGCCTCCCAACGATCTATCGGAGCGAAACGGATGCCCTCGGCGGCGGATCTCCCTTTCCAGAAATCTTTGCAACGTGAGCTTGAACGAAAGAATGAGGCTCCTAATCTCTGAAGAATGGCTTGGATAGAGGGCTATAACGGCCAAAGTGCTTTTGGGAATGCTTGCGGAACTTCCGCAAGCGCCAAAGCGTTCTCTTTTTGATTTGCGGAACTTCCGCAAGCGCCAAAACGTTCTTTTTTTGATTTGCGGGAGTCCCGCAAATGCCAAAGCGTTCTCTTTTTGATTTGCGGGAGTCCCGCAAGCGCCAAAACGTTCTTTTTTTGATTTGCGGGAGTCCCGCAAACGCCAAAGCGTTCTCTTTTTGATTTGCGGAACTTCCGCAAGCGCCAAAACGTTCTTTTTTTGATTTGCGGGAGTCCCGCAAACGCCAAAGCGTTCTCTTTTTGATTTGCGGAACTTCCGCAAGCATTTCCAAAAACACTTTGGTCATCGCGTGGCCCCCGTAGAGACTCTCGGCGGGCTTTATTCTTATTATCGGACTCACGCGTAGTTCTAATCGCCATAGATGGGCAGAAGGCTTGAAGGTGGCTGCGGTTTTTGATGTGGTTGTCCGAGAAATACACATCCCGATAGACCCTGAAATCAAATTAATTCGCTGCGTGTACTTTTGCGCCCTTGGAAAAGAGAAGATTTCAAGTGATACGGAAACATGAACCCTCTGCTACTCATGGCCCATTGGGGCGTTGGAGAAGTGCTTCTTGCGATAGCCATTTTGGCTTTGCTTTTCGGAGATCGACGGACGTGGGAGGTACTCAAACGTTTGGCGCAGACCCTATGGACACGACTTCGTTCGTGTCGGCCGAAAACGACACACCACCGATCGGCATGATACGGCTATCGCTAACCGATGGCTCACTTCAGTCTTATTCCCCACACGATTTGCTATTACATCTACCCCTTCTATTTTGATATGAAAGAGATAAAGAAAAACGTCGGACACTTCGCTGCCAATGGGGCGGGGTCTCATCGCAAATCCGGCGACCCCACGAACCGCAAGCTGCACCTTCCGTCTCGCGGTCGACAGCGCTTCATTGCCGCCATATGGATTACTGCAGGAAGTATAGCGGCACTCGTGTTCATCATCTTCTTTGCCATCTCGCAAGGATGGATTGGCTATGTGCCGGCTGTGGAGCAGCTCGAAAATCCGATAGATCGCTATGCTACGCAACTCATTTCGGCCGACGGAAAGAGCCTGGGGAGCTTTTCCTACAGCCAGGACAACCGATTTTATGCCAGCTATCAAGATCTGTCCCCCGATTTGGTTCAGGCGCTCATAGCCACGGAGGACGTGCGCTTCACGGATCACAGCGGAATCGATGTCCGTGGACTCTTCAGGGCCATTGTGAAACGCGGATTGATGGGCCAACGTAGCGGTGGTGGCGGTAGTACCATCACGCAGCAGTTGGCCAAACAGCTATACTCCCCCAGCGTCGAAAATTTGACCGAGCGACTCCTCCAGAAGCCCATTGAGTGGGTCATTGCAGTCCGTTTGGAGCGCTACTATACCAAAGAGGAAATCATCAATATGTACCTCAATAAGTTTGACTTTCTTCATAACGCAGTCGGAATACGGTCCGCTGCGCAGTCTTACTTTGGGAAAACTCCGGCTACGCTGACTACCGAGGAGGCTGCAATGCTGATCGGTATGTGCAAAAACCCTTCCTACTACAACCCGATTCGTTATCCCGAGCGCACCCTGGAACGCCGCAACACCGTCTTCCGCCAAATGGTCAAGGCTGGGTTTATGACCGAGGCCCGCTGCGAAGAATTGAGCGCCAAGCCGATTGTCTTACACTACACACAACTCGATCATACGGACGGCATAGCACCCTATTTCCGCGAATATCTCCGTGTCACGATGATGGCTAAAAAGCCCGAGCGTAGCGATTATTCCAAATGGCAGCAGCAGAAATATTTGGACGACTCCCTGGCTTGGGAGACGAACCCCCTTTATGGCTGGTGCAACAAAAATCGAAAGGCCAACGGCGACCCCTATAATTTATATACCGACGGACTGAAGGTCTACACCACCATCGACTCCCGCATGCAGCAATACGCCGAAGAAGCCATTGCCGAACACCTCGGGAAGCATCTTCAGCCTGCTTTTTTCCGTGAGAAGCGTCGGAAACCCTATGCGCCTTTTTCAGAAGATATTACCGAGAAGCAGCGGAAGGATATTCTCGATCGAGCCATGAAGCAGAGCGATCGTTACCGCGCACTCAAACAAGCCGGATACTCCGAGAAGAAGATCCGGGAGAACTTCAACGAAAAAGTAGAGATGCAGGTCTTCACCTGGAAGGGAATTGTTGACACGACGATGTCACCGATGGACTCCATCATCTATTGCAAAAGTTTATTGCGCACCGCCTTTATGGCCATGGACGTTCGTACGGGGCAAGTCAAGGCCTACGTAGGCGGCATCAACTTCGATAAATTCAGATACGACATGGTGACTACTGGGCGCCGTCAAATCGGATCCACCATGAAGCCCTACCTCTATTCACTGGCCATGATTGAAGGTTTTACGCCTTGCGACCAGCTTTTACATGTCCAACCCGTTCTTTATGACGAAGGCGGAAACGCGTGGATACCTCGAAACCCCGGCGCACGCCGTATAGGAGAGATGGTAACTGTCCAATGGGGGTTACAAGTATCCTCCAACTGGGTCACGGCCTATCTGATGAAACAACTTTCGCCCTACAGTCTGGTTCGATTGCTCCGTTCCTATGGCATGCATAGCCACATCGACCCCGTGGTCTCTATTTGCTTGGGTACGCCAGACATCTCAGTGAGTGAAATGGTTAGTGGTTACAGCGTTTTCGCCAATAAAGGTATTCGTGTAGAGCCGCTTTATGTGACACGCATTGAGGACTCCTTCGGAAATACCATCGCCACGTTCGCTCCGCAGGTCAATGAGGTTCTACCTGAAGAAGCGGCTTACAAGATGCTATACATGTTGCGCAGTGTGGTCGATGGCGGTACAGCCGGGCGTGTGCGATACGGCTATGATATTACCGCGCAAATGGGAGGCAAAACGGGAACCACTCAAAATAACTCCGACGGTTGGTATATGGGCTTCACGCCCTCCTTAGTAGCCGGTTGTTGGGTAGGCGGGGAAGATCGATCGATCCACTTTGACAAAATGGACGAAGGACAGGGTGCCGCAATGGCTTTACCTATCTATGGCCTCTTCATGAAGAAGGTCTATGCCGACAAGAAGCTCGGTTACTCGCAATCGGAGACCTTCGATGTCCCCAAAGAATACGCCAATCCCTGTCGCGGATACGTCCCGATGGAATCCGACTACTCCAACCACACCGGAATCGACGATCTATTCAATTAGAGGATCGAAATTAAGTTCTAAGGCAGTCCCGAAAGGTCTCCAGTCCATCCGACTGGGGACCTTTTGTTTTCAGATAAACACAGAGTCCAATTCGAACCCAAATGGAGAGATTCCAACATGTACCAGGCCAAACTTTGCCGGCGTCCCTGACGCCTTGATCTTCTTTTGCTTCTTTTCTTCTATCACAAGAGAAGAAAAGAAGATCATGAAGCCAGAAAATCTTGCATCAAGGCAAGAAAAGAAGATTCTGAGGTCTTACTTGACTTTCTAATGGGACCTTCTTTTCTTTCCTTGAGAAAAGAAAAGAAGCAAAAGAAACTCAAGCCCTCTACCGAGGGCGGGGAAGTTTTTCCGGGTACATCGAAAATAGTCGAAGGTCCTGAATCTCTCAAATTATTGGATTCCAAATTTGTGCGGTCTCAAATGGCTCCTCGATAGGAGATGTAGAGGGACGTATGCTATACGTTCCTACTGCCTACCGGAATAAAAAGCTCTCTCTCCTCAAAAAAACTGCGTTTGATGTAGTTCCCTTTTGTCTTCTATTGTCGGGTGAGTCGATGGATGAAATTCCGTATATGGTGGAAGCCTTTTTGTCAAGGATACTTTCAGGGTGTATCTTTGTAATCGTTTTTTAATCCATATCCACATGAATAGAAAAGATCATTACACAAGTCATCGAACGAAACAAGGCAGTTGGCGAAAGCTGTTGCCTGCCATTGGCCTGGTTGTTACCCTTTCGATGCAAGCCGAAGGTGCCGGAGCGGCGACCGTAGGCAGTGCAGCCAGTCGTGCACCGGAAATGGCGACGCTAACGCAACATCAAAAACGTACCGTAGTCGGAACGGTTATCGACGAAACAGGTGAACCAGTTATCGGGGCCAACATCCTCGTGAAGGGAACAGCTACGGGCACAACGACAGACCTCGACGGACGGTTTTCGATCGAAGCCGAGGGCTCGCAGGTCACGTTAGTCATCTCTTACATAGGTTACAAGCGTTTGGAGGTGTCGGCTACGGCGGGGCAACCCGTTAAGGTACGTCTGGAGCCGGAAGACAACGTGATGGACGAAGTTGTCGTCACGGGTTATGGCACATTCAAAAAGTCAGCCTATGCTGGATCGGCTTCGAATGTGAAAGCCGACAAAATGCAGGATGTTCCAGCCGTTTCGTTCAAGGATTTGTTGCAAGGAAACGCTTCAGGCGTGCAGTTTTCCTCCTCTTCCGGTCAGCCGGGAGCCGCCTCGACGCTCAAGATCCGTGGCATGGGATCGTTCAACGCCAGCAATGCGCCGCTTTATGTCATCGACGGCGTGCCCGTACGGTCGGGATCGATCAATAGCCTCAGCTCGCGTGCAGGGCTTGACATCATGTCCACGTTAAATAGCTCCGACATCGAAAGCATCACCATCATTAAGGATGCAGCTGCAGCTTCGCTTTACGGATCGCGTGCGGCCAACGGTGTGGTGCTGATTACCACCAAACGAGGCAAGTCCGGAAAGCCTGCCTTCTCCTTCAAGGCCGATTTTGGTAGTTCAGACTTTGCTATGGAGTATCGCCCGATCATGGGCGGAGAAGAACGTCGCCAATATATCTACGACGGACTCGTGGCGGGCCAAATGAAACGCGGCAAGTCCGAAAGTGTGGCGCGCGCATACGCCGATAAACGCATCAACAACTTCGCGCCCATTCCGTGGTGTGGCTATACGGACTGGGATGACGTATTGTTCCGCAAAGGCAGTCACAGCAGTTACGAAGCCTCGATCACGGGCGGATCGGACAAGTTCAAATACTATTCATCTCTCTCTTACCTCAAGCAAGAGGGTATCGCCTACAATTCAGGTCTGGAACGCATCAGCGGACGCCTTAATGTGGATTATCAGGCCACGGATCGCTTGAAATTGGGCGTAAATATGTTGCTGGCCACCGTAAATCAAGAGGTGAACAGCGAGGGAACGTCTTATGTTTCACCTTTCTACACATCGCGCAATGCCGTTGTGCCTTCAGATCCGGTTTACAACGAAGACGACAGTTGGAACCGCAACATGATTCGTATCGGCGACCGCAATCCGGCCCAGTCGGCAGCTTACGACTATCAACGCGAATACGTTACGCGTACTTTCAATACGCTCTTTGCCGAATATGAATTCATCCGTGACCTCAAGTTCCGCTCCACCTTCAGTTATGATTACGTGAACACGAAAGGAAAGGACTGGAGTGACCCACGCACGGCCGAGGGACAGGACAAAAATGGTATCATGGATAAGCGCTACAGCGAATTGAGTAAAATGACTTGGGCAAACCAATTGAGCTATCGGACGACCCTATCGGACGATCATCACCTCGATGCGCTGATCGGATACGAGGTTGACGATCAATATAGTGACTATTTGCTCGGAATAGCCAGTAATTTCGCTACGCCACAGAAAAACGACATCAGTAACGGTATGAAAACCGAGGCCGTAGGCGGAAGTAATACGCGCTCACGGATGGTGTCTTACATTTCTCGCTTAAATTATGATTATCGCAATCGCTACTACTTAGGAGGTAGTTTCCGAACCGACGGAAGCTCTCGCTTCCACCGCAATAGCCGTTGGGGCAGCTTCTGGTCTCTCTCAGGCGCTTGGCGGGCCATCGAGGAATCGTTTATGGAACCTACAAAAGGCTGGCTGTCCGATTTGAAGCTCCGCGCGTCGTATGGCGTGAACGGAACACTTCCTTCTGATCTCTATGGCTATATGGGGCTTAGCGACCTCACGAATGGCTATCTGGAGCAACCTGGAATCATCCGGTCGCGGCTCCCGAACATCGATTTGCAGTGGGAAACGAACCACAACCTCAATCTGGGTCTCGATCTGGGCCTCTGGAATCGTATCAACGTAACGCTGGAATATTACGTCCGTACGACAAAGAATTTGCTCATGGATCGCCCGATTTCGATGACTACGGGATTTTCGAGCTACCTGATGAACATCGGCGAGGTAAAAAATCAAGGCGTGGAGTTGGAAATTGGATCGACGAACGTGCAGACGAAGGACTTTACCTGGACGACGAATTTCAACATCTCGCACAACCGCAACGAAATTGTCAAACTCGACGGATTGCAGACTGAGATCATCGGCGGATATCAAATTCACCAGGTCGGAAAGCCTTACCGCACCTTTTATATGATCGAATTTGCTGGCATTAACCCTGAAACGGGCGCGCCACAGTTCTACACAAACGAACGGGATGCTAATGGCAACTATAAGAAGGATATTACCGAAGATGTAAGCAAGGCAAACGCTGCCGTACTCGATAAATACGCTGATCCGGCCGTGATAGGCGGTCTGAGCAACTCGATTCGTTACAAATGGTTTGACCTGAGCTGCATGTTCTCCTATCAGTTTGGCGGATATGCCTACGATGTATGGGCGCAGAAGACGGAACACGGTGGCAACGATATGCGGGCTAACATACCAACCTATTATCGAAACAGTTGGCGGAAGGCAGGCGACGCGACCAGCTACGAACTTTTCTACGAGAACCCCGCGGTAGCCATGAACAAGATTTCTACTTCCAGGCGCCTGCACAGCACAGACTTTATCCGTCTAAAAACGCTCACCTTAGGCTTCACACTGCCCAAAAACTGGGTAAAGGCAGCGCATCTCGAGAACGTACGCCTCTATGCTTCCGCAAATAATCTCTGGACCTGGGCGGCATACGATTATTATGATCCCGAGGCCACCGAAGGCGGTTCGGCAACGTGGGGAACGCCTCCGCTCAAAACCGTCATCTTTGGCTTAAACATGAACTTCTAATCTCAAAAAAATGATCGAATCATGAATCGCTTGAAATATATCACCCTCTTTTTGGTTGCCGTCCTGATCTCCTCGTGCGGCAACGATTGGCTCGACGTGGAGCCCTCGACATCCATACAGACCGAAAGCGGCGTCAAGTCGCTGAAGGAAGTGGAGTTTTCTCTCAACGGCATTTACAGCACGATGCAAAGTGCCGATGCTTATTCCGGCCGACTCGTTTATTACGCTGACGTGACGGGCGACGACATGCAGGCCGTCAGCTCGACCAAGCGAACGGCCAATTACTATCGCTTCAATTTCACGAAAGACAACGGCCCATCCAGTCATTGGGCTTACCTCTACAACATCATTCAGAATTGCAACGTAGTGTTAGCCAGCCTCGATCGCATCACCGCAAACGACGCTGAGAAGGCTTATCGCAACGATTTGCGAGGTCAGGCGCTCGCCATCCGTGGCATGGCACTCTTTGACCTGACCCGGATATTCGGATACCCCTATACGAAAGACGGCGGGGCCTCGATGGGTGTCCCCATCATCGAAACCGTTTCCGGCACGGAGGATAAGCCCTCCCGCAGCTCCGTGGCCGAATGCTACACGCACATCATAGCCGACCTGAAGTCCGCTTCGGAACTCCTCGGGGAGAAGTTCAACAAGGGGAAGTTCAATAAGTGGGCCGCCCTGACGTTGCTGAGTCGCGTGTACCTCTATAAAGGCGAAAATACGGAGGCCCTGAAAGCCGCCAAGTCTGCCATCGAAGGCGCGGAGAAGAACGGGTATGCCCTCTGGTCCAATAAGGCCTATCCGACGGCTTGGGGAGCAGACGCGTCATCCGCAGATCAAGGCGAAGTGCTGTTCGAGATCGTCAATCTCACCACCGACTCGCCCGGCAAGGAGAGCATGGGTTACCTGAACTCCAAAGACGGATACGACGACATGTGCATCACCGCCTCGTTCTATCGTTTGCTCAAGGAGAACCCCCGCGATGTACGTTTGAAGCTCCTCAGCTTCGACGGCAAGCAGTACGCGTATGTCAATAAGTATCAGCCGCAACCGGGAGAGAATATTGCCGATGCCAATATACCCCTATTGCGTCTGTCGGAAGCCTATCTAAATGCAGCTGAGGCCGCAGTCAAGACCGGCGACAATGCCACAGCCGTGACTTACCTTGATGCCATTGTTCATCGAGCAGATCCCGACTCTACGGTGAAGGGAAAAACCTTGACTTTGGCCAATGTACTCAATGAGCGACGTAAAGAATTAGTTGCAGAAGGCCATCGCATGTATGATGTAATGCGTAATGGCCTTTCGATCAAACGTGAAGACGTCGAGGAGAGCGCCATCAGTCGCACCCGCCACGACACGCCCTACATGGACTACGATCGTACGTTCTATATGATTGTCCTGCCCATCCCCAAGGGCGAGATTGATGCCAATCCCAACATCAAGCAAAACCCCGGCTACTGATTCGCCGTCGTTTAGCAGTTCAAGAAGAGCGGCAGGCCAGTTTGGTCTGCCGCTCTGTGTTTCCGATATTCTGTTAGTCTCAAAATTGGCTGGCGTCCCTGACGCCTTGATCTTCTTTTGCTTCTTTTCTTGCATCAAGGCAAGAAAAGACGATCATAAGGCTAGAAAAATCTTTCCAATGAGAACTTCTTTTCTTTCCTCAAGGAAAGAAAAGAAGCAAAAGAAACTCAAGCCCTCTACCGAGGGCAGGGAAGTTTGGCCGGGTACCTCGAGAATAGCCGAAAGTCCTCAATTTGGTTGGCGCTATACCTCCAAACACGTACCAAGCCAAACTTGGCTGGCATCCCTGATGCCTCGATCTTCTTTTGCTTCTTTTCTTCTATCAAGAGAAGAAAAGAAGATTAGAAAGCCAGAAAGATCTTGTATCAAAAGAATAAAATCAGCTACACCCTGAAAATCAGCACATACAATATCCCTGCAAAAATTTTTCTACGATTTTTTCGCGAAAAGTTTGTTGCTATTCAAAACAGTTATACTTTAGCCGCCGCTTAGGACAGCGGTCATAAGTCGAACTACATATTGAAACACTTTCGAGTCGTGGGAAACACTCCAGATAGATTTTGAGGATAAAGAGAAAGCGCCAAATACGCTTTGGGTGTGTTTTTACAACTCGGAAGGAGCCAAAAACCGTTTGAGGTCGATTTTGAGGCTCAAAAAGGACTACAAAAGTGTTTGAGATCGATTTTGAGGCTCAAAAAGGACTGCAAAAGCATTTGAGGCCAATTTTGAGGCTCAAAAAGGACTACAAAAGCATTTGAGGTCGATTTTGAGGCTCAAAAAGGACTGCAAAAGCATTTGAGGTCAATTTTGAGACTCAAAAAGGACTGCAAAAGCGTTTGAGGTCGATTATGAGGCTCAAAAAGGACTGCAAAAGCGTTTGAGGTCGATTTTGAGGATCAAAAAGGACTACAAAAGCGTTTGAGGTCGATTTTGAGGCTCAAAAAGGACTATAGAGATATGTGGAACAGCTTATGCTGCCGTCGGAAGCATTTATCATTATATATGTACCTATAAAGAAAGGAGAAAAACGAATGGACGAATTAGTCGAAATCCAAAAAATGCGCCTTACGAGGCTTGACAACGCACTGCACGTACTGTATCATTCGGATGCGTACGATATAGTTCACGCAGTAGACATCACGAAACTCGGATTAACCCTCGCGCTACTCAATGAGTGGAATGGCAATCTGCTGACGGAGAAAGATCTCAATTTGGAAGCACAAGCCAATCATAACACGAAGCTCCTGAATGAGAAAAATGAGGAACGAAACAAATTGATCACCTTCATTTTCAATGTGGTTCGTACCTACCAGCGTTCACCGGATGCCGACGAGGCGAAAGCCGCTACACAGTTGGATATCATCACTCGCCGCTATCGGGGCATACAGTATGGCAGCAAATCGCACGAGACAGTGCATATTGATGGCCTGCTGATCGATCTGAAGAAGGCTGAGATGACTCCGCTACTCGCTACCTTGCGACTGACGTCGGCCGTGTCACTTTTGGAGACTGCCAATGCCGAGTTTAACAAGTTCCGTAAAGCCCGCACCGCGTCTCGCGCTAAAAAAGACCTCCCGAAGATCGTTGAGGTGCGTCCGAAGACAGATGCGGTATATGAGCGTGTCATTTTTATGCTGCAAGCCGCCTATTTGTCAGGTTCGGCAATGGTGGATAAGGAATTGATCCGTACAGTAGCCAAGCAGCTCAATCAGCGGATGGACGAAATAAACGAGACGTTTAGCCAGATCCTCGCGCGCCGCAAATCTGACAAGAGTAAGGATCCCAAGACGCCCAAGGAGCCTAAAAAACCGCGTAAGCCAAAGGATAAGGATGATCCGGATATTCGTCTGCCGGAGACCGAGGAGCCCAAGAAGCCCGAGGGTGGCGGCGAAGGCAAAAAACCGGAAGGTGGAGGCACGCCGAAGCCCGGAGGCGGTGGCAAGAAGCCTGAAGGCAGCGGATCAGGTGCCGAAGGCGGTGGAAAGCAGTCTAAAGAAGGCGGCTCAGGTTCCGAAGGTGGAGGTGGCGCCAGTGGAGGCGGCCCCGAGATCCATCTTCCGGAAAATTGAACAGATAGAACGAACACCATAAACTTAAAAGCGAATCCGGGTACATGTCTAATCATGTATTCGGATTTTTTGTTTTCATTTTTCGGATTCAGATTTTCCGGTAGGGTAGGGACGTTTTTATTTTTCGGATTCCATTCCTCTAATACGGTAGGGACGCAACAGCATACGCCCTACGAACACCGCCGGAGGCGGCGAAGACGTGTATTTGTGCAGCGTAGAATAATCATTGATAGGATATTTGTGGGGCGTATGCAATACGCCCCTACACGGGTACCTGATTCGTTCTCGTTTTTTGATTTCAGATTTTCCAATAGTGTAGGACGCAACAGCATACGCCCTACAAACACCGCCGGAGGCGGCGAATGATCATTTTTGTGCATTGGCAAGGATTGGGAAATATGTTGTATAACATGTATCTCTATTTTTGATGATACAGAAGGTCATTGTTTCTTTGTGGGGAAACATATAAGGATATTTCAAATGAAACGAGTACTGATATTTCTTTTCGCGTGGACATTAGTAGTCTTCGCTCTGCAAGCGCAGACAGAAATCGATAAAGTAAGGTTCTGGGCGGTCTATAAGCTCTCTTATAAAACAAGTCCGGAACAGCCCACATTTGATTGGGTGGATTGGATGTATCTCGATATAGGGAATAAGGCAACGATGTTTTATAACCGTTATGCCGAACTCAAAGATTCTATGACGAACGAGTGTCTAAAGCAGAATATGCCCCCAGAGGCGATCCATGAGCGGACAAAAAACTATCCCGTAAGGGGAGATGCGCCGGTTTATTGTCAGTTGTATAGTGAGAAGACAACGCGGGTTGCTACACGGTATGCCAAAGGTTATTACTATGAAGAACCGATGGTCATGCCGCAGTGGATACTTGACAATAAGTCGCTAACCTTATACGGTTACACTTGCCGTCGAGCTACAACCCATTATTTAGGTCGAACATGGGAAGCCTATTATACTACAGACATTCCCTTGAGTTATGGACCATGGAAATTATGGGGATTGCCCGGATTGATAGTTCGTGCTACAGATGCAGACCATTATTTTCTTTTTGAATTGGATTATTTCAAACGTCTATCCAAGCCTGAACCCATTATTTATATCCATCGGGGATTTGGCAATAAGGGTGGATACACAGGAAGTGAGTATAAGAAGGTATCCAAGAAGACTTTTGTGGAATATGAGAGATTGTTTCATAAGGATGTTATGGCGTTTCTCGATTTTGAGATGGAAAATATAAGATCTACATCGAGTGATCCCGCTCCAGCTACAGAAATTCCATATATCCCATTAGAGAAATAGCTTCTCAAAAACGTATTCCTATTGCCTATATATGGGGGACTCTATTTTTAAGCAGATATAGCAGTCATTGAGCATCTCCAATAGCAAGCTCCTCAATTTTCAAGAGCCAAAAAACATGTTGTAAAACATGCGCTCTTATTTTTGAGTCTACAGTTATTTCTGCGTTCTTTGTGGAGAACAAATAAGGACATTCCTAATGAGACGAATACCGATATTCTTTTTCGCATGGATCTTCGCTATAGTGGCTTTGTATGCGCAGGAAACAATCGAC
>ERZ773100.627-NODE-627-length-17710-cov-3.147494_pt1 | contig 17710 bp, 33 predicted proteins | sample MGYA00511119_ERZ773100 | MGnify/ENA primary metagenome ERZ773100 (study PRJEB29015, sample SAMEA2738000) | human oral metagenome | biome: human oral; feature: human-associated habitat; material: dental | place: China | collected 2111 ...
AGTGACCTAAACAGGCACCTGTTTGGCTTCGCGCAGACTGGAGTGACCTAAACAGGCACCTGTTTGGCTTCGCGCAGACTGGAGTGACTCAAAACAGGCGCCTGTTTATACTTCTTCCTCATGCCCTATTTCTTCAGCCCGTCTATCAACTGTGCTCGCACCGCTTCATATCCGGCTTGGGGGTCGAACGGCCGCTCGGGGCGCAGAAAGACGCGCGTATCGCCGAGAAAATCTGGATCAGCCATTTTCGCCTCCATATTCGCCACAAACTGCTTATAGGTCGGGGGCTGCTGCACAGAGAAAGCCATGTAGCGGTTGTAGCACTGCAAGATTTCGGAAGTGTCCACTTCGGCTTCCGTCAGAGCCACGTACAGATCGAAGAGGTCGCGCCCCTTTTTGCGCTGATACAGCGCGCGGAGCTTCGTGCCCAACAACTCATTCAGCGCATACGTCGTGATCGCACATTGCCCCGTAAACCAATGACTCTCCACCGCGAACGGCATCTTCACCAGCCCCAGTTCGTTGAAATGCTCGACACAATTGATCTCGATTTTCAATCGTATGGGGACGACCGGAGGCACCTCCGACTCCATCCGAAAGAGCATCGTGTTATTGTATCGCTTTTGCTGGGTGACACGATCGGGCAGGAAGTCCAACACCTCCCCGAGGCGGAAGAGAATCGGCTTAATCGGGCCGGGGTGAATTTGTACCAAATCAATGTCTTCGCTGTATCTCGGCTGGGGCGAGAGATACAGTTTGTGCAGCGCCGTGCCTCCGCGAAAGGCCAGCTGCGAGGCCAAGAACTCGTCGCTGAAGATGGCCGCCAGTGCGCGGGAGATGATCAGATCTTGCTCCACTTGAGCGGGATCGTTCCAGGGCACCCGGCCGGCCCATTGCGTGATGGATGCGCGGTCTATCATACGTCGTCCGGCTCGATAGTCATATTGATGTCGATCTTCCAGCGATCGTTTTTTGTCGCCATCGCCTCCGTGCTGCGCGTGGACAGCGGTACATACCGCAGCCTTCCGGCATACGCACGTAGCTTCTCATACAGCGCGTCGGCCACTTCCGTCTGCAGCAAGACTTCTTCTAAGACATACCCCAATCGTTGGAGGGTGGCTTGCGAGGTGTAGTCGAACAGCCGCCCCGAGACACGACGGAAGTCCAGCCCTTCAGACAGCTCGGCCAAGACCGTCGCCGACTCAGACAAACCGCCGATATATTGCTCGTATTGTATCAGATCGATGGCCGTCAGTTCGACATTGGAGTAGCGGATTGTGCCGGTCTCCGAGTTCTTCGTCAGCAAAAAGTCCGACGGAATCTCTTTGCGATACGACCACACCAGCAGGTTGTTTTTGGAAGGGGACACCGAAGGCTTCGGTAAAACGGTGGTGACGAAAAACTTCTGCGGCCGTTGGTGCGCAGCCCCCAGCAATGCCGCCGCGCTGAGCAGGCTGATGTAGTAAGGCTTGTTTTGATGGGCCATCAGCCGATCGATGTAGTAATGCGGCGGGACAACGCCCCGACTGGCATAGTGCGGCGGTATGATCACATAAAATCCGCGGTATACGGATACGATGATTTTCTGTGCAGACAACCGGAACAATTCGTTCTTGACGACTTGCTCCGAAGCGTTGGGGAAGGCTTGGCGGAAAACCACGGCGGGGAAGTTACCACGCGGATGATTGACCGCTTTGCCGAGATGTTAATTGATTGAGGGTAGTAAATATGGACAGAGAAGAAGCGCGAAATATTGCGGAGAAGATACAAATAGAGTTGGTGGCACGGGGCATTGCCGCGCAACTCATTGACTGGATGAGCGCAAACGGGATTGCCAAAGTCGTCATGGCCATCGAGATGGAGGATGCAAGCATCCCGCCGGGATGCTTCACCATCAACAAGCCGGAAGAAGGATAAACCATGAAAAAGCAAACCACGACGGGCGTCGGCCTGAATGGCTGCGGCATTGCACGGGTCAAACTGGCGGCGGCGCAGGCGCAGATTGCGGCGATGCGGGCGGGGGTGATGCCCAATGCCGCCGGCAGTATTAACCAACAGGTAGAGAGGAAGGAATCATGAATAGTGAAGACAGCCTTTGGGCAACGTTGGAGGAAGCCATCCGCGACGGGTATTTCATTCCCTTCCAGCTTTCGTGCAAAGACGATGAGGCGCTGTTCCCGCTGGTGGCGCGGATGAACACGCTGATGCTGTTGATGGGAGACCGGATGCGCAGCGCGCTGGACATCCTGCGCGAACGCGAGCTGACGGGACAAGCGAACGCCATCCTGCGCGACCCGGCAAACGGCGACATCCACATCCGCCTCAACTATGGCAACTACATCGGCGGACTGCTGGTTTTCAGCGGCGGCGGACTGGCGAGCAGCATCACCTGGCATGGCCGCCGTCTCAATGGCGGACGGCTGACCCGCTTCAACCGCGCCACCCTCACCGCCTGCGATCTGAATCTGGAGGCGATATTCGACAGCCACTTCGGCAGCCTGTCGCGTGAGGCGGCGGCAGTACAGCAATTTATCGACGAGCGGCGCGCCGCACAACGCGACCTGCCGTTTTAATTCCCTTTGAACAACCTGTTAAACCGGAGAAAAACCATGACTACCGTAAAAAAGACCCGCATCAAGGCACAAACGCTGGAGGCGCCGCAAAGCCGCGAAGAAACCCAGCGCTGGATACGCGAACTGGGCGACCTGCAACGCGAACACGGGCGTACCACGGCGGAGATGAACGACCAGATTGCCGAAATTACCCACAGTTACACCCCCGAACTGAACGCACTACAGGCGCGGATAGAAGAACTGCTGAAAGGCATCCAGGCATGGTGCGAGGCGCACCGCGACGAGCTCACCGACGGCAAGAGCAAAACCGCGAATCTGGTCACCGGAGAGGTGAGCTGGCGCACGCGCCCGCCGTCGGTTGCCATCCGTGGCGTGGATGCCGTGCTGGAAAACCTGCGCGCACGCGGCCTAGAACGCTTTATCCGCATCAAGGAGGAGCCGAACAAGGAGGCAATGCTCAACGAACCGGACGTTGCCGCCGGGGTGGCGGGCATCACCATCAAGCGCGGCGTGGAAGACTTTGTGGTCGTGCCGCATGAAGTAAGCGGGGTGCAATGATGAAACGGGACAAAAACGACCTGTTGGCGCGCATCAAGAAATGTTTGGCGCTGGGCAAATCATCCAACCCGCACGAAGCTGCCGCCGCGATGCGCCAGGCGCAAAAACTGATGGCAATGGCGGGTGTGACCGCCGAGGACGTCGCGCTGGCAGGGATTACCGAGGCCAAACTGGGGCTGCCGTCGAAAACCCTGCCACGCTGGCACCACGTCCTGATCGCTACCGTCGCCAGTGGCTTTGGTTGCGAGTGCATGATGGCACGCAGTTTTTTTGGGGAGCCGTTTGTGTTTTTTATCGGCACGGCGTCGCGGATTGAGGTGGCGAGCTACGCCTACACCGTATTGCGCCGTCAAATCATGGGCGCGCGCAAGGCATTTATTGCGGGGCTCTCCAAAAACTGCAAAGCGCGCAGCAAAACGCTGCGCGCCGACAGCTATTGCGAGAGCTTTGTGATGGCGTTACAGGACAAGGTACAGGCATTGACGCTGCCGGAAGAAGAACAAAAGCTGCTTGATGGCTATATGCACCAGCATTACCCCGGCCCGAAGAAGGCCAAATGCGCACGCGACGACGACAAGGCCGAAAAAGCGCGGTCAAAGCAGCCGGATTACCGCTATCAGGGCTATTGCGACGGACGAAACGCGACCCTGAATCATGCAATTAGCGGCAGTACCCACCGCCCTGCATCACTGGAGTACCAATCATGAAAACCCTGACCCAATGGATTATCGACCGCCTGCGCGGGCGCACGCGGACGCACATTGACCTGCACGCCCAAAGCGGCGAGGTCATCATCCGCCAGGGCTTGCGCCGGGTGCGGCTATCACACGCGCAATACCTGCAATTAGTGCAGCTTAAAGGGTGGCAGCGATGAGCACCATCACCAAAGATGACCCGCAATTTAATGCTGTTTTTGACGAGGCGGTGAAAATCATGGAAGCCGCAGGCGCAGAGATTACAGGGGTTGATGCCTTGCGGCGTGATGTGGATGCAATCGTACTCGAAGGCAACAGCCTGAATTTGAAGTTGCGCAAAGCCGTTGCCCCCCAAAACAATGGGAGGGTGTCATGAAAACCCGCTGCCCCTGCTGCGGGGCGACGATGAGCCTTGACGCGCTGCTTGCCCACGACGACGCCCGCGACGCGCTGCGGGCGCTGGTTGCCCTCGGCGGTGAGTTGGGCAAAGGCGCGGTCATCTATGCCGGGATGCACCGCCCCGGCAAAAGCGAGCTGTCGTGGGGACGGCTCGGCAAAATCCTGGGCGAACTTGCGGAGGCAATGGCGGCGGGCGAGATTGAGCGCAACGGGCAACGCTACCCGGCGCCGCAGGCGGCATGGCTGTGGGCATTTGCCGAGATGCGCAAACGGCGTGATGCGGGCAGTCTCGTCCTGCCGCTGAAGGGGCATGGCTACCTCTACGAAGTGCTCAGCCGTTGGGACGGACAGGGCGCAACTGCGACCGTCATGCCTGCCGCCGCCACGCCAATGACGGCGGCAGGGAAATCCGCGAGCAAGACGCTCAGCGGTGTCGCCGCACTGGAAGGATTGAAGCGATGAACGACTTGCCGAAAAGCATCCACAACGCGGTGATTGACGGGGTGCAGCGCCTGTATGTGCTGCGACTTGATGGCGCACCGGCGGATGACACCCTGCCGCTGACGACGCAAGTGTGGCTCGATGCCATCGCCTGGCGGCGGCGGTGGGCAGATGACGATTTGCTGCGGCTACAACAAGCCTTTGTTGCGCTGACCGCAACCGCCAAACGCTGGCCGCAACCGGCAACGCTGCTGGAGCTGTTGCCGCCGCGCCCCGCGCCGCTGGCATTGCCTGCGCCACAAAAGACGGCGGCGGAGCGGGCGGCAGATGCGAATTGGCTGGAAGGGCTGCTCAACAAACTAACCGAAAAAATGAAGGTGAAGAAGAAAAACCATGAACCCGGAACAAATCCACGAACTGAAAGAACGGCTGCGGCGACCGACGCAGCAGCGGGCGGCCATTACCGCCGTGATGCTGCAATGCGACGCGCTGGCCGCGCAAATGCCCCTGCAAACCCGCAAGGAGAACGCTGAACAGATCGGCGCGCTGATCCGTATGTTGGCGCTGGTCAAACAGGCACTGAAAGAAGGAGGACACCATGACGAACCTGAACCCCGAATACCGCCGTGCGATGATTGCCAAAATCAAGATCGCGCAGAAAGATCTGGCGATGGACGACGCCGCTTACCGCGCCCTGCTCACCCGCGTTACGGGCAAAAACAGCGCCGCCGTGCTGGATAAAGGCGAGCTTGAGGCGGTAATTCGCGAAATGCAGCGCCTCGGCTTCCGTCCGGTAAACCAACAGGGCACCCGTCCGCGCGTCTCCGACGGGAAAAAGCGCACACTGGCCAAAATCAGCGCCATCCTGCGCGAGCTGAACCTGTCGTGGAACTACGCGCACGGCATGGCTAAGGCGATGTTTGCGCGCGAACGTGTTGAATGGCTCAACGCAGAGGAGCTGCACAAACTGATGCAGGCGCTGGCGGTGTACCAGCGGCGGCAACGGACACGGCAGGCCAGGGAGCGCGCGCAATGAATGAATATGCCGAAGCCCTCTACCAAGTGGCCGACCTGTTACCGCCGTCGGTGGCGGACATCGTCCGCACCATCGGCATCGAGCCGACCTTGCGCCTGGTGGCGGCACTCGGTGGCACCTCATACGATTTTCCGGTCGGGGTAGCAGACAGCCCGCGCCTGCGCGTGCTGCAAGACATCCTCACTCCAGAAGAAATCGAACGCCTGCTCGCCATCTATGGCGGTGCGCGCACCTATATCCCCCGCTGCGAGGCGGCGTTGCGCGAGCTGCGCAACCGCCAGTTTCGGCAGGCGGTGGAGACAATGGTGGCGCGCGACGGCATCAGCCAAAAGCTGGCTATCCAGCAACTGGCGCCACAGCATGGCATCACCGAGCGCTGGGCATATGAGGTGCTCAAACCTCAGGCCAAACCACAGCCAACCCTGCTATAAACCTTAGTAAAACCGCCTTTAACGGCGGTTTGTTTTTGCCCACGCCTTGAGGTGCAAAAATTTTTGCAAAAAGGGTTGCTTTAATTACTATGTCATAGTAATATACACCCCATCGAAAGGCACGCCGCAGCCTGACGATATTTGACAAACCTGCGGCAGGAGACCTAAAAATGAACGCCATGAACAAAATGAACCGCAACGCCTGGAAAAACCTCTATCGCGCTTACCGCGTATGGATGCAGGCGCATCACGCAATGTTCAACGTGAGCCCTGAAGAATACTGGCAGGGAGACTACGAAAAACGGCACTACCAAGCCCACAATGCCTGGATGGATGCACTTGATGCTGCCAACATCGCTCATAAGGGTGACAGTAACCTGTGCGCCAGACTGTGCGGTTATGCATACAAGAAAAACCCTTTGGCACAATACAGTGCAAAAGAACTGCTGGAGGCAAGGCTGTACCAATACAAGGGCTCCAAAGTAGAGGAACCCGTCGGATTGTTTGATGACATGGACAGGGAGCCTGCGCCCGTCGCCTCATGGGACTGGAGTGAGCACCGAAACAGCCCGGAATATGGTCTTTCCGCCGCGCAAATCATTGACCTGTTCGTGCGCGATGAGTGGCAGTACGGCCTCTTTGGTGCCTGCTCACGCGGCGAACCACGCCCCCGCCGTCTCCCCTGAAACCACAAATCATGTCGCGCCCCGGACTTGCGGGGGCAGGAGAACTTAATGGAACTACTTGAACTGGTGGATGCGTGGCGTGCAATCCGCGACAAACAGGTGAAACCAAGAACGGCGCTGCTACGGGAGCGCCGCATTAACCGCTACCTCGTTCCTGCGTTGCGGGGGCGGCAAGTTGAAAATCTCACGGCAAAAGAAATACTGGAAGTCATAACCGTCATCAGTGAAAAATCCGGCATAGATGTTGCACATCGCCTGTTGAGTGACATTAACGGTGCCCTGGATTATGCCTCGGTGTTGGGTATCCTCAGCTACAACCCGGCGGCACGCCTCTACCGATATTTGCCCGCAAAATCAAAAGAACACTGGGGCTACCTGTCACCTCGTGAATTTGGGCAACTGTTGCGACGGATTGACGCCTCGCCATGTGGTACCCGCACAGTACGTAATGCGTGGTGGGCGTTGGTGTACACCGCGGGGAGACGCCAAGAAATCGTCCACGGGCGCTGGGAAGAAATCGACTGGGGCGCACGCAAATGGGTCATCCCCAAAGAACGCATGAAAATGGGCGCGCCACACAGCCTGCCGATTACGCATCCACTGCTTACTATTCTCGAAGAACAGCGGGGGTTGGGGACAAGCTGGATATTCCCCACGCCGTACGGGCGGGAGGATGCCCCCATACATCTCAGTACCGTCAGTAATATGCTGCTGCGTATCAGGGAGGATATGCAGCAGACCGTGCACGGCATCCGGCACGTGTTTTCGACGCGCGCCAATGATTCAGGGCTGTGGACAAGCCAAGCCATCGAAAGACAGCTTGACCATAGACCTCGCGGCGTAGCCGCCATCTATGACCACAGCAATATGCTGGGCGAGCGGCGACGCCTCATGGACTGGTGGGCAGACCAGATTATGCAGTGGCGAGGATTGACGTAAAATCAGCGAATTATGAAAAAAACCTTTTTCGTGGGGAAATTTCTTGCATTTATTGCTATGACATAGTAATATAAACCCATCGAAAGGCACGCCGCAGCCTGACGATATTTGACAAACCCGCGGCAGGAGACCTGAAATGAACGCAAACAACACCGCGAAAATCACAAAAATCCCGGCCAAATTTGATATTTGGGACAGCGAATATACCTTTGTTGACTTCGGCGACCGCATCGAAGTCAAAATGCCCTGCCGCGAACACGGCAAAGGCGCAGAAAAGGAAAGCTGGACGCTGGGGTTTTGCACAGAAGTGGTGACCCACCCCAATACAATGGCCTTGATACGCCATATGCTGGCAAGCGGCAATTTTTGCTTGGTTGCCAAAAATGACCGGATGATTTTCGGCGGTCTTGAGGTTATCTGTGGCATCCCGACGCATTACGGCTGGACGCCAGCGGATTTTTATTGATATTTCACCCCCGGCTGCCTTGGCAGCCGGGCAGACACGGAGTAACGGTGCATATATACCACGTCAACGTAACTACAAACAGGCACTACCGCAGTCACCACGCTGACGCTGATGCCAGCGAGATGGCGCGGTTAGATGCGTGGCTGGCGGTACCGACGGAGCCTGTGACCGTGGGCGAAGATTACCTTTGCATTTGCCAACAACGAAGCGGCAAAATACTGAAGGTGCTGATACAACGGCAACAACAGGATGTCCGCCAAATGGTGATTTGTACGCACAGCCGCCGCAAGGCGGTAGCGTGGGCGGTTATTGCCAATACCGGGGCACCGCCTGATGTACCATTTGCCGCATCCCGGATAACCGGGGATGGCGGCGATGCGCCGCGACTGGAACGCTTTGAGCGCGATTTGGCATGGGCATTTGTTACGCGAGAGAAGCATGGGTAACAGTAAGACAGCACGTGCCAAAGCGCAGCGGGCGCAGACAGCGCGGGCGGCACAGCAAAAAATTTTGGAGGCAGGCGGTATCCGCTTCAGCGTGCTGCTTGAGGCACCGTATGCGCAGCAGTTTGCCGCGCTTGCCGAGCAGCATGGCGGCAAGAAGGCAGCACTACTCCACCTCCTGCGCAATGCCCAAGAATAAACGGACACGGTTATGCGATTGCCACCAACAACAAAAAGGAAATTAGCAAAATCATTTGTACTGATACTGCTACTGGCAGCAGACCGAGCCATTGCCGCTACCGACATCTACACCGGCAAGGTCATCTACGTCACTGACGGCGATACGCTGACCATCCTGGTCGATGATGGCGCGACAAAAACAGATTACAAAATCCGCCTGCGTCACATTGATGCGCCGGAGCGGAAACAGCCGTGGGGGGCAAAAGCAACCGACGAACTGAAAAAGCTGGTTGCCGGGCGTGTTATTACCGCCACCTGCCACAGCAAGCATTGGCAGCGCCACGTCTGTGACGTGGTGCGTGATGACGGGCTGGACGTGCAACGCGAAATGGTTGCACAGGGCGCGGCGTGGGTATCCTACAAATACAACGCCCGCGATGACCTTTGGTCAGTACAGCGCGATGCAAAGGATGCACGGCGCGGGTTATGGGCATTGCCCCCGGAAGAACGTATTGACCCGGCGCGATGGCGTGAAATGCAGCGCAACAAGAACAGGAAAAAGGCGGACGTGCCGCCGGAGAAAAGCACAACCCGCCCATCCCGCTGAAGACGCTCGACTATTTTTTGCTCTGACATAGCGACCACAATGCGGGCACCCCAGGCAACATGATGGATGTTTATTCCAAAGTGCGCCGCCGTTCGTAAAGTTACAAACCCTGCCCTGCGCAGGGTTTTATTTTGCATGGATTTTGTACCACGTTTCTCTGCTCTTCTTTCCATGTTGTTTCTTGTATTTTCCCCTCAAATGAGGGAAAATTAACGGAAACTCAAAATGGAGATAACATTGAACTCATTGAAACAACAAGATTTAACGGGCATCACCGACGACAACAAACTGCTTGAGGCCATGATGTTACCCATGCCATTTTTGCAGGAAGTCGTGGCAACCATCGTGCAGGCGAACCGGTCTGTACACCCACTGGCACCAGCATCATACAAAGGTAGTGGTATTTGGGGGTTGGGCAGCGCGCTCATACGCGAACGTTTGCTGCCCTTGGGCTGGGAAGTCAAAAGTCATCGCAATGATGAGCAAATTATTAACCGAACCTTGGCCGCTTCAATCACCGTAAAAAAGGGCGACAAACATACCGGATTGCCCGGTTGTCCGGTCAGCCAGAAAAGCCCAGCGGGCGAACTGATACAGGAAGCAGTGATGCAAAACGGGCAATTGCTGCTGTTCCCACATAATGCACCACCTGAACGCTTGCAACGCTGGTTTCTACTGGTTTACGATGATGGCAGTTATGCACGGGCAGAGTTTTCCCTGCCAATTGCACTAAGCAAAAATGGCCGGCGTTTCGCGCAGTTTGCCCGACGCATCATTATCCCTGTAGAAGCCGGGATGAATGATGTCATCCTTTTGAATCCCGGTGATACACAGGATGACTTCGAGATAAAAGTAAAAAAATCAGGTTAATCCATGTTCAACCCCGGTCGCTTGACCCTGGCCCGCCTTCGTGCGGGTTTTTCCAAATCCGAACTTGCCGCACGGGCAGGCATCAGTGCGCGTACGGTCAGCAACTATGAGACAGGCAAGCAACAGCCGGGGGATGACGTGTTGGCAGACCTGGCACGGGCTTTGGCTTTTCCCGTAGCGTTTTTTACGCAGGAAGCCGCGCCGCAAATCACCCGCGCTGACCGCGACGGTATCAGTTTCCGCGCACGCAGCAAGATTACCCAGGCACAGGAAGACACCGCGGTGGCAACAACCAAACTGGCGGGGATGATACTGGCATGGCTGGAACAACATCTGGAACTGCCGAAAACAAATCTGCCAGACCTGTCCACCCATGCCAGCGACCCCGAAACTGCCGCCGCCATCATCCGGGAGGATTGGGGTTTTGGTGAGACGCCTATCCCCGACCTGCTGGCGGCAGTCGAGCGGCACGGAGTGCGGGTATTTTCGTTGGCAATGGATACGTTGGCGGTGGATGCCTTTTCCGTGTGGCACGAAGGTATGCCGATGATATTCCTCAACCGTAAAAAGACAGCAGAACGCTGCCGCTTTGACCTCGCGCACGAACTGGGGCATCTGTTACTGCACAGCAACACCCGGCCACAGGGGCGGGAAATCGAGAAAGAGGCCGATGCCTTTGCGGCGGCGCTGCTGCTCCCGCGTCGCGCCATGCTGGCGGAGCGCGTGGGTACGGGCATATTGCCCGCACTGTTGCCTGTCAAGCAGCGCTGGGGTGTCTCTGCTGCTGCGCTTAACTACCGGCTGCACAAGCTCGGATTGGTCTCCGAATGGATGTACCGCAACAACTGCATTGAACTGGCGAAAATCGGGCGAAACTGTGAACCACAATCCACCCTGAAATTTGAAGAATCGCGGTTATGGCGCAAGGCCTTTGCCGCCCTGCAGGAAGCGGGTTACACTCGGCGACAGGTAGCGGATGCCATGCAACTGACGCTGTCGCGGCTCAATGAGTTGAGCTTTGGCCTGCAAACCGTAGTCAACGATAATCCGGCCATCGCGACATCACAAATCGCCGCACCAATGCTTAAAATTCTCAAATAACCCAGTTGTCAAGTAATAATTGACAACTGAACTATTAACTATTACGCAATAGTTGCCGAACCTCGCCCCGTGCGGGGTTTTTTATTGCCTGCTGAACCCCTGCGCCTACAGGCGGTTACGCGCGCGCGCGCATACTGCCGCCATCATTAGCAACGACAGGAGCAGTCATGCCTTATATCGACAAAATCGTTATCCATTGTGCTGCCAGCGCCAACGGGCGTGCGCTCGGCAATGAGCAGCACAGCGCCGCCCAGGTGATTGACGGCTGGCACAAGGCTCGCGGCTTTGAACGCCGCGCCTACAACATCAGCAAATTTAACGGCGGCCTGCACCATATCGGCTACCACTACGTCATCGACACCGACGGCGCCACCGAACCGGGGCGGCACGAGCTGGAAATGGGCGCGCACGTCAAAGGCCACAACGCGCACAGCATCGGCATCTGCATGGTCGGCACCGACCAGTTTACGGCGTCGCAGTGGACGGCGCTGGCGGCGCTCATCCGTGAATTGCAGGCGCGCTACCCGCAGGCTCGCATTTGCGGCCACCGCGACCTCTCCCCCGACATCAACGGCGACGGCACCATCGAGCCCAACGAATGGCTGAAAACCTGCCCCGGCTTTACCGTCGCCGACTGGCTGGCGGGCGATATGGCACCGCTTGCCGGGCATATCTGCGAGGCGCGCGATGATTAAGGCTTACGAACTGGTCAGCAACGCCGATGGCCGCCTCTCAACGACCGCGACCATCCAGTTTGCGGGGTTTGTGGTGTTGTCGTTTGTACTGCTGATAGCGGTCATGCTCGACCGCGATTCGGCGAGCGAACTCTATATTGCCTACGCCGCCTACTGTGGCGGCCTCACCGTGAGCAAGGGAGCAGTTACCGCCTACCGCGCGCGCTACGAAGGAGAAAAAGAATGAACCAAACCAATGAAGACGCAGAAGGCATCAAAATCTACTGCTTTATAGGACATTCAGATGATGTCTTTGGAGAAGATAAAACCGGCTTTTATTGCGACTGCTTTGATAAAGAAGGCCGCTTCAGTTTACGCCGCCCTAATGGCGAAGGCGTACTGATTACCGGGCAATACCGTGAAAACGGTTGCTGGCATATTGGCGTGTCGTTACTGGATGAATCCCGCCCTTTGGTGCTTGCAGACGGCTGGAAATTTAGCCTACTCCCCACATCGTATAACAACAAGTTGCTGGTTTATGCGCCTGCGGATGCCGAAGTGACCCGTCTGAATGACGAGGAGGAAAGCCATGATTAACCTCACCCTGACCCTGCTCGGCCTCTGCGGCCTGTTGGGCGCGCTGTTGTGGCTGGCGCTGGGGCACACCAAACGCCTGCAAGGAAAACTGGCCGACGCCGAACGCACCATCAACGAACAGGCGCACGTGCTGGAAGCGGCACGCGAACGCGCCGAAATTGACTACCACGTCGAACGCCTTGATGAAGCCGCCGTCATCGGCGAGCTGCAAAAACAGGGGGATTTGCGTGATTAGGCAGGGTTTAAGTGTCATTGAAGGCGGGTTAAATGCGCGCGAGGTATGCGGGCAAACCCCACCCCCGTCCCCTCCCCCACAGGGGGAGGGGACGAAAGCAACGCATTGCGCGCTGCTTGCGGCGTTAATAGCCCTGTTACTCACCGCCTGCGCGCGTCCGCCGGTGGTGATTGACAGCGGTTGCCACGCCTACCGCGTCATCCGCCCCTCGCGCAACGACACCACAGAGACCCTGCGGCAGGTGCTCTCGCATAACCAGACATGGCGCGCGCGCTGTATGGGACGCCATCCATGACCGAGCAGATGCTCTATGGCGCGCTGCTGACGCTGCTCTCCGGCGTGCTGTGGTACTGGGTCAAAAATGTGGACGAGCGGGGCAAGGATAACCGCCGCGCCCTTGAAGACGTGAAGGAGCGCTACCAGCGGCGCGATGATGCCGCCAAGGATTACGAGCGCCTCTACCAGCTGATGCGGGACGTACAGGCACAGGTGGGGAAAATTAACGACAAACTCGACCAGGTTTCAACGCGAGGGACGCCCCGTTAAGAGGTATCCCGAATAACTGCCCTGAAGGGGCAACTTGTAAGGAAAATTGATGAGTTCAATTATCACCGAAGCACGACCTTCCGAAAGCGAAACCGCAGAAATGCTGCGACTGATGCGCGATATCCATAGCCAAAACCGCCGCCTGCTAGAGCGCCTCGACAAACTGGAGCGCGAACAGGGGCGGCGCGCCGCCATTGTTGGCTTTTCCGGCGGCATGGTCGGCGGCGGCATCGTCCATTTGGGCATCGAATTTATCCGCGCCAAATTTGGGGGGTAATCCGTGGCGCATGAGCAGAGTACCCGCACCGAGCTGCGCCGCCTCTATGTCTTTGAGCGGCTGTCGCTCGAAAAGGCGGCGGAGCTGTGCAAGGTCAGCATTGCCACCGCGCGCCGCTGGAAGGCGAATGCGGAAAAGGCGGGCGACGACTGGGAGCGGGTGCGTGCCGCACATACGATGGCGGGCGGCAGTCTCGAAGACATCGCGCGCCAGCTCCTCACCGATTTGGTGCTGCAATTCAAGGCGACGATGGATGAGCTTGGCAACGTGAAGATTGACGCCGCCGAACGGGTGGCGCTCTTGACCTCGCTCTCCGACAGCTACAACAAGGCGATTTCCGCCAACCGCAAACTGCTACCGGAGACCTCACGGCTGGCGACCGCACTGGAAGTGATTAACCGCCTTGCCGATTACCTCAAACGAAAACGCCCCGAATTACTCGGCGCGTTTCTGGATGAGCTCGAACCCTTCGGCGCTATGCTGGAAAAAGAACTGAAATAAGGAACAGCCCATGACGCGCGTTTACTTTCATTACGAACTGGCCGCCGTGGTGCGAATGTTACACATCCACGCGAGCGAAATCGCCACCTACCACAAGCCGGACGGCAGAGCGTGGACCATCATCACTATCCGCAACCGCGTCGTATGCGTGAGCTGCGACAACCCGCAACGGCCACGCTACGAGCTGACCGTGGGCGGCAAGACCGTGCCGCACGATTGCGCCAACTTCGCCGCGTTTTTGGAACGGGTCAGGACGGAGACGGAAAAACTCCTCAATCCCGCTGGTGAAGCATGAAAAAAGCCGAATTTTTTGAAAACCTCGCCGCGCTGTCGGCGTCGTTGCGTGCCAATATTGAGGCACACTATGCGGGCTGGGACGACAGCGCTCAAGCAGTGGCGGCACGCCGCAAGCTGGTTTGCGACCCGCGTGCGGGCTATGACTACTTTGTCGCCCACTATTTCCCGCATTACACACGCCATCCGGAGCGCAGCGACCTGCACCGCTACCTCTTCGACCGTCTGCCGCGCATCCTGCAAAGCCCGAAAAGCGAGCTGGACGCCATTGCCGCGCCGCGTGGTGAGGCCAAATCCACCCTCGTCACCCAGCTTTTTACCCTGTACTGCATCGTCACCGGGCGCAAGCATTACGCGGTGCTGATTATGGAGTCTATCGACCAGGCTTATCCGATGCTGGAGGCCATCAAGGTTGAGTTGGAGGCCAATCCGCGTTTGCGCATAGATTTCCCGGAGGCGGCGGGCAAAGGGCGGGTGTGGCAGGCGGGCACCGTGGTCACCGCCAACAACATCAAAATCACCATCGCCGGTAGCGGCAAAAAGCTGCGCGGTCTGCGCCACGGCGCACACCGTCCCGACCTGGTCATCCTGGACGACTTGGAGAACGATGAGCAAGTACGCAGCGCCGAGCAGCGCGACAAGCTGCACAGCTGGCTGACCAAGACCGTGCTGCCGCTGGGCGCTGCTGGCGAAAAGCTGGACGTGGTCTATATCGGCACCATCCTGCACTACGACAGCGTGCTGGCGCGCACCCTCAATAACAAGGCGTGGACGACGGCGCGCTTTAAGGCGCTGCTCAAACCACCGAACATGCCATCGCCTTTACCGTGGCAAAAATGATGGACGAAGACATGCTGGCCGAGACCCAAAAAGCCTTGCAGGACGCGCTCGCCCAGGGTACCGATTTCGCCACCTTCAAAGCGCGGCTGAAGCCCTACCTGATGGCGCGCGGCTGGTGGGGCAAGCAGCTGATGGGGGACCCGCAAGACGGTGAAATTAAACTGGTGCAACTGGGCTCGACCCGCCGCCTGCGCACTATCTACCATACCAACCTGCACAGCGCCTACGCTGCCGGGCAATGGGCACGCATTGAGCGCAACAAAAAAGCCTTTCCCTACCTCAAATATATCCCCTCGGATGCTGCCTTCCCACGCGAAGAACACCGCCGCTTTTACGGCATGATCCTGCCGGTAGATGACCCTTTCTGGCAGACACATATGCCGCCCAACGGCTGGGGTTGCCGCTGCAACGTGCGCGCCCTGACCAGGGCGCAGGCGGAAAAAGAAGGCATCTCCCCCTCGCCGCAACTCGAAGACGTCGAACACATCAACACCCGCACCGGCGAAGTCGAACACTACCCGGAGGGCGTTGACCCATCCTTTGCCCACAACCCCGGTGACCGTCTTGGTGCGCTCTTGCAACTGGCAGAAGAAAAACACGGCGCACCGTTTGCCAAAAAGCTGAAAGACGAACTGGACGCACTGTTGGCTTCCCCGCCAACGGCGGGCGGGCACTTCACCGACAGCACCAGCATCATCCGTGAGGGTGAGCGGCTTTACACGCGTTACAAAGATTTGATGGATGACTACATCAACAAAAAAGAACCCCACCTCGGCATCCTCGAAATCATGAAACGCGAGGGCGTTGTCATCGACGGCGAAGTAACCGCATACAGCAGCAGGGCAGAAACTGCCGAAGAACTGATAGAAAGCCTGAAGTGCTATCCCAAAGCGTGGGTGGATGCCTCCAACAAGATGGGCCGGGTACTGGTAGAAGACGGCATCCATCGCGCCTGGCACCTGACACCGGATGATGCCGCTGCTTTTATTGCCGCGATGCGAAAAAAAGCCCTGCCGCTATGGGACGACAAGGAATATGAACAATTCCGCTGGGCGTGCAAAGGCAGAAATCCCACCTTGCAGCAGGGCGACGGCCTGATCAAGAACAACCTGAGCTTTGGCAGCAAGCGCTACATCATCTCCACCCACATTCACGAATTTGCCCACCGCTTGCAGCAGGCCATGCCGGAACTGGATGGACACTTCGCCCGCCTGTGGCGGGAGCGCACCGCCGGAGAAACGGTGCAAAGCATGATTGCCATGACCGGCAACAATCAATATGAAGACTACGAACGGGGCAAACGGGATGATTTCCCCAGTCCCTACTATGGCAGAATGTACGGCGACGAAAATGACCCGCAGCCGCGCGAGATGATGAGCATGACCTTTGAGGCGCTGCTCGGTGGTGACCCGCGCAAATTCGCCGAACTCGCGGCCAAGCCGGATTTTTTGCATTTCGGGCTGGCGCTGTTAGTGAGGTACACCCCATGAAAAAAACGGAAAGCAAAACCATCATTGACGAATTTATCCTGAGCAGGGATGGCACCCCCATCGGTACCGTGCGCTGGACGCGATTGGTATTTTTTTGGCCGCGTCTCGGCTTTGTTGAGGGGCGTTTCGAGGGTGACCCGCAGGCCGTCGCCCGGGTTGAGGCCGCCGCTGCCCGTGCGGTTGCCGACGGTATTGATAATGGCGTCCTGCCGCCCGGCATTAATGGACCGGTGACGCATCCGGAACTCTACGATAACGACTTGATCGCAGCCCTGCTTTATGCGGGCTATGACATCCTACCGGCTGACCATGAAATCATGATTAGGATTCGCGGCATTCCCAATCCGCCAGCGGGGATGACGTATTAAACCAAACGCCGCCTGAATGCCCCTCTGTGGCGTTTGCGAGGCAAAGGCACAAGGTAGTGCCACCCGTAATTTTTTAAACGGATTTAAATCGAATTAAACGGGTTTTAAATCGGTATGCGCCCCGCCCGCCATGATGCCCCCGCATTCCCCGACAACCCAATCCACTGAAGCCGGTCAACTGACCGGCTTTTTTCGTGTCCGCGACAATGGCGTCATCCATCCAACCGGGGACACCATGCACATTACGACCTACCACCTTGCCCTCGGCAGCGTCACCCTTGCCGCCGCCGCAGACAACACCCCGCGCAGCTTTGCCGGCGTTGCCAATTCGGGGCAGCCCTTTATCTACAAGGGGCAGCGTACCGTCATTGACCTTGCCGGCATCAGCCATAAGAGCGACGTTCCCGCCCTGATCGAACCTCTGCAATAAAATAGAGTGAGCCCGTTACAAAAAGAACTTGGT
>ERZ773100.630-NODE-630-length-17668-cov-2.840856_pt1 | contig 17668 bp, 16 predicted proteins | sample MGYA00511119_ERZ773100 | MGnify/ENA primary metagenome ERZ773100 (study PRJEB29015, sample SAMEA2738000) | human oral metagenome | biome: human oral; feature: human-associated habitat; material: dental | place: China | collected 2111 ...
TTATCGGATATCTTCATAGTGTTTGTAATAGCTGTAGCGGTTCGAGCCGTGGTCTCTCACCTACTGAGCTATTACTCACACTATAGAATCCGATAGGCCCTCCGTTTAACTCCTCCGACCTTTTCATTCAAACAATGGTGCTCATAACGTTTTGCAATACGACCAGGTGAATAAAAAAGAAAGGGGAGAAACCTCCGCACTAAAGAAAAAGAACTCCTGCTATGCAGAAGTCCTAATTTTTTTATGCTACGTTTGGATCTTTACTTTGATGTTTTCTAGTCACTAATATTAAGAGAACGATCACTACTAAGAAAGTTATTGAAATAGCCCAGCCAGGGTGTTCATTGATAGATTTTCCTAGTTGAATGATAAATTTAACGAAATCTGGTAATTCCTTCCCTTGATGACTCACTCCACTGAATAGAATCCCCATTAATAAAGTAACTCCACCAAGTGCGAATAGTCCTGTTTTTAATGGCATTTTATTCATAAGAATTCCAATCACATTTGCAATCAGATGAATCAATAATACTTGCGCAAAGAAAGCTGCAATACTTAAAAATAGATTTTCAGGATTATACAAAGTGCTTAACCTTGATTCAATTTTGATTGTATTGAATACTGTGATTCCTTCTCTAAATTGTAACAATACGCTAAAGATAAACGTTAAAATGAGTGAATCAACAATTGTTTGAATAAAGAGACTTTGAATTTGTTCATTTCTCGTTAATCCTAGTTGGCTTTCTAGGCGGAATTGTTCAATGATATAAGCAATTCCGATGATTAAAATAATGAGTCCGACTTCATTATCAAAATAAATTGGGAAATAGACTCCAAATGAAGTAAAATCTCCATTTGCAAAAATTTTCATGAATAGGCCTGCGAAAACCCACCAAATTCCTAAAAAGATTAAAATCGATTTCCATCTTTTCACTAGTCCCATGCTAACAACTGATAATAAACGGTCCATCTTATTCATTCTCCTTTCGAGTAATTGAAATAAAGTAATCTTGCAATGTTAATGGTGAAAAATCTAATCCTTGAGGAGTCTCCCCTTTTTTCCCAATCACTACTGCACGAGTGATATTTCCAATTTGTTCGGTTTCTTGTACATTCTTATCTGCGACAAATTCTTGAACTAGGCTTGTAGCACCGCTCCTTTTCCAAGAACCTCTTCCACCATCACTTCCTCTGTAACCACACCATCTTTAATAACGATGACTTTTTCCAGAATGGTGGCAACTTCTTCGATTAAATGCGTTGCAATGACAAATGTCCGTGGATTTCTTGCATAAGCTTCCAGTAATTTTTTGTTAAAAATATGACGATGATTCGCATCTAAACCTAGTACTGGTTCATCCATAAAGATGTACTCACTTGGATTACAAAGCGCTAGGATAATTTTCATAATGCTTTGATATCCAGTAGAGGCTTTTGAAAATCTTTCTTTCACATTGACTCCAAAGACTTTAATTAAATCTTCTGCAAAGTCACTGTCGAATTCCGGATAAGTTTTCTTATAAATAGATAATAAATCTTTAAATTTATATTCTTTTGGGAACCAATTTTCTGTACTCGATAAGTACACTTGATGCATCGCCCTTGGAGTTTTATGAAGATCCACGCCGTCAAGAGTGATGTCTCCGCTTGTCTTTTCGATGCGGCGTGCAATCATATTTAAAACCGTACTCTTTCCAGCTCCATTTCGACCTAATAGGCCAATAATACTCTCAGGTTCAATCGTAAAATCGACCCCTTTTACAGCTTCTTTATTGAAATACTTCTTTCTTAACCCTTTCACTTGGATTGTCATTTTAGGAACCCTCCTTCGATAATTTTAACTAATTCTTCTTTTGTAATTCCTAGTGCTTGCGCTTCTTTTAAAAAATTTGGGACCATCTGATTCGCAAATTCATTTTGCTTTTTACTTAGAATAATTTTTCTTGCCCCTTCTGCTACAAACGTTCCAAGACCTCTTCGTTTTTCAAGTATTTGTTCGCTCACGAGTAAGTTCATTCCTTTCAATACGGTTGCTGGATTGATTTGATACCCTGTGGAAATCTCAGTTGTCGACGGTACTTGATCTCCTTCTTTGTAGATTTCATGGAAGATTTCTTCTTCTAGTTGATTGGCTACTTGTTGAAATAACGGGATATCACTTTGAAAATCAAATTTCATAACGCACCTCCTTTAAGTTTTATGTTTGTTGGTTAGTTACTTGTGTAATTAACTATAAAACTAAAAAACTATTTTGTCAACACTTTTTTTAAAAAAATTTTGAAAATAAAAAAGAGTGATAAAACAAGGATTCTCCTTGCTTCATCACTCCATTAAAAATATGATTTTATAAATATTGTGCTAACAATTCTTCTAATTGTTCTTTAGCATGGTAGCCAACTACTTTATTAACCACTTCTCCATCTTTTTTGATTAATAAAGTTGGGATGCTCATAATTCCAAAAGCACGAGCGGTTTCAGGGTTTTCGTCCACATCCACTTTAGTGAATGTAACTTTGTCTCCCATTTCCTCGTCTAATTGGTCAATAACTGGTCCTTGCATACGACATGGTCCACACCATGTAGCCCAAAAGTCTACTAAAACAACTCCATCTTTAGTTTCTTCTACAAAGTTTTTATCTGTTAATGATTTTACCATTGAAATCATCCTTTCCTTTTTCTATAAGACCAGTATAGCAATCTCGATTCACTCGACCAACTTTTCTGCTCATAGATTATTTGAAAGTAACAATCGTTGCCCCATTTCCACCTGTATTCATTGGTGCAAATTCAAAACTAGCAACAGAGCGGTGGCTTCGAAGCGTTTTATGAACACCTTGTTGAATCGCACCTGTTCCGCGTCCATGAATAATGGTCACACGTGGATAATTAGCTAAAATGGCCGCATCAATATATAAATCAAGATCTTTCATCGCTTCTTCATATCGTTTTCCACGTAAGTCTAATTCTGAAGAGACATGACTACTTCTAGCACTTTTCACAATCACTTGTTGTTTAGTTTCTTGCGTTTCGGCAATTGGGGCTAAGTCTTCTATAGCAATCTTCATCTTGATAATCCCCATTTGAACAACCCATTCTTCTTCACTGACTTTTTCAACAAGCGTTCCGCGTTGGCCAAATGAAAGAACTTCGACACTTTGTCCGACTTGCAGCGCCTTCTTCGCTTTTTCCTTACGAAGCACCTTGTTCTTCTTCAAGGCTTGCTCATGCTTCAAGTCTGTTAAAGCTGTCTTTTTCTCAATCATTTCATGTTCTTTAACCGTACTTTGTTTACTTCTCAGTTGTAATTCACGGATTTCTGACAAGATTTTATCTGCATCATCCTTACTTTGTTCAATTAAGGTATTTGCACGCTCTTTGGCCTCTTCTAGAAGTCTTGCTTTATTTGCTTTAAACTGTTCAGTTTCCTTTTGCAAATCTTCTAATAGCTGTGTACTTAACTCTAATTGATGACGCATCTTATCGGCATCACGCTGTGCACGGCGACGTTTTTGCTCAAGGTCACTAATCATCGCATTCAAGTCTTGGTCTTCCTCAGAAAGAAGCCCACGCGCTTGGTCGATAATGATAGATGGTAACCCAAGACGTTTTGAAATATCAAAGGCATTACTACGCCCTGGTACTCCAAGTAGGAGTTGGTACGTTGGCTGAAGAGTATCTCCATCAAACTCCATACTCGCATTAATGGTTTTAGGGCGGTCATACCCGTATGCTTTCAACTCTGGATAGTGAGTCGAAGCAATCACATAACTTTGCTTACTTGCAATATAATCAAGAATCGCAATCGCAAGAGACGAGCCTTCTTGGGGGTCTGTCCCTGATCCAATTTCGTCGATTAAAAGCAAGCTCTTATTATTGATTTGTTTCAAAATAGAAACAATATTGGACATATGAGATGAGAACGTTGATAAGTTTTGTTCAATCGATTGCTCATCCCCGATATCTGCAAAAATCTCGGTAAAGATTCCTACACGGCTATTTTCGCCCGCAGGAATATAGAGTCCCATCTGTGCCATTAATTGAATGACTCCAACAGTCTTCAAGAGGATTGTTTTCCCCCCTGTATTCGGCCCTGTAATGACAATCGCTTGATACTCTTCTCCAAGAATAATATCGTTTGCGACAGCCTTCTCACGGTCTAATAATGGGTGCCATGCTTTCCAAAGCGCCACATGATTCTGCCGGTCAATAATAGGTTCTGTTGCCTTTATTTCATTAGCATATAGAGCCTTTGCATTCACTACGTCTAATCGTGCTAATACATAATGATTTTGATGCAATGAATTCGTGTATGGCATGAGTTTTTGAGAAAGTTCCCATAAAATGCGTTCTACTTCACGCTTTTCTTGGACTTGATATTCTCGTAATTTATTATTCAAATTAACAACTGCTTGAGGCTCCATAAAGAGAGTCTGTCCCGTTGCACTTTGGTCATGTACAGTACCTCCAAATACAGATTTATATTCTGCTTTTACTGGAAGTACATAGCGGTCATTCCGAATGGTGATAATCGTATCACTTAAATACTGAGCGTTCTTCCCTGTAAGGTATTGATCCATTTGGCGTCGAATCTCTTGTTCCGTTTTTTGAATGCCTACTCGAATCCCATGCAAAGTAGGAGACGCACTATCTAATACATGTCCATCTTCTCGAATCGATGCTTCTAGCTCTTTCGTCACTTCAGGGATACTTTCTAATTTTTCAACTAGTCGGGGGATACGTTTTAATGCAATCTCTTCTTCTTCGACTTTTTCAAAGAAACGTTCTACTTCATGCGTTGTCGTCAGCACTCGTAAAATATCACTTAATTCGCGCCCATTTAACCCCGCTTCTAATTCCAATCGTTTCAAGGCAAAACTAATATCTTTCAACCGTGGAATCGGAATCCCTTGTTTTAAGCGAAGAAGCTCAACTCCATCTGCTGTTTCTTCAATTTTATTTTGAATCGCCTTTTCTTCCACCTCTATTGGAAGTTCTTTAATCATTTGTTTTCCTTTTTCAGAGGTAGCATATTCAGCTAATTGGGCTCTAATTTTATCAAATTCTAAAACCTTTTCGATTTTCGAATTCATAACAGTCCTTCTTTCTTAAAAAACGTGGAACAAATCTGTTCCACGCTCTCGTTTTTATTTAGGTAATAACCAACTTGAAACAATTTGTGTCACAATTGGAGTTTTGGTAATAATAAAGTTTGGCAGTCCGCCTTCAATCATTTTTTGTGCTGGTGCCAGTGGAATCATCGCAATCGCGTAAAGAACAAAATAAATAAATAAATAGTTCATAAGGAATCCTAATGCAGCACCGCTAATCGTATTAAATTGTTTTAATAACGGTAAAAATGTTAATTCGCTAGCAATATATCCTAAGAACCGAACCACTAACCAACCTAAAATCATAATCACTAAAAATGAAATCAATCTATAAAATGAGTGGTCTAAATTCATTGCTTGTTCTTGAGAGAAAATCGCTAATTGATTTCCGGGAACATAGGACGGATACGGAATAAATACCGATAAAAATTTAGCTAGCTTTTCATGCGTAAATAATGCCACTAAAAAGGTAATAAAGTAACCCGCAATATAAACTAATTGTAATGTTAATCCTCTACGGGCACCCGTATAGATTCCAACGATTAAATAAAATAAAATGATTAATGTAATCATAAACCCTACCTTCTCAACAAATCTTGTTGTAATTCAAATTGTTTTTCTAATTCTTGTTTTCTTTTTGAGTCAATGGAAGGTCGCTTATGATGCTCATTTTGCACTTCTTTTTCTAACTTCTCTACTCGCTTCTTCAATGCGACGACTTCTTCTTGTTTTTCGAATTGATTTGAAATAGCGTTAATCGCTGCAAGGAGTGCTACTTCTTCATTCGATAATTTGTCTGATACTCGGGTGATTTGATCTAATTGCTCTTGTAAGACTCTCACAATACTTTGCATTTCTTGTTGAGACTTTTTCCCAATAATTGTATAGGATTTTCCGGAAATTACTGCTTTAACTCTTGATTTCGGTTGTTTCACAATAGATCATCTCCATTCCTCATAATATCACCTTATTTTACCATTTTCTGAGCAAAAAAACACGAATAATCCTCTTTTTGAAGGAGTAGACGAATAAATGTTCTCATGGTATTCTTAGAAAGAACAAGGAGGATTACTATGAATTCATTAACATTAACACTATCACCCGAACAGGTTTCCGCATTAGAAGCAAAATATCCTTCATATGTAGAGTCCCCTCCTCCACACGCCGTTTTAAGGTTGAAGATTGACGGCTTAACCATTACGGCCTATCAATCTGGAAAAGTGCTATTTCAAGGAAAAGGCATTGAAACGTTTATTCAAAAGAATCAGCTGGAATCCTTGATTGAAACATCTGAAGAGAAATCAAAAGACACGCCTTCTCTTCCAAAGGATTTTTCTTCTTGGAGCGTGATGGGAAGCGATGAGGTTGGAAATGGAGCTTACTTTGGTCCTTTAACGGTTGCTAGTGCTTACGTTTCAAAAGAAAATATCCCTCTTCTTAAAAAAATGGGAGTGAAAGACTCTAAAGATTTAACGGATGAACAAATCCGAGCTCTCGTTCCTAAAATTAAAGAAGTCATTCCGTATAAATTATTGACGCTTTGGCCTGAAAAATACAATGAGGTTCAACAAGTCAAAAACTTAAATGAAATGAAGGCTCTTCTTCATAACCAAGCCTTACGTCTCTTAAGTGAAAAAATAATGCCAGAATCACCTGAAGGGTATTTAATTGATCAATTTTGTAAACCAGAATTATATTATCGTTATTTAAAAGGACAGCCTTTAGTCGATAAAAATAAAACGTACTTTATTACAAAAGGCGAAAGCCATCATATCGCTGTAGCGGCGGCGTCAATGATTGCTAGATGCGCTTTCCTGGATGGTTTAGACTCTTTAAGTGCAGAATTCGGGTATAAACTACCAAGTGGTGCTGGAAGCAATGTGGACCAAATTGCTGCAAAATTTCTAAAACATAACGGAATGGATACTTTACGTAAAGTCGCAAAACTCCACTTTGCCAATACCGAAAAAGCAAAGCGGATGAAATAGCAAAAGAGCAACTTCCTCAATAAGGGAAGCTGCTCTTTTTTAATCTTTCATTAGCTTTTGAATCACTTTTAGTGCACCCATCCAACCGAGTGCAATGATGAAGAGAATAATGGCCCATCCATATCGTAGTTCCGTCAAAGGAATTTGAACGTTCATTCCAAAAAATCCCGTGACAATATCTGGAATCGTCATCAATATAGAAATAACTGTTAAAAATTTCATCGTATCATTCAAATTATTATTCAAAACATTGTTATACGTTCCGGAAATTTGTCTTAAAATTTGAAGATGTAAATCTGTCATCTCAACTAATTGTTTTGCTTCGATAATATTGTCTTCCAATTGCTCTCTTTCAAAATCATCGAATTCTTTAAAGGCTTGTTGCGTTTTCAATTGCTCTAAAACAACAGCATTTTGCTTAGTGGCAGATAATAAATACATTCCACCAATTTCCAAATCTGAAAGTGCAAATAAATTATTCTTAGTCGTTTTCTTTCGAAGGAGTTTGCTAATATTTTGCTGTTCTTTATTTAATTTTTCAATTACTGGGAAGTAATGCTCCGAAATGACAAAAAGGCTATGCAGTAAAAGATTAAACACATTCCAATGAAGATTCTCTTCCAGCTCTTCTACAATCGCATCGATAATGTATTCATTTTGACTATTTGAAATCGTGACAATTTGATTTTGACGAACAATGAATGTTAACGGAATCGTTTCATAGTGGTTCTCTTCTTTAGACAAGTTTAATACATTATAAATAACAACCAGCGTTTTCGTTCGACGGTTATATTCCATATGTGCTCGCTCATTTTTATCCAGTGCATATTCAATCATTTCATCATCGATTTCGTACGTATCATAAATGGATGAGTATTCACTAATCAAATCTGAATTAATGTTAATCCAAGTATTATCTCCAAAGTGCATTACGCTCATTTAAACCCCTCCTTCGTGTAGAATGCTGTATTAGTATAACATAATTTCTTTTTTTGACTAAAAGGAAAGCATGTCAAAGTTCCAAAATAGAACATTCGACATGCTTATGATGTACCTTTTTACCCATTATCTCTCAAGAGGATTTATTCTAATTTCCTTATTCTTTTCCCACTATTTTTGCGTTGGTTCACTCGTCGTCTCACTAGGAGCTTCTGTTGTAACTTCTTGAGAGGTTGAAGCTTCTGTTTCAGGAGCACTTGTGCTCTTTTCCTCGGTACTCTCCTGCGTAGAAGTAGATGTTGTCTCTGAAGTGCTTGATGACACTGTTGTTACTTCCGTAGATTTTTCCTCTACTTTTTTGTCTAAAATTGAACTTTTTGGAATACTATTATCTTTATCTGCTTCATCTAAAGTGCCTTCAGAGAAATCTTTTGCTTCCTCTAAGATACTTAGTTCATCTGCAGAAGCCGGTGTCATAATCTCTTTTAGATTCTTACCAATTGTTCCTTCAACTTTACCATTAAAATTCTTGTGCGCTTCTTTAATCGCTAATTTAGTACGATAAGATTCAATAATGAGCGCTTCAACGGCTGTCGTTCCAAAGTTCAAGCGAGATCCCATATATCGTTTGATGAGGCTAGCCACTTCTTCTCTTAAAGCAGATGGTAATTCTTGGTCTAGTACGTGTTGTGTAAGGAAGTATAAATAGCGCATCCCTTCAATGCTAATACGATCGTTAGCATCCCGTAATGCTTGAATTAATGAAGCAATTGCATTCACTTGCGCTTCTTTTCCACTTTCTCTTGCTTTTGTAGCTAAATCTCTTAGCTCATCCGCAGTAACTCCGTAGTCTTTCAATGATAACTCACTAATCTTACGAATTGTTTCTTCATGAGTTGCATTCATCTTTTGCTCTTGCGGTGTTACCGAATTTTCAACATCTTGTTCTTTATTCACGACTTTCTTTTCAAAGTTTTCTAGTCCTTTAACAAAGCCTTCTGTTGAATTCCCTTTTTGTTGCACTTGCTCTTTATATTCATTTAAAGCCACTAAAATTCGATTTAAAGTAACTGGATCATCTTTGTATTTCTCTTGGGCGTGAGTTTTCACCTCGTCAATTTTTTGAAACACTTCTTCTTCATTTAAATCCCCTGCCACAAATGGTGGAACGATTCCAGGCAATTTATTTTTTTCGTAAGCTTCAATCCCATCTTTATTCACGATATTCATTGAATGACTGTGGTCACCGTGTGGAATATCAAAACGTCCATTGACAATACGAATCGCTGTACGAGAAATTCCCATACGTCGTGCAATTAAATCAATTTCCTGCGATAGTCTCACTTCTGCAGGAATCGATGGATCAGAATTTGGTACTTCAAATCGTTTCAATGGAATGACCCAAGGATGGATATGATTTTTATCTTGCCCTTGCTCCATATTTTGAAAGGCAAATACTTTTCCAATATATTCACCTTGATCATTGGTAACTGATTCGAATTTGATACTATCTCTTTCTACACCATATGCATACGTAATATAATCCAAATATTTTTGAATTTCAGGAGATTGTAAGGTTAATTCTTTATCTCCTGGTGTCGTCATATCTGTTGTAGACGTTTGAACGGTAGGTGTTGTAGCCGTACTATTTTGATGTTGTCTTGAAGGAGTAGAGGCAGCAGCAACTGTCCCACTCGTTCCTCCTCCACGATGAGACGTAGGTTCATCATCAAAAGTATAATTAGCACTTCCATCCCCACAGTCTAGTACATCATGGAAATGATCCCCATGAGGAATTCGGAGTAATTTACAAGTCCGTTTTTTCCCCGTCTCATCTTCTCTAGTCACAGTTTGTGCATTTGCCAGTTGCGAACGATAAATAAAGTGATAGTGATCGCCGTGTCTCACTACAAACCCTAATTCATTTTCGCTCACAATATCTTTTGGATTAAAAACATAATCATCATCTGAATGGTTGTTTTGGCTAATTTGTTTCTTTTGCTCATAAATCGCATCAGAAGGTGGAGTCCCAAAAACAAAATGGTAATGGTCTCCATGTTTCTTTAGATACCCATTTTCAAAAACTTCTCCCACAATTGTTTTAGGTTTATTCTCTTTAATTTCCTTTGCAGCTTGTTCATACTTCGCCATCTGCTCAGGAGAAATCATCGTTTGTTCAACCGTACTTTCTGCTACTTGATTTCCTTGATTTTGTTGATTAGCTAAAATCATTCCTGAAGCGAAGACAAGCCCTAAGGCAACTGTCCCTCCTAGAAGTACCTTCTCTTTTTTATTCATTCATCTCCCACTTTCTCAAATCGTAAGTTTTACGTTTTAGAGTATACTATTTGATGAGAGTGCTGTCAACAAAGATATTCCAAATTTTTAAGCAAAAAAACCTTCCCACAAATCTATGGGAAGGGTTACGGTTATTCTTCGATTAAATCACTTAATAAATAAGCATCCACTAAGGACTTAGTGGCTTCAATAGAATCGATATGCGTTCTTTCATAAGAGTGACTCGATTCAATTCCTGCTCCTAGCAGTGCATGTTTTACTTCTGCCCCAGCTCGCATCGCTGCAGAAGCATCACTTCCATAATAAGGATAAATATCTAGTTTAAACGGAATCTCTTTTTCCTTGCAAAGACTGACTAACTGTTGACGGAAATCATAGTTATAAGGTCCCGACCCATCTTTGACACAAATCGAAACCGTATATTCATCGGTTTGTTGGTCGTCCCCCATCGCTCCCATATCCACTGCAAGAAACTCAACCACTTCAGAAGGAATACTACTGTTAGCTCCAGTCCCCGTTTCTTCAATACAGCTAAACATAAAGTGAGTCGTTACCGGTAAGGTAATTCCCTCTTTTTTATATTTCTTCAATAAGGTAAGTAAAATTGCTGCACTAACCTTATCATCTAAGAATCGACTTTTAACAAATCCAGTTGGTGTGACAACAAATCGTGGATCAAAAGACACAAAATCTCCCACTTCTATTCCTAAAGCTCGTGTCTCTTTTTCATTAGTGACTTTCTCATCTAATCGAACTTCCATATTATCTTGACTCCGTTCGACCGTTCCGGCTTCTTTATATACATGAACACTCGTTTGATGCAATAAAATCGTTCCTGAAACCGTATTTCCGTTTGAGGCAATATGAACGGTACAATTTTCTCCTTCAATCATATTCCAAGCAAAACCACCAATACGATCCAACTTCAAACGTCCGTCTGGTTTCACCGCTCTTACAATCGCTCCAAGAGTATCAATATGAGCCGTAATAGCACGTTGCTCTTTATCATTTGCTCCTTCTACAGTTACAATGACAAGCCCTTTCGCTGTACGTTTTGGTTGGTATCCCATATCCGTTAACACTTCAATTAAATAATCTTGAACATCTTTTGTGTACCCTGTTGGAGATGGAATGGCTACTAATTCTTTTAAGAAATCGATTGCTTGATTCATTTTCTTTCCTCCATTTCACGATAATTATAGTATAACATACCGCAATTCATTCTAACCAATGAGTATACCTCTAATAACTTATTCAAAAGAAATTTACAAAAATTCTTGCATAATAGTATCTTTAGTTTTATAATACAAATATATTACAAATTGAAAGGATGAATTTCATGAAAAAAACCTTGAAATTAATCGCTGTATTTTTAGCAGCACTATTCGTATTACTAGGATGCGGTAAAGAAGAATCTTCTTCATTTGAATTAAGTCAAAATGGAGTAACTTCAGTTTTAACTTATTACTATAATAACGATTTAGTAACAAAACAGACTGCTACAAATACCTATGATTTAAAAAAATTAGGAGTTACTGAAGAAGACGCTAAAAAACAAATTGAAGCAGTAAATAATAAATACACTGCTATTGACGGTGTTACCGCTAGTGTTGAATCTAAAGATGGGACTCTTATTCAAAATCTAACAGTGGATTACACTAAAGCTAAAGTTTCTGAGTTAAGAAAAGCATTCCCTCAAGAATTCACTGGTGACGGAGATAAAATTAGCTTTAAGGCTTCTAAAGAATCTTTACTAAAAGCTGGATACAAAGAAAAGAAATAAAAGGATATTCATAAAACCGGGGGAAGAATATACTCTTCGTCCGGTTTTCCTATAATTAAAAAAAGAAGAGTAAGAACAACATCATGAACAAAAAATCGAAAGTATTAGCCATTTTATTTACTACAGGTTTAGTATTAGCTGGTTGTGGTCAAAAAGATAATAGTACGACGACTACATCATCTACCACAAAAGAAACAACTACTACTGCTACAACAACCGCTCCAACAACAACTACGGTAGCTACAACTACTGCAGCAACTGATGGTGAAAAGAAAACAGTGTTAGAACAGTCTGATAAGGGCGTAACTTCTCGTGTAATCATGTACTCTAAAGGTGACGTTCTTGTAAAACAAACGACTGAGAATGTTTACAACGTAAAAGAAATGGAAACTCAAGCTACTGAAGAACAAATCAAAACACAACTCGAGACAGCTTTTGCAGCTTATAAAGGTGTAGAAGGAATCTCTTCATCAGTTGAGGTCAAAGATGGTAAAGTCATCCAAAACTTTACAATCGACTATTCAAAAACAGACTTTGCTAAGTTAAAAGAACTCGTTCCAAGCTTTAAACCAAAAGATGATAATACAGTAAGCTATGAAGTTACTAAAAACTTCCTAGTTAAAGAAGGATTCAAAGAAGTTCAATAGTCTTTACTTAATCCTCGAAGGAATCGTTTTGAAAGGAAATTAATATGAATACACGTACCAAACAATTGGCTCTTCTTGCCACATGTGGTTTCTTTCTGGTTGCTTGTGGACAAAATAAAGATTCCGAAGAAAAGGATCCCACAACGGTAGTCCAAACGACGCAAGCTCAAACCACTGTCGCGCAAACAACGACGCAAACAACAACGGCTTCTCCTACGACTACCGCTCAAATAACCGTTGCAAAAGCGGATGATTCAAATGCTCAGGAAGAACAAGCTGTATTCGAAATTTCTCTTCCAGGAAGCATTACAACTATGATCGTTTATCATAAAGGTGATCAAGTGACTAGACAGATCACTAAGAATATCTTTGACTTTACATCATTACCTGGCATAACAGAGGAAACAAAAGAAATCATTGCTAAGGCACAAAAAGAAACGGTTGAAGCAACTTATAAAATTACGAAGGAACAATTCAAAGATATGGAAGGATTTCTCGTTAAGCTTGAAACTGAAGATGAAAAACTAATCCAAACTTTTGATATGGATTATACAAAAATTGATGTTGCTAAGCTAAAAGAAATTGATCCTGAATTTAAACTGAATGAATATTCTACGAGCTTCGAAGCCATGAAAAAAGTGCTTTTAGAAGCTGGTTTCCAACAAAAATAATATAATCAATGTTTAAGGAGAAAATCATGAAAAAGACTTATAAAGTTATTGCATTATTATCGACTGCTTTTGCTCTAGCAGCATGTCAAAGTGGAGAAAAGAAAGTTGATGAAACTTCAGCACAAACAACCGTTGCTCAAGCAACTACACAAGCACCTACTACAAAAGCGACAACCACTCAATCTGCCAAAAGCAATCAAACAGGCGAAGCAACTTACGAATACAAAGAGCCTGGTGTTACTGTTACCTTGAAGTATTACTACAAAGATGATGTTGTATATAAACAAGAAGGTACTTATGTTTATAATCCAAAAGAAATGGGTCAAGATCCAGAACAATTTAAAGTAACCATCCAAAAAGCTTTTGACGAAACGAAAGGTGTTAAGGGAATCGAAGGAACGCTTGAATTTAAGGACGGGGTATATACCCGTAAAAACACGTTTGACTACAATACAATGGACTTTGTAGAACTAAACAAACGTAATCCAAAGAAATATCCAGCTAAAAAAGAGCCACTATATTATAGTGAAGCCGTTAAAAAATTAGAAAAAAATGGATATGTAAAAAAATAATCTCAACCCAATAAACACAGCACCAAAGACATTCCTTGAATGTCCTTGGTGCTGTTTTCTTGTCTAAAATTTACGATGTAACAAAAATGTGACGTAACATTTTTGTTACATCTTCTTTTGTATCATTTATGATACGTATCAAAAATGATACAAAATTGATTATTTATGACCATTTCAATTCTCTTTCCCCTCTATTCGAACGAACAAAAGTATTTGCACTTTATAAATTATCACAATAAAAAAGTACGAAGATTATCTATCTTATATATAAAAACAAAGATTACCTCGGTTTCTATAATAACAACAATAGCGACTAGTAACCGATGCGAATTACAGATGCTAGAAATTTATTTCCTAGCATCCGTTTGAGACTCGGTAGGAACTGAGACGCAAGGCTCAGTCCGGTACAGCTATTGTCGTTATTATGAAGATAACCGAAGGTAATCTAAGTTTTTATAGTACTACATAAAATAATCTTCGTACTTACTTTATTTTATCGAATAGATACGTTTTCTAAAGCAACTAATGCTTCTTCTACGCGAGTCATGGCGGACTTAATAACGTCTTCCTCCAACGTCGCATTGCGGTTCACAAACAATAATGAATACGCTAATGATTGGAATCCTTCTGGCACATGTTCCCCTTTATAAACGTCGAATAACGTTACTTTTGATAAGAACTCACCAGCATTTGCACGAATCACATCCACTAACTCAGCATGTGTTAATGACGTTGGGGCTAAAATCGCGATATCGCGTGTCATACTTGGATATTTCGCAACCGATTGAATCACCGCTTCTTGTAAGTTCGCTGCAAGTAATGGTTCCACATCTAACTCGAAGACGAATGTGTCTTGTAAGTCTAAAGCTTTTTGAACCGTCGGATGAACTTTACCGATTAAACCAATGACTTCTCCGTCTAAAAGAATACGTGCTGATTGTCCTGGGTGTAATTCTTCGATGTCTGTTAAAGGCTCAAAGCGGACACGGTCTAAGCAGTCTAATTGTGCGAAGTACGCTTCTAAAATTCCTTTTACCACATAGAAATCCACTTTCTCTGCTTTATGGTACCAGTTCGCACTTGTCACGTCTCCTGTTAAAATACCCGCAATGACTTCGTTCTCGATGAAATCTTCATTGCCAGCAGTACCTAACTTGAACACACGGCCTGCTTCGAATAATTTCACGTTGTTTTGTGAACGAGCCACATTGTATTGAACGGCTTCTAATAAACTTGGTAATAGTGATTGACGTAATTCGCTACGATCTTCACTCATTGGCCAGCTTAAACGCACACTTGTTGCGTCTTTCTTCGTAAACCATTTTGATTTTTCTGGAGTTGTTAACGCATAAGTATAAGCTTGTGAAAGTCCAGCTCCTTGCATGAATTGACGAGTGTAACGGATGAAGCGTTGTTTGTCCGTTAAGCCCCCCACTGTACTTTCAGTTGTTGGTAATGTTGCAGGAATCTTGTCGTATCCGTAAATACGTCCCACTTCTTCCACTAAGTCTGCTTCGATAGAAATATCAAATCTCCATGCAGGAATTGTCACGTCGAAACGAGTTCCTTCTACAGCTGTTGGATATTCTAATTGTGCAAAGACTTGTTTCACTTCTTCTACAGTTAAGCTTGTTCCTAAAACGTGATTTAAGCGTTCTAGAGTGATGCTTACAACTGGTAATTCTAAATCATAGCTTTGTACAGAAGCAAATTCTTCTTTCACTGTTCCGCCACCAAGCTCGGCAATCAATGCTGCAGCGCGTTTTCCAGCTTGAACGATTGTTGCTTTGTTAATGCCTTTTTCAAAACGAGCACTTGATTCGCTACGTAAGTTATGTTTTTGTGAAGCTAGGCGAACTGCTCTAGGATCGAACAAGGCTGCTTCTAATAGCACTGTTGTTGTCTCGTCTGAGATTTCAGTATCTAATCCACCCATTACACCAGCTAATGCGACTGGTCGGCCACCTGAAGTAATCACGATTTCGTTTTCTAATGTACGTTCTTCCCCATCTAAAGTCACTAATGTTTCGCCTTCAGTTGCGCGACGCACATGGATGGCTTTTTCAGGTAATTTATCGTAGTCAAATGCATGAAGCGGTTGACCGTATTCCATTAAGATGTAGTTGGTTACGTCCACTAAATTATTGATTGGACGAACGCCAGCCGCGATTAAACGGTTTTGCATCCATTGTGGACTTGGAGCCACTTTAACGCCTTCGATTAAGAATGCGTGGTATGCAGGAGCGTCTGCTTCGTTTTCTACAAAAACTGTAACAACGCCTGGAATTTCAGAAGAAGTTCCTTTTTCGAATGCATCTGGTTCTAAATTGTTCTTCAAGTTGTAAATCGCACCAATTTCGTGAACAGAACCGCGCATGCTTAAAGCGTCAGAACGGTTCGCAGTGATATCGAGTTCCACAATCGCTGAATCAAGCGCTAATGCAGAAACTGCGTCGCTTCCTACTTCAATGCTGTCATCAGTAAAGACGTAAATTCCATCTTCGTATTCTTTGGGTACTAAGTTACTTGGCACGCCGATTTCTTGTAAGGAACAAATCATTCCTTGAGATTCTACGCCACGTAATTTTCCACGTTTAATTTTATGACCGCCGGCAATGCGTGCACCGTGAGTTGCCACGATTACCTTTTGGCCTGCTGCGATATTTGGAGCGCCACACACGATTTGAAGCGGCTCGTCAGCTCCTACTTCAACTGTGACAACGTGTAAGTGGTCTGAATCTGGATGGTCAACGACTTGGGTTGCTAACCCAACCACTAATCCTTTTAATCCTTCGCCTGGAACCGTAACGCTATCGACTTCGATCCCTGTGCGAGACATTTTTTCTCCTAATTCTTGAGGAGTGATTTGTGATAAATCAATATATTCATTTAACCATTCGTATGATAATTTCATGTTCTTCCTCCTCTTATGATTCTTTCGTAAATTGGCTTAAGAAACGTACATCGTTTGTATATAATGAACGAATATCTTCAATCCCATATTTCAACATTGCGATACGGTCTTGGCCTAATCCGAAGGCAAATCCACCGTAAACACTTGAATCTACACCAGCAGCTTCAAGAACGTTTGGATGCACCATACCACTACCTAACACTTCAATCCAACCTGTTCCTTTACATACAGAACAGCCTTCGCCACCACATTTGAAGCAGCTAATATCCACTTCTAGAGATGGTTCAGTGAATGGGAAGTAACTTGGACGAAGACGCACTTCACGTTCTTCCCCGAACATTTCTTTAGCAAATGCCGCAAGAGTTCCTTTTAAGTCTGACATCGTAATGTGTTTATCAATCACAAGACCTTCGATTTGATAGAACTGATGTGAGTGAGTCGCATCATCGTTATCACGACGGAATACACGACCCGGACTTAACATCTTCAATGGGCCTTTTGTAAAGTCATGTTTTTCCATTGTACGAGCTTGTACTGGAGAAGTTTGTGTACGAAGTAAGTACTCAGGAGTGATGTAGAATGTATCTTGCATATCACGAGCTGGGTGATCTTTTGGCAAGTTCATCATCTCAAAGTTATAGTGGTCTGATTCCACTTCTGGGCCTTCTACGACTTGGTATCCAAGGCCGATGAAGAAATCTTCTACTTGGTCTTGAACATGCGCTAATACATGAGCAGTTCCGCGTTC
>ERZ773100.631-NODE-631-length-17652-cov-6.576689_pt1 | contig 17652 bp, 16 predicted proteins | sample MGYA00511119_ERZ773100 | MGnify/ENA primary metagenome ERZ773100 (study PRJEB29015, sample SAMEA2738000) | human oral metagenome | biome: human oral; feature: human-associated habitat; material: dental | place: China | collected 2111 ...
CGCATTCGCTCAATATCCTCATTGATAGACAAATCCTTCTCTATATACACCCCAGTTGTAGGGATATAAGCCTCAGGCTGGTAGTAGTCATAATAAGATACAAAGTATTCCACTGCATTGTTCGGGAAAAAGGCCTTGAACTCACTATAGAGCTGAGCGGCAAGGGTTTTATTATGCGCTAAGACCAAAGTAGGCACCTGTACCTGTTCCACTACATTGGCTATAGTAAAGGTCTTTCCAGAGCCTGTAACACCCAAGAGCGTTTGGTATTTCTCTTGGTCATTGATACCATTGACCAAAGAGGCAATAGCAGCAGGCTGGTCGCCCATAGGCTTGAAATCGGATACTAATTGGAATTTCATTTGAGGTAATGTTCATAAAGGAAAAATCAACTTAGAATAAACAAAAGAGTATTCCAAATTGATTTTTCATGTTCATGAGTAAATAAAAACAATTTAAATATAATAATTAATCATCAACTTCTTTGGCTTGATCCTTGATAGCTGACTTTTGTCCATGAATATCTACCATATATTCTTGTCCATTTTCTATAAGCAGTCCCTGGGTAATTCCTTTGGCATGGAGTACATCAAGGTCAATAACTTGCTTATCTATAAGATAAGTGACGGATTCATGAACAGTATGTCCAATAACAAATTTCTTAGCCTTCATATTTTGGGCAATGGCTGCAAATTCTGCTTTATCAATGGTCTGTTTTCCATAACCACGATACCACATCGGACTTTTACCAAACATATAGATGGTTTTTCCTATAGGATCAGTTCCTAATGTTGCTTCTCTATTATGGAAATAGTAGCCTCGTGCATACTTATTGATCCCCTCAACCCCCATATTCAGATCACTTACCTCTTTGGAAATGCCTGCATGAACAAAGATATAGTCTCCTATTTTCTCCAGAATATTTTTATTAGCTAACCAACGCCCTAATTCAGTATTAGGTTTGTAGAAATCATAATATTCTTGTCCCATGAGTTTGGCATTCTCAAGGTATTTCTTACGAACATAGCGAAAATCATTGTTCATATTCATAAGATCATGGTTGCCAAGGATAAAGTGCACCTTGCCTCCTGCCTTTTCAGCTTGTTCTTCCAAGGAATAAATAAGCCAAAGTGTTTGGGTGACTAATAAGCCTCGATCAAAGAAATCACCTACAGTAACCAAATGTCCTTTACCAAAAGTCCATTTGTAGTGCTTATCCATCACCTTATTGGCAATGAGAAAGTCCTTGAACTCCTCAAAACGCCCCTCTATATCAGAAATAGCAATGAGCTTTTCAGGCATGGCATATACAGAAGGCTGGTTTTGTAGTAATTCCTGTACCTTGAAAGAGAAATGCTCTTTGTCATTCACATAACATTTAAGCTTCTTACCAGCAATGGGATATGCCAGTTCTTCACTTACACTTGTGGGTTGCCCTTTTTCCTCAATAATCTGCTTTATGATGGCTTTTTCTTTATTATAGAAGATATAAGGCCCATCATAACCTGCTATTGAAGTGTCTGTTTGTAATCTTTTATCGGAAAAATGCCCTTTTGTCTGTGCATTTGCAGCTAAACTACTACAAAAAAAGAGATAACCCAAGCAAAAGATCTGAGCAAATGTTCTTATTCGTAAGAAAGTGTTATATATCATTTTCTGAAATTGTATATTTCTCCTGAATTTCCTCTGAACTGATAGGCTCTAAGGTGTTCAGATCTGTCTTATAGAAAGCATTGAGTTTAGAAAAATAGGCATCAATGGTAACATTAAGCTGTTCGGTAACATTTTTCCAACGGGCTATAAACCAGTTGGTGAAGATAGCTAATTTTTCCTGTCGGTATTCGATAAGCAAATCCTCAATTTCGTTCTCCTCTAGCTCTGTTTCATACAATAAGTCTTCCAAGTCCTCTTCTTCCACGACAAACTTATCCGAAGGGAAGTGTTTTTCGTCCCTTTCGGTAGGAAGTTCGAGTATTTCAGAGATAATTTCATTGTTTTCTCCCAATGCCCAAAAGGAAATGGTAAGATCCTCATAGTCATACTCAAAACAAAAGGCCACCACATGCGCTACCTCCTTACCATTGAGATAAGGGATAGAGATATTCATAAGCAATTTCTTCAGGTCTCGCTCCATGAAAGGGGAGTATTTTTCTAAATCACTTATAAAGATTTGTTTGAGCTTTTGTGTGAGTTGCATAAGTATAAGTATAGATTTTGAGGCAAAGGTACGAATTTTATTTTAGTTTTGAGGCTGTAGTTTATTTATATTTTCTATTTAGATAGACTTAAAGCTCTTTCAATTACTTGATGCATATCATAGTACTTATATTCAGCCAATCGACCTCCAAAAATAATATTTATTTCTGATTTTGCCAGATTTTCATATTGTTGGTATATTTTTTGGTTCCTTTCATCATTGATAGGATAATAAGCTTCATTGCTTTCTGAAATATCCAGAGGATATTCTTTTGTTATTATAGTTTTAGGTTGAGTGCCGAATTCAAAATGTTTGTGTTCAATAATTCGTGTATAAGGTATTTCTCTTTCTGAATAATTAACAACAGCATTTCCTTGATAATTAGGAGTATCTAGGATCTCATTTTCAAAACGAAGGCTTCTATAATCTAAACGACCAAAACAATTATTGAAAAATTCATCAATCTTTCCTGTATAAACAATAGTATCTGCGATGGAGTCCCAATATTCCTTATTTTCTAAATAATTGACTCCAAGTTTGTATTCAATACCTTCAAGTAGCTTCTCTACTAAAAGCGTATAACCTCCAATAGGAATTCCTTGATAAATATCATTAAAATAGTTATTATCAAAAGTGAATCTAAATGGAAGTCTTTTTATAATAAAAGCAGGAATATCTGTGGCAGGACGTCCCCATTGTTTTTCAGTATAACCTTTGATAAGTTTTTCATATATGTCTTTCCCTCCTAAAATAAGAGCTTGTTCCTCTAAATTTTTAGGTTCCTTGATATAACTAAACTCAGCTTTCTGTTCCTCTATCTTTTTTAGTGCCTCTTCAGGTGTTCTTACACCCCATAGCTGATAAAATGTATTCATATTAAAAGGAAGATTATATAATTTTCCTTTATAGTTGGCAATTGGAGAATTTGTATATCGATTAAATTCAACAAAGGAATTCACATAATTCCATACCTCTTTATTGCTAGTATGAAATATATGTGCTCCATATTTGTGAACTTGTATATCTTCTTGTTTTTCTGTATAAACATTGCCTGCTATATGGTTACGTCTTTCAATAACAAGACATTTTTTTCCTTTCAAGGTCATTTGTTGAGCAAAGACAGAACCAAATAATCCAGCTCCGACAATTAAATAATCATATTGTTTCATAATTGATTTTATTTTCTATACTTTAAAAATCCATTTATAGCCCAATGTATAGTATAGTAGATACTTTTTAATAGGCCTAATTTTTCTCTATGATAATAAATTTTAAATTGAGCTTTCGCCACTTTTTTCTTATTACGAGTAGCACTCCCTTGTAATATTCTATAAGAGGCTAATATTTTTTTATTACCATAAGCATATTTTACTTGTTTGATGATTTCTAACCACAAAGCAAAATCATCTCTAACATTTCTTAGTTGCTCATCAAATCTGATATGATCTACCTTACTTCTGTCAATCATTACAGTTAAGGTAGATATGGAACAAGTTCTTAGTAGATCATTATAAGATACTCTTTCAGGGACAATAAAAGGAATCAATATTTCTTGATTTTCCTCATTAATTCTTTTATGAGAAGCGTAGACAAAGGCAGCATTTTTTTCTTTTAAAAAATTTATTTGCTCATACAAAAAATTAGTTTCCCAAAGATCATCAGAATCTAAGAAGCAAACATATTGTCCTTGTGCATTATCTAAAGCATTATTCCTTGCTGATGCACAACCTCCATTTTTTTGTTTGATAAGTTTAACTCTTGAATCCTTTTTAGAATAATCAGCGACTATTTCTGCAGACTTATCCTTGGAACCATCATCGACAATAATCATTTCCCAATCACTATATGTTTGAGCAAGTACAGACTCAATAGTTTGTGCAACATATTTTTCTGCATTATACATTGGGGTAATGATAGACACTAAATTTTGTTTCATTATATAATTTATTTTACATTATTCTTAAACCATCTATAAGATCTATAGATAAATCTTGTAATAAAAGGCATTCGTAATAACATAAAGCTTAATGTTATTTTTTGAAATACACCATATCCATTATTACTAAAAATATATTTGAATTTATTTACTTCAGGATAAACAATATAGAAGTATTTTGTGTAATGTTTATCTAAAACAAATACTTTTTTCCAAAAAACTATCATTGTTCTTAATTCTTCAAGATATTTATCATCAGCAGACTTTATAATATCTCTAAAAACATGGATAGATTTTATAATATCCTGCATGGAAGAATCATTCATCTGTTTAGTAATAGATTGAGAGTTATATTGTACATAATGATAAAGAGCTTTTGGCACATAAGATATTTTAGAAGTAAGTAGAAATAGACGTAATAAATAGTCATAATCTTCTCCCATATTTATTTCTCTTGGAAGGAGTTGTTTTTTTAGATAAAAATCTCTACGAATAAGAGTACGCCACATACTAGGACGTATTCTTCCAAGCAATATACTTTTTATATTATAATCTATATCTTTCTTAAATATTTCTTTTGCATAATACTCTTTATTTGGAAAGGTGACAAAATAATCAGAAACAGCAACATCTGTATTTTCTTGATTAATTTTTTCAAAAAGAGTACTTACTATATTGGGTTCTACCCAATCATCCGAATCAGTATTAAGTACAAAATCTCCTTGAGCTTCAAGCATACCCCTAAGTCGAGTTTTTGCAAGGCCTATATTTTGTTCATTTTCTAATAATCTAACATCTTCTTTGCGAGGACTTCTTTCAATTATAGTCTTTAATATTTTGAAACTATTATCAGGAGTAGCATCATTTATGAAAATATACTCAATAGAATCAAAATCTTGGTTTAGTAGAGCTATAGCGCAACGTTCTATAAAGGGTTCCACTTTATAGATAGGGATAATAATAGATACTTTATAATGTTTTTCCATAATAATTAAAGTAAATTCATCTTTGTAAGTTGTTCTTTAAGTTGTTCTGAAATAGAGGAAATACTCATTCTTTTTTGGATGGTATCAAAATCAAATATAAGATCTTCTTTTTTTAATCTCTCTATAATTTTAGCCATTTCTTCTACAGAATCTACTAAGAAACCAAAAGTTCCAAACTTTTTAAAGATATAACTAAAATAACTATTTCTGATAGCAATAATAGGTTTTTTCATACTTATAGCATCCATAATAGCACCACTGGCTATAAGTTTATAAGAATCCTTGGGATAAAAGAACAAGATGGTATCTAATTCTTGAGTTCGCATCTCTAATTCTTCTCTATCAATAGCATTAACTCCTTTGTTATTAGGGAGGTCTATATCCATACCATTAATGATATTCATATCATAGAAAATTCTTCCAGTAATAGAAAATTCTACCTTGGATTTATCTACTAAGTGATATAATCTACAAAAATCATCTCCTCCTTTCATCTTAGAAAATACACCTACAGTACCTACTTTCAGTTGTTTGCTCGGAGTATATGCGCGGCTATCATTATTAAAAAAATAGGAATGATCTACAGAGATAAATGCTTTTTCAATGTTATTTGGAACTGTTTTTCTCATATGCTCCAAAATAGCATCTCCCATAACCACAAACTTTATTTTGGGATGTACTTGGATATTTTTATTTAAGAAAAAATGATGAGCAAATCTCCATAATAAACTATTTAAAGGACCATATTTTTTAATATCTGAAATTAAAAATTCCATTTCTCCATGGCAGAAGATAAGTATATTCCTATTAAATAGTTTGTTTATAAAGTTCATACTTCTTACAGCCATTAGATTGTTGTAGTTAAATACTAAAAGCTCTTTTTTGTTAGCAGATATAATAAAATATAGATTATAAAAAAAACTAAGAATATATACAAAGAAGAAACGGATTCCTGTATAGGTTATTGGTAATGGTATATTTTTTATTTTTAGAAAAGAAGTATTTATATGATTATTTTCTAATATATTAAGTACATCTTTCATGTTATTCTTTTCACCATAACAACTAATATCCTTGTATAAATTACTCAACATGGCTATCAAAGAAGCATTAAAAATAACATGTTGTGTATTAGTACAGATTGTATCTATATATTTTACTTTCATTTTGTATAGAGTTTATTTAAAGTACTTAAGAAGAGTAATGTAAGAAAAAATATAAATGTAATTAATAACATAAAAGAATATTCACTTGATACTCCACTTAAAGTAGGATAAAGTAGAGAGATATATGCAAGTTCTATATTATAATAGAACTTAATTCTTATAAGAACCCAATATATCAATATAGAAATTACAATGATAGATAAGAAGTTAATAATAAAAACAAAGAATGATTTGTATAAGGAGAACAACAAAATTCCAGTTGAACCCAACATAAAAGAGTACCCTTCTTGTGTGTTAGGTTTTAAGTATTTTTCAGGACTATAATCTCCTTTTCCATAAGTGGCAGCATCTATTGAAATAAGCATACCTTTTTGATAAAAATAATCATCAAATCCTTGAGCCATAAGGATATATTTGGGAGCATCATCTACTAAAAAAGCAGCATTAGAGAAACTGGATAATCTACCTACTAGTTTTCCTGTTATTAATCTCCCAGGTTCTAATTTTTCCTCTTCATATTGTACATTTCTTATAAGGTTTCTTTGTGTATATGCAAATTCAACAAGAGTAGGAAATAAAAAAGCTATAATAATAACTATAGAGATTTTCTTCTTTATGAAACAAACGATATTCTTGTAATATTTTATAAAAAATAACAAAAAAATAGTATTTACAATACCTAAAGAACCTTTTAATATACCTATTAATATAAGTAAAAAGGATATTAATAGGGTTGTTTTTAATTTTTTTTGGGGGAGAAATAGTATTAAAAATGAACCCCATAGAATAGCATCAAATCGTAAAAGTATTTGTATCAATAGTTTTATAAAAGCAGGTGCTTGATAAGGAGGTGCCCCTACTCTATTTACTCCAAACACAATAATAATAAAGATATGTGCTAACAACAATAAAATAACAAAAGGCTCTACTAATTTTGTGTTTACATATACTTTTTTTAGAGTATTTTTTTTGTTTTTAAAATATTTGTAAATTTTCCATTGTATCCAATATGGAATAAGACAAAGTACATATATAATACTTAAAATAGTTGTATTAAGTCTAACGGGTACATTTAAGAAGTCTCCATTATACTCTTGTGTGGTAAGAGCATATATATAGCTTACAGTAACATAAAAAATATTTATAAAAAAAATAAATCTAATAGCCTTATAAGCATTTATATTTTTCTCTATGCTTATCATTTAAAAATGTTTTTTATATTATCTTTTATGAAATCCAAATTTTCCCTAAAGGAATACTTAAGTTGTAAAAATCTCAAAGGAATTATAAATAACTCAAATACTCCATATATCCAAAAGATATTAGGATGATTTAGCTTGAAATAAAGAGTCTGACTATTATATATTATTTTCCGCTTCCAATTGGAGTAGGCCATACTTCCTCCCTCTAAGTGGATAATTTTTGTATGATTAATAATATAATGTAAATAGCCTAATTTTGTGAGATTATATTCCATATTTGTTTCTTCATAATAAAGGAAGAAGCGTTTGTCAAATCCTTTTACTTTATCAAAGATTTCCTTTGATATAAACATATCGGCTCCCGTCACCATATCCACTTTAGTAATAGGTTGGTTAAAGATATATCTCGCAGAAGAACTATGTTTAGTTTTAAATATTCTATTTATTGTTCGTAGAGGAATATCAAAAATATATTTCCAAATGGTTGGAAAATCTCCACCAGAGTTTATTAAGTTTAAATCTTTATCTACTAAAGTGCATCCTAAGACCCCAATATGAAGTTTTTCTTGATTCTCTGTATAAAAGTCATATAGTTTTTTAATACTATTCTCTATAAGTAAGGTATCACTATTGAGTAAAAATAAGTATTCACCTTGAGCATATTTAGCTCCAAGATTATTAGCTCTACCAAATCCCAAATTTTCTTTAGGCTCTATTACATTTACTATAGGGAAAGATTCTCTAATAGCCTCAACAGAATTATCTGAAGAGGCATTATCTACTACAATCACCTCAAAGTCAATATCTTTTGTATATTTATATATAGATCTGATACAATCCAAAGTGAGCTGTTTGGTGTTGTAATTTACTATAATAATAGAAACCATTTCTTATAAAAAATATTGTTTAATAATCCTTGTCCCTAAAGTATAGAGGAATAAGTCTTTCTATATCAGTATAGAAAACGTCCTTCTCTTGTTTAATTCTATATCTATAAGCATCAAATTGTTTGGAATGTTGTATGTAATTTTTAAAGATATCTAAAATAATATCTTTAACTTTATGAATTTCAGAATTATGGAACTTATATTTATCTGATATAGGAACATCTTCAAAGTATGCTGCAGAACCATTCTTTCCAACAATAACACAACATCCATTAGAACAAGCTTCTCTAGGAATTTTGTCTTTACCAGGATGATTACCAAAATCTATATATACTTTGGCTGTTTGAAATAGATTACTTAATTGCTCTCTATTAAGTCCTTTAAGAGGTATAAATTCAACTTCAGGCATTATTTCTATTAGCTTTTTTGTGATTTTAAAACCTTTTGCAGGATTATAGAGAATAATATCCTTCCTTTCAGAATTATTATCTATATTAGTAGTAAATTTTGTATTTATATAATCTCTTAAAGGTAATTGATTATTTATACCATTTTTGTGTAAAATATCACTAACATATTTAGATTGGTATGCGTGTAAGACCCTATCTGTGTCTATTTTCTTTATCTTATTGAAACTTAAGGATAAAGTAGAATTATATCTGTAGAGTTTTCCTAATATATTTCTTATAGAGAACATTCCCTTAAAGTAATATCTTATAAAATCCCACAAACCAGAATTTCCAAAATAATTATCAAAAGACAACCAATAGAAAATCATTTTAATATTACTGAATTGCTTTGAGAAATACAAGCAAACTTCAGGAATAATTAGATAATCTTCTTTAGAATCCTTGACTTTATCAGCTAATTTTATATTATATTGTTTGAATGCTTCAGGTACATCAGCCTTAACAAACTTATTTTTTTCATAAAATACAATGTAGCAATCCTTTCCTATATTGTTAAAGTGATCAGCTAATTGATGCAATACTTCTGTTCCTCCTGTTTGCACATTTGCAGGACATAATATGTATATTTTTGCCATAATAATATGTTATAATAATTTATTTTTTCTTGTATAAATAAAAGCAATTATAGAAACTATTAACTCAACTAATACATTAGTAGCAGTCAAAGTATACAATGATATTTCATCAAATCCATAAAGTATCAGAATAATCAGTGAATAAAAAAAAGCAGATAAAAAAACAATTTTTGTAAAGGCTTTATTATATCCAAAAGGTAACAAGGTTAATACCATTAATACATTACTTATTCCTATGATAGGTACTGTTAAGAATAGAATTCTCAATACCATTTCATTTCCTCCAAAGTAAGCTACAATTTGATTTGAAAATAAAAAAACTATTAGATATAAAAAAACATTCATAAAAATTGAACCTTTGAGAACTTTCCTTAAAAAAACGCTATTCTTCTCTAAAGATATCTTAGGATACAGAACCTGACTAATCATACTTTGAGGAACTTTCCCCATATTAGTTATTTTCTCAGCTAAGTCATAATAAGTAACCTCTCGCATACCTAAAAAATGACCAATAATAATCTTATTGGCATTTACATATATCTGAATGGATACATTAGATATAAATAAATGGTATGATGATTTTACATATTTAATTAGTGTTTTCAAAGGAACTCTTACTATCTGTAATTTGTATTTTTTATATAATAAAGAGAAACTAATAACTCCCGCCAAAAAAGCTCCAATTCCATTCAGTAAAGGGAAAAATAAATAGTCATTAGGTGATTTTATAAATATAAAAATCATTCCTATAAGCAAAACACGTATTCCCAAATTAATAAAAGTAATATATTTCATCTCTTCTATTCCTTGAAAAAACCAAGTAGGGAATAGAATCTCATTCATACATATCCAAAAGGATAAATAGTATAAGCTATAATCCATTTTGGGAGTATAAAACATATAACATGATATTAATAATAATGAAATTATTAGAAATAATGTCTTGATAATAGTTACTGCACTAATAATTTCACATAATTTCTTAGGGTTATCTCTATGCAAGCTAACATCTCTTGCTGCTGTGAAATTAAAACCAAAAACAACTAAGATATTAAAATAGGCTACTACAGCCTGAGCGAATACAACGGTTCCATACATTATCTCTCCTAAAGTTCTTACTAAATAAGGATAAGTAATTAAAGGAGTAATTAATGAGAGTATTTGCAAAACAGACAAATAAGAGAAATTTTCAATAATCTTTTTATGTTGCTTTAGTTTGTCAAATATCATCTTATTCGCTATTTATTGTTTTAACTCTTTGTAAGGCTGAAGCTATTACCTGATGCATGTCATAATATCTATATTCAGCCAATCGTCCTCCAAAAATGACATTAGCCAAAGTAGAAGCTTTTTCTTTATACTTATTATACAACTCTTGATTAGCAATATTATTTATAGGGTAATAAGCCTCTTTTTCTCTATCCCAAGTCTGTGAGTATTCTTTGGTGATAACGGTATGTTTCTGTTTTCCAAACTCAAAGTGCTTATGTTCTACTATGCGAGTATAAGGAGTCTCAGCATCAGTATAATTCATTCCTGCACATCCTTGGAAGTTTTCCATCTCTAAAACTTCTGTTTCAAATCGTAAAGAACGGTATTCTAATTCTCCAAAACAATATCCAAAATACTCATCTATCTTACCTGTATATACTACAGTATGAGCTAAACTATCATAATAGTTCTTGTTTTCAAGATAATCAACTCCTGTTCTTGTTTCAATACCCTTGAGCATATTTTCTATAATGACATTATAACCTCCTATAGGAATTCCTTGGTAACGGTCATTAAAGTAATTATTATCAAAAATATATCTGACAGGAAGCCGTTTGATAATAAAGGCAGGTAATTCTGTAGCAGGACGTCCCCATTGTTTTTCAGTATATCCTTTGATGAGAGTTTCATATACATCTCTCCCTACCAATGAAAGAGCTTGTTCCTCTAAATTTTTAGGGGAAATAATACCACTTTCTTTAATCTGTTTTTCTATGATTTGTTGTGCTTCATTGGGCGTATTAACCCTCCATAATTGATAAAAGGTATTCATATTGAAAGGCAAGCTATACAATTTACCTTTATAGTTTGCTACAGGGCTATATATAAAATGATTAAACTCTGCAAACTGATTTACATAATTCCAAATATCTTTATCATTAGTATGGAAAATATGAGGGCCATATTGGTGAACTTGTATCCCTTCTATTTCTTTACAATATATATTACCTCCTAAGTGTTCTCTTTTATCAATAACTAAGCATTTTTTTCCTTTCTTAGTCATCTCACAAGCAAATACGGCTCCAAAAAGTCCAGCTCCTACAATTAAATAATCATATTCTTTCATTACCAAATATTATTATTTCTCAACTCTTCTATAAACTCTTTAATATGTCTTTTGGCCTTCCAACCGAGGGCTTCTGTTTTTTGGGTAACCACCTCAGCTGTCATGCGATTTCCCTTACGCTCAGGAAGCATTTGGATCTCTCCCCCAAATAATTTAGCTATCTCTAAGACAGTATAAGTTTCAGGGCTTCCTATACCAAAACCATCACCATTACCTTTTTCTCCTACGATAAGTAATCCAGATACTATATCCTCAATATGAGTAAAGTTGCGCTGTTGTGTGCCAGGGCTTACTACAGTGAGAGGTTCTCCTTTTTTCATCTTCTCAGTAAAGAGCGCTATAAGAGTAGCATACTTACCAGTACGGATCTCACGCTTACCATATACATTATAGAAATAGACAATAGCATATTTCAGGTCATACCAATTCCCATAATTGATAATCAGTTCAGTATTGGACGATTTACTCCAAGCATAAGGACTTTGATCTTTACCTATACCTCCATCACCAAACTTAGTGCTACTGCCCGCATATACCAATTTACACTTATGCTTTCGGCAGAACTCCAAAACTTTAAGAGTGCCTATTTTGTTGAATAACAAAACTTTGTCTATATCATCAAAACTTTGTTCTACCCGTGAGTATTCACCTAAGTGATATACAAGGTCAGGGACGAAGTCAATGAGTTCAAAAATATGTTCTGTACTTCCCTCTATATAGGTAACTCCTTCTACATGATTTTCTCGACTTCCTGTGAAATAGTTATCTAATGAGTAGACATGATTTTTAGGGTCTTTGGCTAAGGCTTCACAAAGGTTGGAACCTACAAAGCCTGCTCCTCCAGTTACTAATATTTTCATTTCTCTTGTCTTAAACTCCTATTTGTATGTATTCAAAACCTTTATTGGGTAAATCAAAAGCATTGTATTGATTACGTCCATCAAAAATTACTTTTTCTTTTAATTGTTTACCAATTTCTTCAAAGTCAGGTACACGGAATTCTTTCCATTCAGTAAGCAGCAGGAGAGCATCAGCCCCTTTTAGTGCATCATATTTACTTTCTACATAGGTTACATCAATTCCCTTCAAGTAGCACACTTTAGCCTCATGCACAGCTTTGGGATCATAGGCTTGTATTTTAGCACCTCGTTTAACTAATTCTTTAATGATATAGATGGCTGGAGCCTCTCGCATATCATCAGTTTCTGGTTTGAAGGAAAGTCCCCATACAGCAAAAGTCTTTCCAGAGAGATCTTCTCCATATTTTCTTACTACCTTTTGAGCAATGACATATTTCTGACGGTTATTGACATTATCTACAGATTCTATAAGTTCTGCTTTGTAATTGACTTCTTCAGCTAATTTCTTTAGAGCCAAGACATCTTTAGGAAAGCAGGAACCTCCATACCCACAACCTGGATAGATGAAACTATAACCAATGCGACTATCAGAACCAATACCTATACGAACTTTATTTACATCTGCACCTACACGTTCGCAAATATTGGCTATTTCATTCATGAAAGAAATTTTGGTAGCCAACATAGAATTTGCTGCATATTTAGTCATTTCAGCTGAACGAATATCCATAGCAATAAATCCGTCATGTTGCATAAAGAAAGGAGCATAAAGAGCCTTCATCTGGCTTAATGCATAGTCATTATCAGCTCCCACTACCACTCGATCTGGTTTCATAAAATCTTGAATAGCTTTTCCTTCTTTGAGAAACTCTGGGTTTGATACTACATGAAATTCATAGAAAACACCTCGCTTATCCAAAGCTTTTTGCACAGTAGTACGTACCTTATCTGCGGTACCTACAGGAACAGTGGATTTGTCCACAATGATGAGTTTTCCCTGCATAGTTTCTCCAATGGATTGTGCTACGGAGAGTACATATTGCAAGTCCGCAGAACCATCATCTCCCATAGGAGTACCTACTGCTATAAAGGCTATCTCAGCGTCTTTGATGGCTTCACTTATTTCTGTAGTAAAGAACAAATTCTTATTAGCTACATTACTAAGTACCATGGTTTCTAAACCAGGTTCATATATCGGAATGATCCCTTTTTTAAGGTTTTCAATTTTTTCTTTATTCACATCAACACAAGTAACCTTATTTCCCATTTCGGCAAAACAAGTACCTGATACTAAACCAACATAACCGGTTCCAATAACTGCTATTTTCATTGTCTAAAAAAATGATTTTTATTTTGGCGTCGCAAAGTTATGAAAAATAATTTAATAAAAAAACTTTTTATTAGAAAGTTTTTAGGGTTACACACTCATAATCTTTGCAATACGAATAAGGTCTGGATCGAGCTTGCTTTCACCACCCTTGATGGCTTTTTCCAGTGGGGTGAGGTCTATTTTGTCATTGTTGATTCCTACCATATAGTTAGACTTGCCTTCGAGAAGGGATTCCACAGCTTTCACACCCATACGGCTGGCCAATACACGATCAAAGCAAGTAGGAGCACCGCCTCGCTGTATGTGTCCCAATACAGTTACACGAATATCATAGTCAGGATTTTGTGCCTCTACGTATTTTTTGAGTTCATATACATTTTGTCCTGTCGTATATCCTTCGGCTACCACTATGATGTTGGACATCTTTCCTTTGTTGTGGTTGACCGCAATCTCATTTACCAAGTCCTCTAAGGTGCTATGTTGTTCAGGGATAAGGATTTTTTCAGCTCCCCCTCCTATACCTGAGTTCAGAGCGAGGAAACCAGCATCACGCCCCATCACTTCTATAAAGAACATACGGTTATGAGAGCTGGCAGTATCACGTATTTTGTCAATGGCTTCCACTACTGTATTGAGAGCTGTATCATACCCAAGGGTATAGGAAGTACCATATATATCATTGTCTATAGTACCTGGGATACCCATTACAGGGAATCCAAATTCTTGGTTGAAAAGCAAAGCACCTGTGAAAGAACCGTCTCCTCCGATAACTACCAATGCATCTGCTTCGGCAGCTACAAGGTTATCATAGGCTTTCTTGCGTCCTTCAGAAGTACGAAATTCCTTAGAACGAGCAGACTTGAGGAAGGTGCCTCCACGATTGACAAGATTACGAACACTGCGGGCATCCAAAGGGGCAAAGTCATTTTCTATCATGCCTTGGTAGCCTCGATATACACCCAATACAGCTACATTATGGTAAGCGCAAGTACGTACTACAGAGCGTATGGCGGCATTCATTCCTGGGGCATCACCTCCTGAGGTGAGAACGGCTATTTTCTTGATGTTTGTCATAATTGTTATTATTTGGTGATTGTTAGTTGGGGGCAAATTTACGTAAAAATAATGATAGTACCCCAAAAAATAAATATTTTTCTACAAAATTATTTTCTCTTGTTGATTAGAAAAAATGTTCTCTAAGAAGCAAACTGCATTTCATATAGATTCCTATAGTATCCATCGGCTATCTTTAGGAGCTCATCATGAGTGCCTTCTTCTACTATATTTCCTTTGTTCATTACGATGATCTTATCTGCCTTGCGTATAGTGGAGAGCCTATGAGCGATGACAATGGAGGTGCGCCCTTGGGTGATTTTTTCGGTGGCTTGCTGTAGGAGTTTCTCTGAATGGGAGTCTACTGAAGCGGTAGCCTCATCAAGGATAAGAATTTTGGGCTTATGTACATAGGCACGAAGGAAGGAGATTAGTTGGCGTTGGCCTGCTGAAAGGACAGCCCCTCGCTCCTTTACATCAAAGAAATAACCATTGGGGAGTTGCTCTATAAAGTCATGGATACCTATTTCCTTAGCGGCTTCTTTGACTTGTTCTAAAGTAATGCGTTCATCTCCCAAGGTGATATTGTAATAGATACTATTAGCAAAAAGGAATACGTCTTGAAGGACGACACCTATTTGCTGGCGATAGCTCTCTAAGTTATAATCATAACAACTCACGCCATCTATGAGTATTTCTCCAGAGGTGATGTGGTAAAAGCGTGTAAGTAGTTGTATGACAGTTGATTTACCTGCTCCTGTGGCGCCAACAAAGGCGATTGTTTGCCCCTTTTTAGCTTCAAAACTGATGCCGTGCAAGATTTCTTCATCCTTTTTGTAACCAAAGGTAACATCTTGAAAACGAATGTTTCCTTGGATTTCTCTGTGTAGTCCTTGGTGGAAGTCTTCTTGGTTTTCTTGGTCTTCTTCCATGATGTCAAAGACACGACCAGAGGCGACCATACCCATTTGTAATACAGTGAATTTGTCGGCAATATGACGAAGTGGGCGATAGAGTTCTTGTACCAATTGAACAAACATGAAGATGACCCCTAAACTGGCCATTTCATGCTGGGAAACTTGCAGGCCTCCATACCAAATAACCAAGGCAATAGCTAAGGAGCTAAGTACTTCTGCTATAGGAAAGTAGATAGAGTTTTGAAGGATATTTCTAAGCCATGCTTTCTTGTGTCTTTCATTGATTTCTTGGAAGGCTTTGTACTCTTCTTTCTCTCGGTTGAAGAGCTGTACAACCTTAATTCCACTGATACGCTCTTGTACAAAGGAGTTTAGGTTCGCAACCTCTCTGCGAATATCAGTAAAAGCAGCTTTGCTCGCTCTTTGAAAGAGGTGAGTAGCATAGATGATAATAGGTAGGGTAAGAAAGGTAAGCAATGACAGCTTCCAGTCAGTCAGGAGCATGAGGGACATGATAATGGTCATCTTCAGCACATCCGAGATGATTTCAAATAGGCCTGCACTGAAGATTTCCCCAATGCGCTCTAAGTCATTTACCGCACGAGTGATGAGCACTCCCACCGAAGATTGGTTGTGGTACTTCATATTGAAGCGGAGCATAAGCGAGAATAGCTTCTTGCGAATATCATAAATGACAGCCTGCCCTATCCAACCTGAATAGTAAGCAAATGAAATTTGGGAGATGATTTCCGAGAGGAGTACCCCAACCAGTAGCAAACTTGCGTATAGCAAACCTTCATAGTCCTTGGGTACTATGTAGTTATTGATGATTTCTTTAGAAATATAGGCTCTTAACGAACTTGTCCCTGAGATGAATATCGCCAAAAAAGCTACCAATGTGAAAGTCCATTTGTAGGGTTTGGCATAGACAAAGAGTTTCTTCAGGATAGAAATGTCAGTATTTTTGGTTTTTTGTTGAGTCATCTTAAGTATATCAAATAGGGTAACTTCTTAGCACCTTGTGCTTGTTGTTGCGCGGCAAAGTTACAAAAAATATTAGAACTGAAAACTATAGCTTATTTGTTTTTGCGCAGGAAACAAAAATAAAAAATATTTTCTCAGTTTGAAAAAAAGATGTAACTTTGCCCCCACAATAACACCAAGCTATTGTTTAAGAATTTTTACCATGAGTTTAGAAGCAAAAATAATGGAAGCCCTTAAGGAGGCCATGAAAGCTAAAGATACTATAGCCTTGGAATCCTTACGTGCTATAAAGTCAGCTATATTATTGGCTAAAACAGAGGCCAAGGCAGGAGAAACCCTTTTGGAGGAAGAGGAAATAAAGCTTTTACAGCGTCTTGTAAAACAGCGTAAAGAGAGTGCTGATCTCTACCAAAAACAAGGCAGAGAGGATTTGGCTACTCCAGAGTTACAACAAGCAGAGATTATAGCTAAGTTTCTCCCCGAACAGCTTTCCGAGGAGAAAGTAGAGGCTATTATCAGGGAAATTGTAGCCCGTGTAGGAGCTACCAGCATGAAGGATATGGGGAAAGTCATGGGCGAGGCCAACAAAGAGCTTGCAGGCAAGGCCGATGGCAAACTCATTGCTGCTGTAGTTAAGAAAGTATTGTCATAATATATTTATCATTTCACGAAAGGCCGCGTAGTTCAACTGGATAGAATATCAGATTTCGGCTCTGAGGGTTAGGGGTTCGAAGCCTCTCGCGGTCACTAA
>ERZ773100.634-NODE-634-length-17607-cov-8.555264_pt1 | contig 17607 bp, 16 predicted proteins | sample MGYA00511119_ERZ773100 | MGnify/ENA primary metagenome ERZ773100 (study PRJEB29015, sample SAMEA2738000) | human oral metagenome | biome: human oral; feature: human-associated habitat; material: dental | place: China | collected 2111 ...
TTTAGAAAAAAATTAACTTTTTAAAAAATTTACTTGACATTTGATAGCTGGTCTATTTTTTAGGCATTATTCTTACATTCCAAAAGTTGAATATATATTATGTATTGTAGCATAAATTATATCACGATACAAATTAATATTTCTAAAAAAGCAGAGGATTACTGCAATAATCCTCCACATAAAATCTCATTTAAACTTTATTAAAAATTAAAAATAAAGGTTAAACTAATATTTTTAGATAGGAATAACAACAAAATTATTATTACTATCAGTGTGTAAATTAAAAGCCTTTTCAATCTTTTCACCTCCTATAGGCTAAGTAAGATGAAAGGAAAATTAGAAAAGCAATATCATTATATCATTGACTTTTTAAAAAGAAAATACTATAATAGGTTAGGTACTAGAAGTATCTGTGTAAATTAAAAGAAATCATAGAAAAGCAAAACAACAGTTACTGCAATAACTGTTGTTTTTATATCTTATAATTCTTTAACCTTTTCTATAACCCTATCTGCAATCTTAGAGAATGTTTCTTCTGGATATTCACTTTCTCCCTTAGTCAATTTTGCAATTTGTTTAGTCATAGGAAGTTCTCCTAAAAGTTCAACATCATTTTCTTTTAAGAAAGTTTGAGTATCATTCTCATCTGTTAAATAGATTTTATTATCACAACAATCACAAGTGATATAGCTCATATTTTCAATTAAACCTATAATATTTTTACCCATTTTTCTTGCCATTTTAATAGCCTTTGTAACTATCATAGAAACCATATCTTGTGGAACTGAAACCATAATCAAACCTTTTATATTAAAACTCTTCATAACTGTTAAAGGTACATCTCCTGTTCCAGGTGGCATATCTATTAAAAGATAATCTAAATCACTCCAAACAACTTCATTCCAAAATTGCATAACAGCTCCTGCAATTACAGGTCCACGCCATACAACTGGCTCATTTTCATCTATCATAAGATTTATTGAAACAATTTCTATTCCATCTTCTGTAACAACTGGATACATATTTTTTCCATCAGTTATCATTTTCTGATTGCTAACATTCATAAGTCTTGGAATACTAGGTCCAGTTATATCTGCATCTAAAACTCCAACTGAATATCCTTTTTTTCTTAGCTCTTTTGCAAGTAAAGTAGTTACAGTAGATTTTCCTACTCCACCTTTTCCACTCATTACTGCAATAACATTTTTTATATTTTTATCTTCACTCACCTTAGGTGCTTCTTTTGATATCATTTCTCCTCCTAAATAAATAATATAATTCTTTTTAATAGTTTACTATTTTAGTAGACATTTGTCAATCTTATGAAATTTAAATATTTTGACTAAATAAGTTCTTGAAATTTAAAATAAAAAACCATATAATAAATGTAGTAATTTCAATTTAGGAGATTTTATGGAAAATTTAAAGAAAAAAATTTATATATGTGTTGGTTTTTTAGCAGTTGGATTAGGAATAATAGGTGCTTTTCTTCCAGTAATGCCAACTGTTCCTTTTCTACTTGTAGCTTTATTTTGTTTTGAAAGGTCATCTAAAAAATATCATGATATGATACTTAATAATAAATACTTTGGAAAAGTTCTAAGGGATTACTATGAAGGTAGAGGATTAACTACTTCTGTTAAAATAAAGGCAATACTGTTTTTGACTTGTGGTATGGGTTTTTCATTTTATAAGGTACAACATTTATATTTAAGAATAATGCTAGCTGTTATTTGGTTAGGAGTAACTATACATATTATATTATTAAAAACTAAACCTAAGGAAAAATAAAAAAAGCAGGAACAACTGGCAGATTGTTCCCACATAAAATCTTAATAAGAATTTTTAGATAATAATATCAATAATATTATTATCATGACAAATAATAATGATAGTTTCTTCAACTCTTTCACCTCCTTTAATAGAGATTAGGAGGAAGAAAAAATAGCAGATAAATTATATCATTGAAATTAAAAGTTTTCTATGTTATAATTTGTTTGACAAAGAAATATGATAGTAAAAAAATAGCAAAATAGTATCTATGGCAGTAGATACTATTTTTATTTTAAAAATAGAAATATAATGTTATAATAAAATTTAGAATTATTATTTAAAATATAAAGAATGGTAGGGGAAAAATGAGAGTAAGACTAGCAAAAGAAGATAAAAATTCAAATTATAAAGTAAGTTTATCAGATATTTCAAAAGAAAAAGATTTTATAAAAATTTTAGAAAATTACAATATTCAATATAAAAAGACAGAATATTTTAAAGATTTTTTTATGTATAAACTACTTAACATCAACAGTAAATTCATTATGATATTACAGGAAAAGGCTTCAAACTACATTAAATATATTGAGCCTGTTTCAATATATTCATTACCTTTACAAATTGATGATGAAAGTGGAGAAGTTCCTATTATTTATCCAGAAGAAAATAAAAATTATGTCACTTTAGGTGTTATAGATAATGGTATTGCACATATAAAATATTTAGACCCTTGGATAAAAAGAGTTCATACAAGATTTTTAAAGAAAGATACAAGTACAACTCATGGAACATTTGTCTCAGGAATAGCTTTATATGGAGATAAATTAGAAAATAGAGAAATGGTAAAAAATGAAGGTTTCTACCTTTTAGATGCAACTGTTTTATCAGCTACAACAATAGAAGAAGATGACTTATTACAAAATATAGCCTTAGCAATAAAAGAAAATCATAAAAAAGTTAAAATTTGGAATTTATCTTTAAGCGTAAAGTTAGCAATAGAAGAAGATACTTTTTCAGATTTTGGTGTAGTTTTAGACCATTTACAAAAGACTTATGGAGTTCTTATCTTTAAATCTGCTGGAAATGGTGGAAATTTTATGAAAAAATTACCAAAAGGAAAACTTTATCATGGTTCAGACTCTCTACTTTCAGTTGTTGTTGGAGCTATAAATGATGAAAGATATGCTTCAAATTATAGTAGAGTTGGTTTAGGACCTAAGGGAACAATAAAGCCTGATTTAGCTAGTTATGGTGGAGAATTATTACTTGGAGATAATGGAGAAATGATAATGAAGGGAGTAAAATCATTTTCAAGAAATGGAAATATTGCTTCATCATCTGGAACAAGTTTTGCAACAGCAAGAATTTCATCACTTGCTACAATAATTTATCAAAATATTTGTAAGGATTTTAAAGATTTTTCAGACTTTAATCCTATTCTTTTAAAGGCATTGATTATTCATTCTGCTAAAAATACAGATAGAAATTTATCTATAGAAGAAATAGGTTATGGAATACCTGCTACTTCAACTGAAATTTTATCATATTTAAAAAATAAAAATATTAAAATATTTAATGGAATAATGGAAAAAAATAAAGAAATTGATTTAGATGCTTCATTCTTTGAATATAAAAAAGATATAAAAGTTAAGATAACTTTGGTTTATGATACAGAGTTTGACTATTTACAAAATGGAGAATACATCAAATCTGATATAAAAATTAAAAATATTTCAGAAGCTGGAAGAAATTTAACAAGAAAATTTGAAGGAATATTAGCAAGAAATAAGAAAATAGAATTATATTCTGATAATGATATAAAGAAAAATTATACTTTGATAGTGGAAAAATTGAACTGATTGAACTAGGGGAGATACTATGAAAAAAGATGCTAATTTTGGAATGTTAACCACTTTTGTTGGAGGTACACTTTGGGGAATTAATGGTGTAATGGGAAGTTTTTTGTTCCTTTATAAAAATATCACTACTAATTGGCTTATACCATATAGATTAGTATTTGCAGGTTTGTTATTACTGGGATATTTATATTATAAACAAGGCTCTAAGATTTTTGATATTTTAAAAAATCCTAAGGATTTATTACAAATTCTTTTATTTGGTTTTATTGGAATGTTAGGTACACAATATACTTATTTTTCTGCTATCCAGTATTCAAATGCTGCAATAGCAACAGTGCTTACATATTTTGGACCAACCTTAGTTTTAATTTTTATGTGCTTAAAAGAAAGAAGAAAACCTTTAAAATATGAGGTTATTGCAATTTTACTTTCAAGTTTTGGAGTTTTTCTTTTGGCAACACATGGAGATATAACAAGTTTACAAATATCTTTTAAAGCTCTTGTTTGGGGATTATTATCAGCACTATCTGTTGTTATCTATACTGTACAGCCTGAGAAACTTTTAAAAAAATATGGACCTCCAATTGTAGTTGCTTGGGGTATGATAATTGGTGGAATACTTATTACATTTGTAACAAAGCCTTGGAATATAGATGTTATTTTTGATTTTACAGCTTTCTTTGTATTTTTGTTAATAGTATTCTTTGGAACAATTATTGCATTTATTCTTTATTTAACAGGAGTTAACATTATAGGACCTACAAAAGCAAGTATAATTGCTTGTATTGAACCAGTAGCTGCAACTATTTGTGCAATATTATTTTTAGGTGTGTCTTTTGGTTTTTTAGATTTAATAGGTTTTGTATGTATAATATCAACAATTTTTATAGTTGCTTATTTTGATAAAAAAACAAAGAAATAAATTAATGAATTTGATTTTTATTTTCTAATAGTTTATAATTTAATTGAAACCAAAAATAAAAAGAGGTGATAAATATGGCTACTATAACATTAAATGTTACAGATGAAGAAAAACAATTAATAACTGATTTTTCAGAAGCTAATAATATGAGTATATCAGAACTTATACTAAAAATTATTGAAGATTTAGAAGATGAAGAAGATTACAAATTAGCAGAAAAAATAATAAATGACCCTAATACTAAATATACAGAAGGTATTGAAGATCTTGCCAAAGAATGTGGGATTGATTATGATGCCTTATAAAGTTATTAAAACTGATAATTTTGTGAATAATTTCAAAAAATTAGATAATTCCATTAAAATAAATATTTTAAAATACATTAAAAAATTAGAATTGAGTGATAATCCAAAAGCATATGGAAAAGAACTAAGTGGAAATATGGCAGGATTATACAGATTTAGAATTAATAATTACAGGTTAATAACAAAAATAGAAGAAAAAAAGCTAATTATTTATGCACTTGGATTAGGTCATAGAAGTAGAATATATGAAATTCAAAATTATAGTCAAAAATAATGATTATATATTTTATAAAATTTATAAACGGCTTCCTATAAAGCCGTTTTTTATTAAAAATGAGGTGGAATTTTGGCAATATTACAAGTAAATGATATATATATGGGTTTCTCTGGGGAAACTCTTTTAAAAGAAATATCTTTTTCAGTTGATGAGAAGGATAAAATAGGAATAATAGGTGTTAATGGTGCAGGGAAAACTACACTTATTAAATTATTATTAGGTTTAGAAAATTCTGAAATCAGCCCTGCTACAAATGAGAGAGGAACTATCTCAAAAAAAAGTAATTTAAAAGTTGGATATCTTGCACAAAATACACAACTTAACAAAGAAAACACTGTTTTTAATGAGCTTATGACAGTATTTAATAATCTTTTAGAAGACTATAATAGAATGCAGGAGATAAACTTTTTACTAACTGTTGATTTAGATAATTTTGATAAGTTGATGGAAGAACTTGGTGAAGTTTCTGAAAGATATGAAAGACATGAAGGATATTCAATAGAATATAAAATCAAACAGATTTTAAATGGTTTAAATATTCCAGAAAATTTATGGACTATGAAGATAGGGAATCTATCAGGTGGACAAAATTCAAGAGTTGCACTTGCCAAAATTTTATTGGAAGAACCTGATTTATTAATACTTGACGAGCCTACTAACCATTTAGATTTAACTTCTATTGAATGGCTTGAAAAGATTTTAAAAGACTATAACAAGGCTATAATCTTAATATCACATGATGTCTATTTCTTAGATAATGTAGTAAATAGAGTTTTTGAAATTGAAGGTAAAAGATTAAAAGACTATAAAGGGAACTACACTGATTTTTTAATTCAAAAAGAGGCTTATTTAAGTGGAGAAGTTAAAGCCTATGAGAAAGAACAAGAAAAAATCAAAAAAATGGAAGAGTTTATCAGAAGATACAAGGCAGGAGTTAAATCTAAACAAGCCAGAGGTAGAGAAAAAATTCTTAATAGAATGGAAAAAATGGAAAATCCTGTTGTAACAACTCAAAAGATAAAATTAAAATTTGATATTAAAGCTCAAAGTGTTGACTTAGTTTTAGATATTAAAAATTTGTCTAAGACTTTTGAAGATAAATTATTATTTAAAGACTTAAATTTAAAAATTTATCGTGGAGAAAGAATAGGTTTAATTGGAAAAAATGGTACTGGAAAATCTACTCTTTTAAAGATTATCAACAATTTAGAAAAAGCTAGTTCAGGTGAATTTAAAATAGGTGAAAGAGTTTCCATTGGTTACTATGACCAAAATCACCAAGGTTTAGGTTTAAATAACAATATTATAGAAGAACTTATGTACTATTTCACTCTATCAGAGGAAGAAGCAAGAAATATCTGTGGAGCATTTCTATTTAGAGAAGATGATATTTATAAAAAAATTTCTTCTTTAAGTGGTGGAGAAAAGGCAAGGGTTGCCTTTATGAAACTTATGCTTGAAAAACCTAATTTCCTAATACTAGATGAGCCTACTAACCATTTGGATATATATTCAAGAGAAATTTTAATGGATGCTCTTGAAGACTATCCTGGAACTATCTTAGTTGTATCTCACGATAGAAATTTCTTAGACACTGTTGTAACTAAAATCTATGAGTTAAAAACTGATGGAGTAGAAACTTTTGATGGAGATTATGAGGCTTACAAGCAAGAAAGAGATAATATAAAGTTAAAAAATGAAGAAGCTGTTAAATCTTATGAAGAACAAAAAAAGGCTAAAAATAGACTGGCTTCTTTAGAAAAGAAACTTGTTAGAATAGAAGAAGAATTACAAAAGGTTCAAGAGCAGATAGAAGAAGTAAATAAGAAATATCTACTTGCAGGAGAAAAGAATAATGTAGATGAACTTATGTCTTTACAAGAAGAATTAGATAATCTTAATCTAAAAATGATAGAAAAATTTCAAGAATGGGAAGAAACAGAAATAGAATTAAAAGATATGAAGGGTTAAGATAAGAAAATGAGCAATAAAAAAGGGTTATTTATTATATTAGGAATTTATACAATATGTTATATATTTAGAACATTAGAGTATTTTATTCTAAGAACTGATAAAACATTTTTTGGAGAAGCTTTCATTCATAAAATACTAGGAATTATAGTTTTATATACAATTATTAAATCCATGTCATTTAATTATGAAAATATAGGTTTTACAAGAAAAAAAGTTATATTTTATCTGAGACAGGGTTTCCTTTTTGGAATTTTTGTATATTCAATTAGTTATGGAATAGAAATTCTAATAAATATGTCACATGGTCAATTTAAGTCATTGGAATTTTATGTAAGCACATACTCTGTTGAAGGTAATATAGGTAAACAAACTGCAATTATTTTCTTTTTAATTTGTATTCTAGGAAACATAATAAATGTCATTATGGAAGAGGGAATTTTTAGAGGATTGTTTCAAAAATTATTTGAACAAAAATATAATTTTTTACTTTCAACCATATTAAGTTCTTTATTATTTGGATTTTGGCATGTAGTAGCTCCTCTTAGAAGCTATTATGATGGAACAATAAGTTTTGAAGAAATGTTTATTAATATAATAATATTAGTTGTAACTTCTACATTGGTAGGCTTTAAATTTTCAATGATAACAAAACTTACAGGAAATCTATATATGTCTATGGGAGATCATTTTGTTAATAATACCATTATAAATGTATTACATATTGTATCAAAAGATGGTAGTATAGATAAATTATTAGTTATGAGAATATCTATTGCACAAACACTTTCGTTTTTAATTGTTCTAATATATTTTAAATTATCAAAAAATGAATGTAGTTAAATTTTACACTATATTCATTTTTTTTATGTAATTATTGATGTTGTTAATAATTTGATTGAAAAAATCTATATAATAGTGTACAATTCTACTTAGAGTTAAACAAGGAGGTCATTTAAAATGAAAAAGAATTTTTTAGCAGTATTAACTTTATTACTTTCTTTACTATTAGTGGCTTGTGGTGGAGAAAAGAAAACTGAAGCTAATCCAGAAACTTACCCAGATAAACCAGTTAATGTGATTATAGCTTACAAAGCAGGAGGAGGAACTGATGTTGGAGCTCGTATATTAATGGCAGAAGCTCAAAAGAATTTCCCTCAAACATTTGTTATTGTTAATAAGCCAGGTGCAGATGGAGAAATAGGATATACAGAGTTAGCAAAAGCTGCTCCAGATGGATATACTATTGGGTTTATTAACTTACCAACTTTTGTTAGTCTACCTCATGAAAGACAAACAAAATACAAAATTGATGATGTAGAACCTATCATGAACCATGTGTATGATCCAGGTGTATTAGTTGTAAAAGCTGATAGTAAATTTCAAAATTTAGCCGAATTTGTTGACTATGCAAAAGCTCATCCAGATGAATTAACTATTTCTAATAATGGTACAGGTGCTTCTAACCATATTGGTGCTGCTCACTTTGCAAAAGAAGCTGGAATTCAAGTAACACATGTTCCATTTGGTGGAAGTACAGATATGATTTCTGCTTTACGTGGAGGTCATGTTGATGCAACTGTTGCTAAAATAAGTGAAGTTGCAAGTTTAGTTAAATCTGGCGAATTAAGATTATTAGCTTCGTTTACAGATCAAAGATTAGAAGGTTTTGAAGATGTTCCTACTTTAACTGAAAGTGGATATCCTGTAATATTTGGTTCTGCCCGTGCTATTGTTGCTCCTAAGGGAACTCCAAAAGAAATCATACAAAAATTACATGATGTTTTCAAAGCAGCTTTAGAATCTCCAGATAATATTGAAAAATCTAAAAATGCTAGCCTACCTTTAAAATATATGTCACCTGAAGAACTAGCACAATATATTAAAGATCAAGAAAAATATATTGTAGAAACTGTTCCAACTTTAGGAATAAAATAATTATAATAAAAATTAGTTTTAAGTAGGGCTGTTGCAAACCAATAGTTATATTTGCAATTAGCCCTTTATTTTTTAACAATAGAATGAAAGGTTTTAAATAATATGAGAAAATATGATAAATTTTTAACAATAGGTTTATTTATTTTGGAAGCATTTTATTTTCTTTTAATAAAACAACTTCCACCAAAAGCAGCAAGATATCCTTATTTTGTATTAGGTTTAATGGTATTTTTAACTTTACTTTTAGCAATAAATACTTTCCTTATTAAACCAAAAAATACAGAAGATAAAGAAGAAGATCAATTTAAAGGTAATTTATATGGTCAATTCTTTCTTATAATGGCATTATCTGCTGTGTATGTGATTTTAATTGATATAATTGGTTTCTTTGTTACAACAGCTATTTATCTTTTTGTAACTATGGTAGCATTGAAGAGCAGTGTTAAATGGAGTATTGTTGTGAGCATACTTTTCCCAATATTTTTATATTTAATATTTGTATCATTCTTAAAAGTCCCAGTTCCAAGAGGATTTTTACTATAAGTTAGAGAGGAGAAATAATTATGTCAGATGTTTTATTTGGATATGCAGCAGCCTTAACACCTATTAATTTAATTGCTGCTGTAATTAGTGTGGCTATCGGAATAACTATTGGAGCTTTACCAGGACTTTCTGCTGCAATGGGAGTTGCTTTATTAATTCCTATTACATTTGGAATGGACCCATCAACAGGACTTATTACACTTGCAGGAGTTTATTGTGGAGCTATATTTGGAGGTTCAATTTCAGCAATTTTAATTCGTACACCAGGTACACCAGCTGCTGCTGCAACTGCAATTGATGGTTATGAATTAACAAAACAAGGTAAAGCAGGAACTGCATTAGGTACTGCAATTATAGCTTCATTTATTGGAGGAATTTTAAGTGCTATTCCACTTTATTTATTTGCTCCAAGACTAGCAAGACTTGCATTACTTTTTGGACCAGCTGAATACTTTTGGTTATCTATATTTGGTTTAACTATTATTGCTGGAGCAAGTACAAAATCAATAGTAAAAGGTTTAATTTCAGGTGCATTAGGTTTAATGCTTTCAACTATTGGAATGGACCCTATGCTTGGAAATCCTCGTTTCACATTTGGAGTTCCTGCATTACTTTCAGGAATACCATTTACTGCTGCACTTATAGGACTTTTCTCAATGTCACAAGTTTTAATGCTTGCTGAAAAGAAAATTAAACAAGCAGGAAATATGGTTGAATTTGATAATAAGGTTTTATTATCTAGAAAACAAATTTTAGAAATATTACCTACATCTTTAAGATCAACAGTTATAGGAAGCATTATAGGAATATTACCTGGAGCTGGAGCAAGTATAGCTGCTTTCTTAGGGTATAATGAAGCAAAAAGATTTTCAAAGAAAAAAGAATTATTTGGACATGGAAGTATAGAGGGAATTGCTGGAGCTGAAGCAGCTAACAATGCTGTTACAGGAGGTTCACTTATCCCAACATTCACATTAGGAATACCTGGGGAAAGTGTTACGGCTGTTTTACTTGGTGGACTTATGATACAAGGATTACAACCTGGACCAGATTTATTTACTGTTCATGGAAAAATAACTTATACTTTCTTTGCAGGATTTGTAATTGTTAATATATTTATGTTAATTTTAGGACTTTTTGGTTCTAAATTATTTGCAAGAGTATCAAGAGTTTCTGATAGTTATCTAATACCTCTTATATTTTCACTAAGTGTAATAGGTTCTTATGCTATAAACAATCAAATGTCAGATGTATGGGTAATGTTTGTGTTTGGTATAATTGGATACTTTGTTCAAAAATTTGAGTTGAACTCTGCTTCAATAGTTTTAGCTTTAATCTTAGGACCAATAGGTGAATCTGGACTTAGAAGATCACTTATTTTAAATCATAATAGTTATTCAATTCTATTCCAAAGTACAGTTTCAAAAGTTTTATTACTTTTAACTCTTTTCTCATTATTATCTCCAATAGTAATGTCAAAATTGAAAAAAAGAAACAAAGAATAAAGATATAAAATAGTACCTATGTCAATAGGTACTATTTTTAATAAAAAATTAAAAGGAAATAAAACTATGAAAAAGAAATTTAAAGACATGATATTTGTAAAAGGTGGGAAGTACAAACCTTGTTTTACAGATGATGAAAAAGAAATATATGATTTAGAAGTATGTAGATATCTAACAACTCAAAAAATGTGGTTAGAAGTTATGGGCTATAATCCTTCAAAATTTGAGGGTCCTTATAAGCCTGTTGATAGTGTTACTTGGTGGGAAGCCTTAGAGTTTTGTAATAAATTAAGTGAGAAGTATAATTTAGAACCTGTCTATGATTTAAGTAAAAAAGGAACATTGTTAATAAATCAATTAGATGGAGAAAAAATAAGTCTCGATATAGCAGATTTTAAAAAGACAGAAGGCTTTAGATTGCCAACAGAAGTTGAGTGGAATTGGTTTGCTAGAGGTGGACAAGTAGCTATTGAAAAAGGAACATTTGACTATAGATATTCTGGAAGTGATAATGTAGATGAAGTGGCTTGGTATGATAAAATTTCAAATGCTGAAACTCAAAATGTAGGAATAAAAAAGCCAAATCAGTTAGAACTTTATGATTGTAGTGGTAACATTTCAGAATGGTGCTTTGATATGAATAAAAGTACTAAAAAAAATAATAAAACTGTATATAGAATAATCAAAGGTGGTTCATGGTTTAGTGAAGCTAGCTGGTGTTCTGTTTTACCTCGTTTTTGTTATAATTCTATTTACTCTTCTAAAGAGATAGGTTTTCGTATAGTTAGAACAGTTTGATAAAATTTTTAATAACTGTATTTTTAATTTAAAATTCTAAATTAAGGATACAGTTTTTTTATTAAGAATTTTTTAACTACTCTAAAATAGAATAAGTCTATAGTGAGGAAAAATATTTATACAATTATTCTATTTTTTTGTACAATATTAATGATTTAAAATAGAACAAACAATTATAATAATAAATTTTTTATTGATTTTTAGTATTAAAATATATATAATTATCTTATAAATAATTATAAGGAGGTGTAAGACTGTTATAAAAATATATAACAGTCTATTGAAAATGTCTACAAAAGAAAAAAAGAAAAGAGGCTTTCCCAGTGCATTCACGGTATTAGCTATTATTTTAGTTTTAGCTGCTGCTTTAACTTACATAATACCATCAGGTCAATTTTCAAGATTAACTTATGATGATTCTACAAATGAATTTGTTATTACAGATCATGATAATAATGTAAAAACAGAACCTGCAACACAAGAAGTTTTAGATAGACTTCAAATTCAATTAAGTTTAGATAAATTTACTGATGGCGTAATTAAAAAACCTATTGCTATTCCTGGTACTTATCAAAGAATTGAACAACATCCACAAGGATTTTTGGATATAATTAAAGCACCAGTTACTGGTTCAATGGATACAGTTGATATTATGCTTTTCGTTCTTGTCCTTGGGGGAATTATAGGAATTATTAATAAAATAGGAGCTTTTGATGCTGGAATGGCAGCTTTATCTAAAAGAACTAAGGGAAAAGAATTTTTATTAGTAACTCTTGTTTTCTTATTGACAACCTTAGGAGGAACAACTTTTGGTTTAGCAGAAGAAACTATTGCTTTTTACCCTATTCTTATGCCTATCTTTTTATTAAGTGGTTTTGATGTATTAACTTGTATTGCTGCAATTTATATGGGGTCATCTATTGGAACAATGTTCTCAACTGTCAATCCATTTGCTACTGTTATTGCATCTAATGCAGCAGGAATTTCATTTACAGAAGGATTAACATTTAGAATAGTAACTTTAATTCTAGCTTCAATAATTACTTTGGCGTATATGTATTGGTATGCTCAAAAGGTAAAAAAAGACAAAACAAAATCTTATGTCTATGTTGATGAAGAAGAAATACATAGAAGATTTTTAGGAGAATATGATTCAAACACTGAAAAAGAATTTACTTGGAGAAGAAAATTATGCTTGCTTATATTTGCCTTAGCATTTCCTGTTTTAATATGGGGAGTTTCTCTTGGTGGATGGTGGTTTGAAGAAATGACAGCATTATTCTTAGGAGTGGCTGTTGTTATTATGTTTCTTTCTGGACTATCAGAAAAAGATGCTATTAATACTTTTATATCTGGTTCAGCAGACTTAGTTGGAGTTGTTCTAACAATAGGACTAGCCCGTTCTATTAATATAGTAATGGATAATGGTTTCATTTCTGATACTTTATTATACTATTCAACTGAATTTGTTGCAGGTATGAGTAAGGGAGTATTTGCTGTTGCACAATTAATAATATTCTCTTTCTTAGGATTCTTTATTCCATCATCTTCTGGATTAGCTGTACTTTCTATGCCTATTATGGCTCCACTTGCAGATACAGTTGGTCTATCAAGAGAAGTTGTAATTAATGCATATAACTGGGGACAAGGTTGGATGTCTTTTATTACACCAACTGGTTTAATTTTAGTAACATTAGAAATGGCAGGAACAACTTTTGATAAGTGGCTAAAATATATTTTACCATTGATGGGAATTATGGGAGTTTTCTCTGCATTAATGTTAATTATAAATACAATGTTATAATTGAAATATTCTAAGAACAATTTAATAAGAAATTATTAACTGTATTTTTTAATTTAAAATTTGATTTTTTAGATTAAGGATACAGTTTTTTATTTATTATTTGTTTAAAATGATATATAATAGTATAAATCATTATATTATTTGGAAGGGGATTTTTATGTTAGAAAATTTAGTAAAAGACTTCAAAGAAATTTTTAGATACAGTGGAGAAGTGAAAACATTTTTTTCACCAGGTAGAGTAAATTTAATTGGTGAACATACAGATTACAATGGAGGTTTTGTTTTTCCCTGTGCCTTAGATTTTGGAACTTATGCAGTTGTAAAGAAAAGAGAAGATAAAACTTTTAGAATGTACTCTAAGAATTTTGAAAATTTAGGTATTATTGAATTTAATTTAGATAATTTAGTTTATGAAAAAAAAGATGACTGGGCTAACTATCCAAAAGGAGTTGTTAAAATTTTCTTGGATAGAAACTATAAAATAAATAGTGGTTTTGATGTACTATTTTTTGGAAATATTCCTAATGGTGCAGGACTTTCTTCATCAGCTTCTATTGAAGTTTTAACAGCTGTTATACTTAAAGATTTATTTAAACTTGATGTTGATATGGTTGAAATGGTTAAAATGTGCCAAGTGGCAGAAAATAAATTTATTGGAGTAAATTCTGGAATTATGGATCAGTTTGCAGTTGGTATGGGTAAAAAGGACAATGCTATCTTACTTGATTGTAATACTTTAAACTTTGAATATGTTCCAGTAAAGTTAAAAAATATGTCAATAGTTATTGCTAATACTAATAAAAAAAGAGGTTTAGCAGATTCAAAATACAATGAAAGAAGAAGTTCTTGTGAAGAAGCAGTTAAAGTTTTAAATAAAAATGGAGTTAATATTAAATATTTAGGGGAGCTTACTGTTGCAGAATTTGAAAAAGTTAAACACTATATAACAGATGAAGAGCAATTAAAAAGAGCAACTCATGCAGTTACTGAAAATGAAAGAGCAAAAGTTGCTGTTGAGTTTTTGAAAAAAGATGATATTGCAGAATTTGGAAGATTGATGGATAAATCTCATATTTCTTTAAGAGATGATTATGAAGTTACAGGTTTAGAGCTTGATAGCCTTGTGGAAGCTGCTTGGGAAGAAAAAGGAACTGTTGGTTCTCGTATGACAGGAGCAGGTTTTGGAGGTTGTACTGTGAGCATAGTTGAAAATGATTATGTTGATAGCTTTATTAAAAATGTTGGAAAAAAATATAAGGAAAAAACAGGTTTGGAAGCTAGTTTCTATATAGGAAATATTGGAGATGGAGCAGGAAAGGTGAAATAATGGAAATTTGTTCTTTAATTAATAGGCTTATACAATATGCTCTTAAAAATTCATTAATAACAGAAGATGATGTAATGTTTGTTAGAAATGAATTAATGGCATTACTACATTTAAAAGATTGGCAAGATGTAAAAGAAGATAATCAAATACCAGAATATCCACAAGAGATATTGAATAGAATTTGTGACTATGCTATTGAACAAAAAATAATAGAAGATGGAGTCACAGACAGAGATATTTTTGACACAGAAATTATGGGAAAATTTACTGCTTTTCCAAGAGAAATCATAGAAATTTTTAAAGAACTTTCTCAACAAAATATTAAATTGGCAACTGATTTTTTCTATAATTTTTCTAAAAAGACTAACTATATCAGAACTGAAAGAATAGAAAAAAATCTATATTGGAAAAGTCCTACAGAATATGGAGATTTAGAAATCACTATAAATTTATCTAAGCCAGAAAAAGACCCAAAGGAAATTGAAAGACAAAAAAATATGCCACAAGTAAATTATCCTAAATGTCTTTTATGCTATGAAAATGTTGGTTTTGCTGGAACTTTAACTCACCCTGCAAGACAAAATCATAGAGTTATACCTTTAACTTTGGATAATGAAAGATGGTATTTCCAATATTCTCCTTATGTTTACTACAATGAACATGCAATAATATTTTGCTCAGAACATAGAGAAATGAAAATAAATAGAGATACTTTTTCAAGAACTTTGGACTTTGTAAATCAATTTCCACATTATTTTATAGGATCTAATGCTGATTTACCAATAGTTGGAGGTTCTATTTTAAGCCATGACCACTACCAAGGTGGAAATCATGAGTTCCCTATGGCTAAGCCAGAAATTGAAAAAGAAGTTACTTTTGATGAATATCCTAATATAAAAGCAGGTATAGTTAAATGGCCTATGTCTGTTTTAAGACTTTCGTCTTTAAATAGAAATGACTTGGTTGATTTAGCAGATAAAACTTTGAAAGCTTGGAGAGAGTATTCAGATGAAGAAGTTGAAGTATTTGCATATACAAATTCAACTCCTCACAATACTATAACTCCTATTGCTAGAAGAAGAGGAGAATATTTTGAAATTGATTTAGTTCTAAGAAATAACAGAACTGATGAAGCTAATCCTTTGGGTATCTTCCACCCGCATAGTGAACACCACAATATTAAAAAGGAAAATATTGGGCTAATAGAAGTTATGGGGCTTGCAGTTTTACCAGGAAGATTAAAATTTGAAATGAGAAAGATTGCAGAATATTTAAAAGATGAAGATTTTGAAAAGAAAATATCAGATGATAAGGATACTGAGAAACATTTAACTTGGTTAAAAGCCTTTATAGATAAATATTCTAATATTAAAAATCTATCAGTAGATGAAATTTTAGAAAATATTTTAAATGTTGAAATTGGTTTGACATTCTCAAGAGTTCTTGAAGATGCAGGTGTATTCAAAAGAGATGAAAAAGGAAAGAATGCTTTTCTTAAATTTATAAATCATATTGGAGGTAGATTCTAATGTCTATATTAGTTTGTGGAGGAGCAGGCTATATTGGTAGCCATGTTGTTAAATATCTATTAGAAAAAAATGAAGATGTTGTTGTAGTTGATAGCTTAATCACAGGTCATGTTGATGCTGTTGATGAAAGAGCCCATTTAGAGCTTGGGGATTTAAAAGATGAAGAATTTTTAAATAGAGTTTTTGAAAAATATCAAATAGATGGGGTTATAGATTTTGCTGCCTTCTCTTTAGTTGGAGAAAGTGTAGAAGAACCTTTAAAATATTTTGAAAATAATTTCTATGGTACTCTTTGCCTATTGAAAGTTATGAAAAATCATAACGTAGATAAAATAGTATTTTCTTCTACTGCTGCAACTTATGGAGAAGCAGAAAATATGCCTATACTTGAAACTGATAGAACAGAGCCTACTAACCCTTATGGAGAAAGTAAACTGGCTGTTGAAAAAATGTTTAAATGGTGTGCTAATGCCTATGGATTAAAATATACTGCTTTAAGATATTTCAATGTTGCTGGAGCACATCCAAGTGGAGAAATTGGAGAAGCTCACACTTGTGAAACTCATTTAATTCCATTGATTTTACAAGTTGCATTAGGACAAAGAGAAAAAATAGCTATCTATGGAGATGACTATCCTACTCCTGATGGAACTTGTATAAGAGACTATATTCATGTAATGGATTTAGCAGATGCACATTATCTTGCTTTAAATAGATTGAGAAATGGTGGAGATAGTCAAATATTTAACTTAGGAAACGGAGAAGGTTTCTCTGTAAAAGAAGTTATAGAAGTTACAAGAAAAGTTACAGGACATCCTATTCCAGCAAAAGTTAGTCCAAGAAGAGCTGGAGACCCTGCAAGGCTTATAGCTTCATCTAAAAAAGCTTTGGATACATTAAAATGGGTTCCTAAATATGATAAATTAGAACAAATTATTGAAACTGCTTGGAACTGGCATAAAAACCATCCAAATGGATATGAAGACTAAAATAATAATTTAGGTTGTTTGTCAAATAGTGTTGATAAAAAAGTTTAGACTTACAATTAACATAATT
>ERZ773100.635-NODE-635-length-17579-cov-4.033554_pt1 | contig 17579 bp, 17 predicted proteins | sample MGYA00511119_ERZ773100 | MGnify/ENA primary metagenome ERZ773100 (study PRJEB29015, sample SAMEA2738000) | human oral metagenome | biome: human oral; feature: human-associated habitat; material: dental | place: China | collected 2111 ...
ATCGCTCGACTTCGTAATCCTAACGGTGGCTGTCCTTGGGATCTTAAACAAAATTATACCTCAATGATTCCTTGTTTGATTGAAGAAACCTATGAAGTTATTGAGGCGATTCAAAAGAAAGATATGGTCAATTTACGTGAGGAACTCGGCGATCTCCTTCTTCAAGTCGTGTTTTTCAGTCAACTTGCCTCGGAAGATCATTATTTCACTTTTGATGATGTGCTCAATGATGTGGCGCAGAAAATCGTTCGTCGTCATCCTCATGTATTCGGAGATTTGAACGCTGGAAACGAGGAGGAAGCGCTTGCCCGTTGGAACGAAATTAAAGCGCAAGAAAAATCCGGCAAGGTCGTTAATTCGATTCTGGATTCTATTCCTCATGCCTTTCCGGCGTTGCTTCGTGCACAAAAATTACAAAAACAATGTGCTAAAGTTGGCCTTGATTGGCGCGAAATTCCTCCGGTTATCGGGAAAATAGAAGAAGAATTGCAAGAAGTGAAAACGGAACTGCTTCAAACACCGCAAAATGCCGAGCGTTTGGAAGAAGAGATCGGCGATTTGATTTTTGCAACGGTGAATCTTGCCCGCCATGTAAAATGTGATGCCGAAGAGAGTTTGCGCAAAGCCAATTATAAATTTGAGCAACGTTTCCGCAACATTGAACGAAAAGCGAATGCACTAGGGACCTCGCTTGAAGCGCTTTCCTTAGCGGAAATGAATAGGTTGTGGGATGAAGTGAAAAACGAAGAAAAATAAGTAAGGAGAAGGTTTACGCCTTCTCCTTCGTTCATTTGATCTCTTGATTTAGCACCGCATTGAAGGCAAGTGCGTAGCGGGCTTTAATAATTGTCTGCGCGGTCGGCGGTTTGACCGATAATTGCAATGCCCGCACTGGCGCCGATTCGTGTGGCACCCGCCTTAATCATCGCTAATGCGGTGTCGGTATCGCGGATGCTGCCGGAGGCTTTCACGCCGATATCGTCGACGGTTCGCTTCATTAGCGCTACATCTTCTACCGTCGCCCCGCCCTTGTTGAATCCGGTCGAAGTTTTTACAAAGGCAACACCGATTTCTTTACAAATTTCGCAAGCCTTTACGATTTCTTCTTTATTGAGTAGGCAAGTTTCTAAAATCACTTTGAGTGGAATACTTCGGCAAGTCTCGAATACGGCTTGAATATCCGCTTTTACCGCTTCCCATTTATTCGATTTTATCCAACCAACGTTAATCACCATATCAATTTCGTTTGCACCGGCTTTTATCGCTTCTGCCGCTTCAAAGGTTTTCACGGAAGTTAAATTTGCACCTAACGGAAATCCCACTACGGTACAGATTTTCACTTTTGTGTTGGCCAGTTTCTTTTTTGCAAGAGGAATATAGCCGGAATTAATGCATACGGAATAAAAGCCGTACCGAATCGCCTCATCGCACAGCGTTAAAATATCTTGTTCGGTTTTCTCAGCAGCTAGTGCGGTGTGATCAATATATTGAGCAAGTTGTTTCATATTCATAGATTCTCCTTTTTCTTGGTTTTGCTATATAATACGCCAAATTTTTTTGAAAGGACTATATTATGATTATCGTAACGGGCGGCGCGGGCTTTATTGGTAGTAACATCGTCAAAGCATTAAACGATATAGGGCGCAAAGATATTTTAGTTGTGGATAATTTAAAAGACGGCACGAAATTTGCTAATTTAGCGGATTTGGATATCGCCGATTATTGCGACAAAGATGATTTTATCGCCGCCATTATTGCCGGCGACGATTTTGGTAACATTGATGCGGTGTTTCATGAAGGGGCTTGTTCTGCCACCACCGAATGGGACGGCAAATACATCATGCATAATAATTATGAATATTCCAAAGAATTGTTGCATTATTGTCTTGATCGCAAAATTCCATTTCTTTACGCTTCCAGCGCGGCAACCTATGGCGATACTAAAATCTTCCGTGAAGAGCGTGAATTTGAAGGCCCGTTGAATGTGTACGGCTATTCTAAGTTCTTATTTGATCAATATGTGCGTAACATTTTGCCGGAAGCGAAATCACCGGTATGTGGATTTCGTTATTTTAACGTGTATGGGCCGCGCGAAAGCCACAAAGGCGCTATGGCAAGCGTCGCATTCCATTTAAATAATCAAATCTTAAAAGGTGAAAACCCGAAATTATTTGCCGGTAGTGAAAATTTCCGTCGTGACTTCGTGTATGTCGGCGATGTGGCTGCAGTGAACCTTTGGTGTTGGCAAAATGGTATTTCCGGTATTTATAATCTCGGCACGGGTAACGCAGAAAGTTTCAAAGCGGTTGCCGATGCGGTGGTGAAATTCCATGGCAAAGGTCAAATCGAAACAATTCCGTTCCCGGAACATTTGAAATCTCGCTATCAAGAATATACCCAAGCGGATTTAACCAAACTTCGCTCAACCGGCTACGATAAACCGTTTAAAACGGTGGCGGAAGGCGTAGCCGAATACATGGCATGGTTAAATAAATAATTTCTTTTTCTGGCTTGTGTAAGAAAGAAGCAAAGAATGCCCTAGACTAATTTGTTTTTTTTACTAAGTTAGAAAAATTTTAAGTCGCTTAGACGAGTTAAACGGGACTTTAATTAAGTGCGGTTAAAAACTTCGAAATTATGTAGCAGTTGCACAACGCTAAAATTACCCTTGCAAAATAGCACCGCATTGGAGCCGCTTTCAATGCGGTGCTGTCGTTTGATGCAAACTCATGCTTATTCAAATGGTTTTGTGCATTTGCTACATAATTATCGAAAACTTTAGCGTTTTTAACCGCCCTTTTAGCATAGGTAGCATAAGGCAGTGAATATTTTAATTATTGGCCCGTCCTGGGTCGGCGATATGATCATGTCGCACAGTTTGTATCAACAGCTCAAACAGCAATATTTGAATTGTCAAATCGATGTAATGGCACCGAATTGGTGTAAGCCGTTGTTGTCGCGTATGCCGGAAGTGCGTAAGGCGATTGAAATGCCGTTAGGGCATGGTAAATTCGCGTTACACGAACGTTATCGTTTGGGCAAGGCCTTGCGTCACCAATATGATATGGCGATTGTGTTACCAAACTCATTGAAGTCTGCATTTATTCCGTTTTTTGCCAAAATCCCATGTCGTCGCGGTTGGAAGGGGGAAAGCCGTTATATTTTGTTGAACGATTTGCGTGCCAATAAAAAAGATTATCCGATGATGGTGCAACGTTATGTGGCGTTGGCGTTTGAATCCAATGCGGTGCCAAAAGCAGATGACATTCCCGTGCGCAAACCCTATTTAGTTGTTGAGCCGCAGCAACAGACGGCGACTTTCAAAACCTTTGAAAAACAGACCGCACTTTTAGGCGGTCGCCCGATTATCGGCTTTTGTCCCGGTGCGGAATTCGGTCCGGCGAAGCGCTGGCCGCATTATCATTACGCTGCATTAGCCAAAATGCTGATTGAACAAGGCTATGCCGTGGAACTGTTCGGCTCGCTGAAAGATATGGATGCCGGCGAGCAAATTCGCCATGCGCTGCCGTTCGAACTACAACCATTTTGTTTGAATTTAGCGGGGCAAACCAATTTAAATCAAGCGGTCGATTTGCTCGCAAATTGTACCGCAGTCGTTACTAATGACAGTGGCTTGATGCATGTTGCTGCCGCCACCGACCGCCCACTGGTCGCGTTATACGGTCCAACCAGTCCGACTTATACACCGCCGCTTTCCGAGAAAGCAGTGATTATTCGCTTGATTGAAGGTGATTTGATCAAGGTGCGTAAAAGCACTGATAGCACGGAAGGGTATCATCAAAGTTTGATTGACATTACGCCCGACATGGTAATGGAAAAACTGCATATTTTATTAGGAAATAAATGAATCCGTTACGCATCCATTTACAGTTACTCGGCATGGCGATCCTGTGGGGCGCTTCTTGGCCTTGGGGGCGCGTGGTGGCCCAGGCGATGCCTACTTTTGTGGCATCAAGCATGCGCTTTTTTATCGCGATTATTCCACTGGTTATCTGGCTGTACGCAGCAAATCGTTTTCGTTACGCCAAAAAACTCCGCCCGAATCAATGGCTCGGCTTATTTCTTACCGCCTTGCTTGGTGTATTCGGCTATTCCACGTTTTTTATTTGGGGGTTGAAATATGTGCCGGCGGGACAAGCAACGGTAATTGTGGCAACCAATCCGGTATTCACCACAATTTTTGCTATTTGGTTATTTAAAGAAAAATGGAACAAGTGGGTGGCGAACGGTATGGCGATTGCCGTTGTCGGTTCCCTGTTAGCGATGACAAAAGGCGAGCCCACACAAATGTTGACAAACTTTGGCTTCGGGCAATTGTTATTGCTCGGCGCACTCGTCTGCTGGGTGGCGTACACCTTGTTGGCACGTAAAGTCTTGGTGGGGATTGATTCGTTAACTGCCACTACGATTTCTTCAATTTTTGGCTTTTTATTGTTATTTATTGGGGCGTTAATTGCAGAGTCTTGGCAAGACTGGGCGATTGTTCTCACCTTGGATCAAAGCACATGGTTTAGTTTAATCGGCTTAGCGCTTGGCGCGACCGTATTGGCTTATGCATGGTATTTTGATGGTGTGAAGTATCTTGGTGCCGGTAATGCGGCGGCATACATCATTCTCGTGCCGATTCTCGGTATTTTATTTTCGGCCATTTGGTTGAACGAACAAGTGGATTCCTCGCTGCTTATCGGCGGCACACTTGCGGTTTCCGGCTTGGGAATTATGCATTGGGGGCGGCGTCGAATTAAATGAAAATTTGTTTAGTCAAAACCTCCTCCATGGGCGATGTTATCCATACGCTTCCCGCATTAACCGATGCACAACACGCAATTCCAAACTTACAAGTGGATTGGGTGGTGGAAGAAAATTTTGCTGAAATTCCGCGCTGGCATACGGCGGTGAATCAAGTGATTCCTATTGCATTGCGTCGTTGGAAAAAGTCGCCCTTTTCCGCTCAAACAAAAAATGAATGGAAAAATTACCGTGCTTTGCTTCAAACAGCGCATTACGATGCGGTAATTGACGCACAAGGGTTGATTAAAAGCGCTTTTTTTGCCGCGCGGTTAGCGCGTGGAATTAAACACGGTTACGATTGGCACAGCATTCGAGAGCCGCTCGCTTCACTTTTCTACGATAAAAAATATGCCATTTCTTATCAGCAACACGCAGTTGAACGAGTTCGTCAATTATTCGCCCAAAGCTTGGGCTATTCCTTGCCGCGTTCGCAAGGCGATTATGCTATCGCCGCTCATTTTTCGTCCGAACCCGACACCACGCCCTATGCGCTTTTTATTCATGGCACAACGCGGGAAGACAAGTGCTGGCCGGAAAGCGAATGGCAAAAATTAATTGAAAAGATGCGCGCCGTTCCTTTGGAAATTCGTTTGCCTTGGGGGAATGAGAAGGAAAAAGCGCGTGCTGAACGTTTGGCGCGCGGAAGAGAATATGTGCGGGTATTGCCGCGTTTATCTTTAACCGAATTAGCCAGCCAAATTGCCGCCTCCAATGCGGTGCTCTCGGTGGACACCGGCTTAGCTCATTTAACTGCAGCGCTAAGTAAGCCGAATATTACGCTTTACGGTGCGACGGATCCGAGGTTAGTCGGCACTTATGGCAAGCATCAATGGCATTTGAATGCATCAAAAATGGCGGAAATTTCAGCAGAACAGGTTTTTACTAAAATAGAAGCATTGCGAGAAAGTTTATTTTAAACGTATCAATTTCATACGATTGATTGGTTTTTATCAAAAAAATCGCCCCCACTATACTGAAAATGCTAGAAATGCATCGGCAAAATTTAATTAATTTGAAATCTCCGTTTCCTCGGTTTCATTGACGTGCTTTTAGTCCACTTATCATTAGGAATAACAAATGAATTACACACAAGACAACGATAAACTTTACCGCTATCTCTTTCAAAATCGTGCCGTGCGCGGCGAATGGGTACGTTTAAACCGAAGTTTTACGGATACTTTAAATACGCATCATTACCCACAAGCGGTACAGAATTTGCTCGGCGAAATGATGGTGGCGACTGCGTTATTAACCGCCACGTTGAAATTTGAAGGCAATATTACCGTGCAGATTCAAGGTGATGGCCCGCTCCGTTTAGCTTTAGTTAACGCTAACGATCGGCAACAAATTCGCGCCTTGGCGCGCATTGAAGGCGAACTTGCACCGAATATTGGTTTGCACGAAATGGTTGGCAAAGGCGTATTGGTGATAACGATTGCGCCAAAAGAAGGCGAACGTTACCAAGGCGTAATTGGTTTGGATAAACCGACGATCGGCGAATGTTTAGAAGATTATTTCGCCCGTTCCGAACAGTTACAAACCCAACTGATTATTCGCACCGGCGAATACGAAGGCAAACCTGTGGCGGCGGGAATGTTGCTACAAATTATGCCGGACGGCGAAGGCTCGCCGAGCGATTTTGAACATTTGGCGACACTCGCGGCAACCGCGAAAAACGAAGAATTATTTGGCTTGAGCGCTGAAGAAATGCTTTATCGTTTATATCACGAAGAGCGCGTAGAAGTGTATCCGCCGCAAGATGTCCAATTCTTCTGCGGTTGTTCGGCGGAACGTTCCGGTGCAGCGCTGTTATTAATTTCTGATGCGGAAATCGAAGAGATTTTGCAAGAACACAAAGGCAGTATCGATATGCAATGCGAATGTTGCGGCACCCACTACTTCTTCAATAAAGACGCGATTGAGAAATTAAAAGCGGCGACGCAGGCGGAAGCTTAACTAATAAAATCCCGATTTTTATCGGGATTTTGTTTTTTTAATGGAAGTAGAAATCAGCACCGCATTGGAGCTGCTATTTCTACTTTATGCGACAGAACAATTGCAATGAAAAGGCGAGTCACCTTAAAAGAAAGTCGGGCGGAGCCGTATGTAGCCGTGAACTCTCAAATCAGCACCGCATTGAAGCCTGTTGTTTCGTTTTATTTTCCACCGGTTATTCCGGTGTAATCCATTCCACCGTCCAGCTGCCGGTACCTTCCGGCACTAATGTTTTCACCAAGTAAGGCAATATTGCTTTCATTTGATTTTCCAACGTCCAAGGCGGATTAATTACTGCCATGCCACTGGCGGTCATGCCGCGTTGATCGCTGTCCGGACGCACGGCAAGTTCAATTTTCAAAATTTTACGTATGCCGCTGGCTTGCAAGCCTTTAAAAATACGTTTGGTTTGTTGACGTAAAACCACCGGATACCAAATGGCATAAGTGCCGGTAGCGAAGCGTTTGTAGCCTTCTTCCGCCGCTTTCACGACCAAATCGTAGTCTTCCTTAAGTTCATACGGCGGATCGATTAGCACCAAGCCACGGCGTTCCTTCGGCGGAAGCGTGGCTTTCAGCTGTTGGAAGCCGTTATCGCATTTCACGCTGACATTTTTAAACTCTTTGAAATTATTACGCAGCAGCGGAAAATCACGCGGGTGCAATTCGGTTAGTAAGGCGCGATCTTGCGGACGTAATAATTGTGCGGCGATCAGCGGCGAACCCGCGTAATAACGAAGCGCCTTAGCGCCAAAATTTAAGTGTTTAATTAAATCAACATAGCGGCTTATTTCTTCTGGTAAATCTGTTCGTTCCCATAATCGCCCGATACCTTCTTTGTATTCGCCGGTTTTTTCCGCTTCGTCGGAAGATAACTGATAACGTCCCACGCCGGCATGCGTATCGAGATAATAAAAGCCTTTGTCTTTCAGTTTGAGGTTTTCCAAGATCAGCATCAATACGATGTGCTTTAGTACATCGGCATGGTTGCCGGCGTGGAAAGAATGACGATAGCTTAACATTATTGCTCCTTAACTAAAAAAGTATGATGAAAACAACCACACTTTCGGGATGATGAAATTATGTCGCTGTTACGCAAGGCTGAAATGACCTCACAAAATAGCACCGCATTGAAGCGACCTCCAATGCGGTGCTGTTTGTGAGTCGAACTTAAATTCACGCCAATGGTTTTGCGCATTTACGGCATCATACCGGATGATTAGAATAATTCTTCCGGTTGCGCTGCCGGGGTAGCGTCTTGCGTTTTACCGGTGCCGCCGTTTAAGCGTTGTTGCAATTCGGAGGGAACATAATAACCGCGTTCTTGCATTTCCGCTGCATAGGTGCGTTTCGGTTCGCTGCCGACGATAAAGTATTCTTTGCGTCCGCCGTATTCGGAAAGTAAGCCGGAGTTGCTGTCGATGGTTTTTTCTATGATGTTTGGCGGTAAATTTAATTTACGTTCCGGCAAATCCGCCAACGCCACTTTCATATAAGATACCCAAGCAGGCATAGCGGTTTTCGCACCGGCTTCGCCACGTCCTAATACGCGTTTGTTATCGTCAAATCCTACATAAGTTGTTGTCACTAGATTCGCCCCGAATCCGGCATACCACGCCACTTTGGAATTATTGGTGGTTCCGGTTTTACCGCCAACATCGCTACGCTGTTTGATGTCTTTAGCGATGCGCCAACTGGTTCCTCTCCAAGTTAAACCTTGCTCGCCATAAATCGCTGTATTTAATGCGCTACGAATTAAGAAAGCCAATTCGCCGCTGATTACTCGAGGCGCGTATTCCACTTTTGATGAAGCGTCTTTGGCACTCGCCATTAAGTCGATCGAACCGTCGTTTAATGCACTGTTTTGCGTTTGTAATTCAGGTAAATCCGGCACGTTTTCCGGTTGCACGTCGCCTTCTTCCGTCTCTGTGTTGGTATTGCCTTGCGCTGCTTTTAAATCCTCGGGCTTGGCCACTTCGGCAATATTTTGGAAACCGTCGATTTTATCTTTGGTTTCGCCATAAATGACGGGAATATTGTCACAGCTAATGCAGGCGATTTTCGGATTTGCCACGAATAAATCTTTGCCTGTGTTATCTTGGATTTTCTCAATGATGTAAGGATCGATCAAAAAACCGCCGTTGTCGAATACTGCGTAAGCGCGCGCCATTTCAAGCGGGGTAAAGGACGCTGCCCCAAGCGCTAAGGCTTCGCTAGCGAAATATTGCTCGCGTTTGAAACCGAAGCGTTGTAAGAAATCGGCGGTAAAGCTGATACCCGCGGTTTGTAGCGCGCGAATCGCAATCATATTTTTCGATTGGCCTAAACCGACGCGTAAACGCATCGGGCCATCGTAACGATCCGGTGAATTTTTTGGGTTCCACACTGGTTGTCCCGGCTTGGCGATGGAAATCGGACTGTCTTGTAATACGCTAGAAAGGGTTAGGCCTTTTTCTAATGCCGCCGCATAAATAAACGGTTTAATGGAAGAACCCACTTGTACTAAGGATTGGGTTGCGCGATTAAATTTGCTTTGTTCAAAACTAAAACCACCGACCAAGGCTTCGATTGCACCGTTATCTGAATTTAGCGAAACCAATGCGGAGTTAGCCGCCGGAATTTGCCCTAGCACCCATTCGCCATTGTCGCGTTGCCGAAGCCAAATTTGTTCGCCGATTTTCACCGGATTGGCGCGACCCGTCCAACGCATTGCCGCGGAAGAAAGCATCATTTTCTCACCGGAGGCAAGTAATAATTCTGCGCCGTTTTTGCTAACGCTTAATACGGCCGCCGGAATGAAAGGCTCGGAATTCGGTAATTTTTTCAAAAAGGCAATGATACGTTCGTTATCCCAAACCGCTTCGTTTTTTTGCCATAAAGGTGCACCGCCGCGATAACCATGACGCATATCGTAATCGATTAAGTTATTGCGTACCGCTTTTTGCGCTTGTTCTTGGTCTTTGGAGAGTACGGTGGTAAACACCTTATAGCCGCGGGTGTAAGCTTCTTCTTCGCCGAATCGTTTTACCATTTCTTGGCGCACCATCTCCGTAACGTAATCCGCGCGAAAATCAAATTTGGCGCCGTGGTAACTCGCTACAATCGGTTCTTTAATTGCCGCATCGTATTCGTCTTTAGTGATGTATTTTTCATCCAACATACGCGCTAATACTACGTTGCGACGTTCTTCCGCGCGTTTCGGCGAATATAACGGATTCATCGTGGAAGGCGCTTTCGGCAGGCCGGCGATAATTGCCATTTCGGATAAGGTCAGCTCATCTAAGGATTTGCCGAAATAGGTTTGCGCTGCCGCTGCAACGCCGTAAGAACGATAACCCAAGAAGATTTTATTTAGATAAAGTTCCAAAATTTCTTGTTTACTGAGAGTATTTTCAATTTCGATAGCCAGTACCGCTTCGCGCGCCTTACGAATAATGGTTTTTTCCGGCGTTAAGAAGAAGTTGCGGGCTAATTGCTGGGTAATCGTACTCGCTCCCTGCGATGCCCCACCGTTACTTACCGCCACCCATAATGCGCGAGCGATACCTACCGGATCTAAACCGTGATGATCATAAAAACGGCTATCTTCCGTTGCTAAAAAAGCCTCCAGCAAGCGCTGCGGGACGTTTTCCAATTTCACCGGAATGCGGCGCTGTTCGCCCACTTCGCCGATAAGTTTGCCGTCCGCCGTATAAATTTGCATCGGCTGTTGCAATTCCACAGTTTTTAAACTTTCCACCGAAGGTAAGGCCGATTTAAGGTGAATGTAAAGTATGCCGCCGGCTACTAATCCTAAAATACACAAGGTTAATAGACTGCTTAATATTAATTTTGCGATCCGCATCGTAAAATTCTCTCTTGCTTGATGATTTATCTTGGAGTCATAACTATATTCAGCCGCTAAGTATAAAAGATTCACCGCCTAAATAATAGGAAAAGCATATGCTGATGCCTTATAAAAAACGGCAAGTAATTCAAATTGGCGTGTACCGACAACACGAACGATTCCAGGTCGTTTGGCTCAATCCTCAAAAACTAGTTCAATTTCTTTCTTTTTCTATCGAAGAAACGAACCTCTATGCCAAATTGACGGCACGTTTAACGGCAGACTTTCCGCAAATACGCATACAGCTTAGAGTGGTTGGCTGCATTTCACCGCATTTGACTTGGTCTAAAACGCTGATTTTGCCGCATTCGTTAAGCGTACAAGAATGCGAGCGACAATGTCAGTTTGTCTTGCAAAAAGAATTGCCTATCGCGTTAAACGAACTTTGGTTCGATTATCGGGCAAAGCCTCTGAAACAAGGTTTTCGTTTAGATATTCATGCCGTTCGCCGCCAAACGGCAATGGATTTTCAATGCGATTATGACAATTTGCCTCTTCAGGTTTTAGATCTCATGCCGCACGCGATTTTACGCGCGTTTCATTTCGTTTTGAGTGAGCGATGTGAAAATTCGCTTTATTTGTATCAAGACGTGCAACATTGTTTTGCCCTTATGGAAGCCGCTCATCAGCCGCAAATGTTACAAGCAACGGGAAATTTGATTACGCTTTTCGAACAATTTTGTCGGCGTTTTGAGTCAAAGATTGAACGGGTTTACTTTTATCGAACGGTTGATTGTGAACCAATCGATCTGCCTGCTGATTGGAATCAAGTGACAACCGACGCGCCTTTTATTGCCTTAGGAAATTGCCTTTGGCAAGCAACGGATCCGCAACAAAATATATCGCAAGGCAGTGCGTGTTTAACAGAGAATTGGGATGAACGGGATTAATTTATTGCCTTGGCGGTTGGAAAAATATCAAAGGGCATTAATCACTTTTCTGATTAAGTTATGTGTCGTTTTCAGCACCGCATTGACCGCCTATGCGACGCTATATTGGTTTCACCAGCAACAACAGACCGAATTAAATGCACGTCTGCAAACCCTTGAACAACAAAAAAATCGCTTAGCCGAAACCGCCGGACAAGTTATGCAGATTAAGCAAACAATACAAAGTTTTACCGAATTGCAAGCCATTGCGCCTGAGAGCGTAACGCAAATTCTGTCCTTGTTGCCGCAATTTCCTTTCCGACAAGGTGAATTGGAGAGCTTTAATTTGAACGAAGATCTTGTTCAATTAAAGGGATTTTGTTTAGAACAAGACGAATTTGAACGATTACACGAATTTTTAAGTGCGCATTTCATTTCGGTGAAGCTCATTCAATTTAAACCGGAACAAGGACGTTTGGCATTTGAGTTTGAGCTGTCCTCAACCATAAAATCGGGTGATCGATGAAAAAGTTTATCAAATATCGTTTGCCGACAGTGGAAAAATGGTTGGCGTTGCCGAAACGCTATCATTGGAGTTTGTTTGCAATTTGCCTAGGTGGGATCAATTTTCCCATTATTTGGGAAAACTGGCAAAGCCATCAACGGCTGCAGTCTATTGAGCAAGAGATGACACAACAGACGGCAGAACTCGCTCACCAAGAAAAATTACTTATCGCGTTAAAACAACATTCCGATCGAAATGAGTTATCGCCGCAATTAACCAAGCGGATTGTGGCATTAGATCAACAAATTCACGGTTTGTTGAGTGAGGAAATCGAATTGACCGAGTATCAATGGGATTTTTCGTCTCATCCGGTGTTACAGCTTCAGTTGGTGGGGCGATTTCAAGAGTTACACGATTTTGTTGCCGCGCTTTCTGAACAGAATGCGTTAGCATTCGCTCAACTGGAAATGCAAAAAACGGAACGCGGACAGGTGCAAAGCCAAGTGATTTTACAATTAAAACGAGAGGAATAAGCGTGCGGAAATTTCACTATTTTTTTACGGCGATTTTAGGATTGTGTTCCTACTTGCCGGGACAAGCGGCCGATCCTTTTGATCGTACTCAGCGACAAAGTGAACTTCAGTCGGAAACGAGAATATCAACACGCACGGCAAAATGCTCTTTCAATGAGCCTGTTTTTGCCGCTGAAACTGCGTTTGATCAACTGAAATTGGTGGGTGTAGTGATGTATAAACAAGTGCCCGAGGCCTTGTTTTTAGATGATCGCCAGCAATTAATTATGGCTAAGCAAGGACATCGGTTAGGGCGGGAAAGCTACCTGTTGCAACAAATCGGGAAAAACGGGGTGCGGCTGCTTCGTCCTAAAGCGGGACAATGCGAGCAAACCGAATCTTTAGATGTACGATTTTAGGAGTATCTATGATAAATCGGTTGAAAAAATATGGTCTGCTTTTGTTGAGTTTTTGCTGTTTGAAGGTTGCAGCCGAGTTCAAAGAAAATCAAGTGTTTTCCATTCGTTTGAAACAAGCCCCGATGGTGGCGAGCTTGCAAGAGCTGGCACTGGTGCAAGGGACAAATTTAGTGGTGGATGACGAACTGGAGGGATCGCTTTCTTTGCAATTGGATAATGTGGATCTTGATCGCGTGTTGCGTTCTGTGGCGAGAATGAAAGGTTTGTCATTGCGTGTGGAAGATGACATTTATTATTTGGGCAAACGTTCCGAGCAGGAAGCCTTTGCCGCACCGATGAATGCGGTGCCACCGGCGTTAGTCGGCGAATCCGTTGAGGTGTTGAAAGAATCGGAATCCAATTTGGTCAGCCGTACGATAAAACTGCATTTCGCCAAAGCGTCGGAAGTAATGAAATCCCTTACTACGGGTAGCGGCTCGTTGTTATCGCCGGCGGGTTCGATTGCCTTTGATGATCGTAGTAACTTATTGATTATTCAAGATGAAGCGAAATCCGTCAAAAATATGGCGAAACTGATTGCAGAGCTTGATAAACCTATCGAGCAAATCGCCATTGAGGCGCGTATCGTGACAATTACCGATGAGAGTTTGAAGGAATTAGGCGTGCGTTGGGGAATCTTTGCACCAACAGAAAACGCTTATCGCGTGGGCGGGAGTTTAGAGGCGGCCGGTTTTACGAATTTAACGGAAAATTTAAATGTGAATTTTGCTGCAAATACCACACCGGCCGGTTCGATAGCACTGCAAGTGGCTAAGATTAATGGACGCTTGTTAGACTTGGAACTGACTGCATTGGAGCGTGAAAACAATGTAGAAATTATTGCCAGCCCGCGTTTACTAACGACTAATAAGAAAAGTGCAAGCATCAAACAAGGGACGGAAATTCCTTACGTGGTCACCAACGGTAAAAACGACACACAATCTGTCGAATTCCGTGAAGCGGTACTGGGATTGGAAGTAACGCCGCATATTTCCAAAGATAACAATATTTTATTAGATTTATTGGTTAGTCAAAATTCACCAGGCAATCGTGTTTCTTATGGGCAACAAAATAATGAAGTGGTGTCCATCGACAAGCAAGAAATTAACACCCAAGTATTTGCTAAAGATGGCGAAACTATCGTATTGGGTGGCGTGTTCCATGACACGATTAGTAAAGGTGTGGATAAAGTGCCGGTGTTGGGGGATATTCCGCTGGTAAAACGATTGTTCAGTAAAGAAAGCGAACGCCATCAAAAACGTGAGTTAGTAATTTTTGTGACGCCGCATATTTTGAAACAAGGGGAAACATTGGATTCCTTAAAACAGAAAACGAGAGGCAAGCAAGGGCGGTAACGGTGCGGTTGGATTTGAGCAAATTTTTTCATTTTAGTTGCGTGCTATGTCAATCCGCTTTAAAACAAGGAGCAAACGGCATTTGTTCGAGTTGTCAGCGAAAGATGAAACGCTACATTTATTGCGGCGGTTGCGGTGCACCTTTGCAATATTTTGCTTGCCATTGTGGAAATTGTCGACAACTGGAACCGGCTTGGGATCGAATGGTGGTTATCGGACATTATGCGGAGCCGCTTTCTTATTTGATTCATCGGTTTAAATTTCGAAAACAATTTTGGCTTGATCGCACATTGGCGCGTTTGTTGTTGCTTGCTGTTTATGATGCCAGACGCAGTCACGGCTTAACCTTTCCGCAAGCTATTATTCCCGTACCTCTATATCATTTTCGTCAATGGCAACGCGGTTACAATCAAGCGGAGCTACTGGCGAAAATATTAAGTCGATGGCTTGAAATTCCTTGTTTATTCCATATCGTTAAGCGGGTAAAACATACACATACCCAGCGAGGATTAACCGCGCATGCACGCCGGCGGAATTTGAAAAACGCTTTCGTTGTAGATTTTTCCGTGGCGTTTCCTTATGAATCGGTGGCTCTGGTAGATGACGTAATTACCACCGGCTCCACTTTAAATGAAATTGCCAAACAATTGCGTCAATTAGGTGTAAAAGAAATTCAGGTATGGGGATTAGCGCATGCTTAGCTCGCGTTATCAGTAACGGCAATCCTAATAAATCAGTGGAAAAAATGCTGCGGTAGGCGTATCATCGCTGACAAATTTTCTCAAGTATTAAGGAACGTTTATGGAACAGATTGCTATTTCGGAAGCAGCGCAAGCGCATTTTCGCAAATTGTTAAGTACTCAAGAAGAGGGCACTAATATTCGTATTTTTGTGGTTAATCCCGGTACGCCGAATGCGGAGTGCGGTGTGTCTTATTGCCCACCTAATGCGGTAGAGGAAAGCGATATTGAAATGAAATATGACAATTTTTCCGCCTTTGTCGATGAAGTCAGTTTACCATTCTTAGAGGAAGCGGAAATCGATTATGTAACGGAGGAATTGGGTGCTCAATTAACACTTAAAGCGCCGAATGCCAAAATGCGTAAAGTGGCGGATGATGCACCGTTAATTGAACGCGTAGAATATGTCATTCAAACTCAAATCAATCCGCAGCTTGCCAGTCACGGCGGACGTATTACCTTAATTGAGATCACCGAGGATGGCTACGCCATTTTACAATTCGGCGGTGGCTGTAACGGTTGCTCAATGGTGGATGTCACCTTAAAAGACGGGGTAGAAAAACAATTGATTAGTTTATTCCCGAACGAATTGAAAGGTGCAAAAGACGTAACGGAACATCAGCGCGGAGAGCATTCTTATTATTAACCTTCCATTTCCGTTTAATTAATATGAACAGGGGCGTATTTACGCCCCTAATCATTTTGGGCAATCATGGCTTTATGTCCCGCAAAATCGGATTTTGCATTGAAATTAATGTTTCGGTGGACTGAATCTCATCAATTAGTTGAATCTTGGTTGCCAGCACGGAGTGCAATTCCGCAATGGTATGCGTCATTACTTTAATGAAAATCGAATAGTTTCCCGTGGTATAGTAAGCCTCAACCACTTCATCAAAAGTCTCCAATTGTTTAATCACTTTCTCATAATCTTTCGCGCTTTTCAAAATAATACCGATGAAACAGCACACATCGTAGCCGAGTTTACGTTCGTCAATGATCACTTTAGTGCCTTCAATAATGCCGGATTGACGCATTTTTTCTACACGCACGTGAATAGTGCCGGGGCTGACGCCGAAGTTTTTCGCCATTTCGGCATAGGGAGTGCGGGCGTCTTTGGTGAGAACGCGGAGGATTTGTTGATCCAAATTGTCAATATTGTGCATGAAATAACTCCTTTTAAAGATTATCTAATTTTTTACCATCTATTTAAATAATATTCAATATTAATCAACAGGTAAATAAAATACTTGAGCTATATGTTCATTTTGTTAAATAATACCTAATGAAATTTACTTCTTTTTAAAAAATAGGCGGAAAATATGAAAAAAACATTTATTTTGCAACAACAAGAAATCAGTTTTGTGAAGAACACTTTCACCCAAAACTTAATTGAACAACTTGGTATTATCGAAGTGCAAGGTCCAATTTTGAGTCAGGTGGGCAATGGGATGCAAGACAATCTGTCAGGCGTCGAGAAAGCGGTTCAAGTTAACGTAAAACAAATCCCCAATGCGGTGTTCGAAGTGGTTCACTCTTTAGCGAAATGGAAACGACATACTCTCGCCCGTTTTCATTTTAAAGAAGGCGAGGGCTTATTTGTGCATATGAAAGCGTTGCGTCCTGACGAAGATTCATTGGATCAGACGCATTCCGTCTATGTGGATCAATGGGACTGGGAAAAAGTGATTCCGGAAGGTCGCCGTAATTTCGCCTATTTAAAAGAAACCGTAAATTCTATTTATCGTGCAATGCGTTTGACCGAATTAGCGGTGGAAGCACGTTTCGATATTCCGGCGATTTTGCCGAAACATATCACGTTTGTGCACAGTGAAGATTTAGTGAAACGTTATCCGAATTTAACCAGCAAAGAACGTGAAAATGCCATTTGTAAAGAATATGGCGCCGTGTTCTTGATCGGTATCGGCGGTAAATTATCCGACGGTAAACCGCACGACGGTCGTGCACCGGATTATGATGACTGGACGACGGAATCAGAAAACGGCTATAAAGGTTTGAACGGCGATATTTTGGTGTGGAACCCGGATTTAGAGAAAGCCTTCGAGCTTTCCTCTATGGGGATCCGCGTGGATGAATCCGCCCTTCGTTTGCAAGTGGGCTTAACCGGAGATGAGGAACGTTTGAAAATGGATTGGCACCAAGAATTACTGGCCGGCAAATTGCCGTTAACTATCGGCGGCGGTATTGGTCAATCCCGTATGGCGATGTTCTTACTTCGTAAAAAACATATCGGTGAAGTACAATCGAGCGTTTGGCCGAAAGAAATGTTGGAACAATATCAGCATATTCTTTAATTTCTTCAAGCATTGCAAAGTGCTGTAATACGCCGTGCATTGCTTGGCTTCAATGCGGTGCTGTTGGAGCACTTCATAGTCGCAGTGGCGACGGATCGGAACTAACGTTATTCGGTAAACCCAAGCGGAATGGGCA
>ERZ773100.642-NODE-642-length-17465-cov-33.152556_pt1 | contig 17465 bp, 16 predicted proteins | sample MGYA00511119_ERZ773100 | MGnify/ENA primary metagenome ERZ773100 (study PRJEB29015, sample SAMEA2738000) | human oral metagenome | biome: human oral; feature: human-associated habitat; material: dental | place: China | collected 2111 ...
GTCGAGGCGCGAGTCGGACCCCGTAGACATGACGGAGCGTCGCCGCGAACGCTTGGCCGAGCGTCGCCGCGTCCGCAAGCGCAGAATTGTGCGCGCCTCGATCGCCGGGGCCGCCGTCGTCATACTCGCCTGGGTCGTCTTCTTCAGCCCGCTGCTCGCCCTGCGATCGGGCGGGGTCGCGGTTCGCGGTGCGGGGGCAGCCGGGGTCGCCGACGGCGACGTGAAGGCCGCCGTCGGCGAGTACGTTGGAACGCCGCTCGTTCGCCTGAACACGGGCGAGGTCGAATCGAAAGTTCGCAAGAGCCTCCCGATGGTCAAGCGGGCCAAAGTCACGCGAAACTTTCCGGGCGGGGTGACCGTCGCCGTCACGCTGCGAAAACCCGTCGCCTGCATGGTGGAGAAGACATCGTGCACGGCCATAGACGAGGACGGCGTGCGCTTGGACCTTCCCAAGAGCCAGACGGCCTCGCTCCCGAAGCTCAAGCTCGCGAACGGCGACGCGCCGCGGGCGACGTCGGTCATGGGCGCCGTGCTCGGAGCCCTCGACGAGGGTACGCGCAGGCAGGTGGCCTCTGTGGAGGTCACGCGCGCGGGGCAGGTCTCCTTCACCCTCTCGGACGGGGCGACTGTGAACTGGGGAGGCGCCGAGGAATCCGCGGTGAAGGCCAGGGTGCTCAAGGGGCTGCTCTCTCAGAAGGCGAAGCGCTACGACGTTTCCGCCCCGCATGCCCCGGTCACCGAGAACTAGGCGGATTCTTGCGCCTGGCGAACTGGGCGGGTTGCTCTGCACATCGGTCCGTTTCTCACGTATATTCGACTCTGGAATACGCGACACGCCCCGCGCGGAGGTTGAACGGCCGAACACGGCCCTCTACCTTGTCCGCGAAGGTGAACGGAGAAAACTTCAAGTACGAGTTGAAGTCTGAAAGGAAGAGAGCGATGCCCACTCTCAACAACGGCGCGAACATCAAAGTCATCGGTGTGGGCGGCGGCGGTGTGAACGCCGTTGATCGCATGATTCAGGATGGACTTGCAGGCGTCGAGTTCATTGCAATCAACACCGACGGCCAGTCCCTCGTCAAGTCCGAGGCCGAGACCAAGCTCGACATCGGCAGGGAGGTTTCCCGCGGCCTGGGCGCGGGCGCCGATCCGGCGGTAGGCCGGAGGGCCGCCGAGGAGAACGGCGAGGTCATCAGCGCGGCCCTCGAAGACGCCGACATGGTCTTCGTCACCGCAGGAGAAGGCGGCGGAACGGGAACGGGGGCGGCCCCCGTCGTCGCCGAGATCGCCCGATCCATCGGCGCCTTGACGGTGGGCGTCGTCACGCGGCCATTCGAGTTCGAGGGGCGCCAGCGGGCGAACAACGCGACGGCCGGCCTGGCCGAGCTGCGCAAGGCCGTCGACACCCTCATCGTCATCCCCAACGACCGTCTTTTGGAGATCGCCGACGACAATCTCACGGTCCTCGAGGCGTACCATCTCGCAGACGAGGTTCTGCGCAACGGCGTGAAGGGAATCTCCGACCTCATCACCATCCCGGGGCTGGTCAACCTCGACTTCGCGGATGTCAAGGCGATCATGAAGGACGCGGGAACTGCGCTCATGGGCATCGGCGAGGCCACGGGCGACGACAGGGCGATGCGCGCCGCGGAGGCGGCGATCTCCTCGCCGCTTCTCGAAGCCAGCATCGACGGTGCGCACGGCGTGCTTTTGTCGTTCCAATCCGGCGAGAACTTCTCTCTCCAGGAGATGAACCAGGCCTCCAAGCTTGTCCAGGAAGCCGCGGACCCCAGCGCGAACATCATCTTCGGCCACATCATCGACGATTCGCTCGGCGACGTCGTGCGCGTAACAGTCATAGCCGCGGGATTCGACGAGCCGGAAGACGAACAGTTCACGTCCGCCTCGCGCCCCGCGCAGGCACCGCCGACGCGCTCGCGCACGTTCGAGGACCCTGTTCCCTCGCACCGCGCCGAAGAGCCGGCCATTCAGCCGGTGAGCACCGGCCAGCACCACCACATCGCGACGCCGAGCCATCCTGTGGCCGAGCCCGTCGCCAAGACGTCGCCGGCCCCCGCCCGGTCGATCCCTCCGGTCGTCGAGGAGCCCACGACGCGCTCCAGCCGCGACCTGGATATTCCAGCGTTCCTCTTCGAAGATCAGTAAGCTCACGTGTCTCTCGTCGAGTGGGTGCTCGATTCGGCCGTTCCCGGCGGCCGAATCCGGGCCGGTTTCACGTCGCGTCGGGGAGGGACCTCCGAGGGGGCCTATGAGGGCCTCAACCTGGGCTTGCACGTCGGAGACGACCCTTCGGCCGTTGCACGCAACAGGCTGAGCCTGACGAGCGAGGTCGGATTCATCACGTGGATGGACCAGGTCCACGGCGCCAACGTCGAGGTGGTCGACTCGCAGGTTCTGACGTCCGGCACCCCCGGGCGGACCTTTGCGGACACCGACGGCCTCGTCGTCGACGCCTCCCTGCATCCCTGCTCCGCCGCCGTCATGGTGGCAGACTGCGTCCCCCTCCTCCTCGCCGCCTCCAACGCGCCCATAGCCGCGGCGGTCCACGTCGGCCGCTCCGGCCTCTTTGCGGGCATCGCCTCCGTGGCCCTCGAGACGATGCGCGAGAGGGGAGCCCAAGGGATCCGCGCATACGTCGGTCCGTCGATTTGCGGACGGTGCTACGAAGTTCCCGCGGACATGCGGGACGAGGCCGAAAACCTCGCGCCCGGGAGCTATTCGAGAACCTCTTGGGGCACGCCGGCGATCGACATTCCCGAGGCGCTGGAGCTGCAACTGAGGAAGGCCGGGGTCGGCAATGTCGCCCGATCGGAGATTTGCACGATGGAAGACGCCCGATATTACTCCCATCGCCGCGAGATGACGGCGAAAAGGGCAAGCGGAAGGTTCGTCGGCCTCGTTCAGGTCAGGCGCGACACGCCTTTCTAAATCGCCGTCAAACGCCGCGATCTGCAATACGTTGGATGGAGTACGCCCCGCGAGTGAAAGAGATATCGGCATGGGAATGTTCCAACGCTTCGTTGACAGGTCGACGCTGAGCGACGAGTACGACGAATACGAGGACGGGTACGAGGAGTACGACGACGAGGAGCGCCTCGACGCCGACGTCTCGCCCATTCGTTCGGTTCCGTCGGTTCCTCAGCTTGCACGCATCGTGACGGTGCACCCGACCTCTTTTTCCGAGGTCCGAGCTTTCGCTGAACAGTATCGCTCCGGCCTTCCCGTCATCCTCAACCTGACGGAGACCGACACCGAGTCGCGAAAGCGAATCGTCGACTTTGCACTCGGCCTGTGCTTCGGCCTCGAAGGCCAGCTCAACAAGGTTTCTGAAGACGTCCTCCTCATGACTCCTCACACTGTGACGATGGACGAGCACGCCGCCGCGGGCGGCGCCCCTGCTTTCTGATGAAAATCGCCATCGGCATACTTCTTCTTTTCATCCAGTTCTACATGGTCCTCCTTCTTGCGAGGGTCGTCATCGACATCGTGTCGATGATCCTGCGGGACTGGAACCCAACTGGCTTCGCCCTCGTCGCCGTCAATGTCGTCTACAAGGCCACGGATCCCCCTTTGCGCTTTATCGGCAAGTACGTTCCGCCCCTGCGGCTGGGGCCCGTGGCCTTCGACATGGCGTTTCTCATCGTCATTTTGGGCCTTGGGATTCTCGGAAGGCTGCTCCAGCAGTTTGTTTAGCCTCCTAGGGTCCGCCCCGGAACAGCCGCCTGCGCAGCCGCCCGGGCGGCTGTCGTGCAACTGAAAGCCCTTTTGCACGGCTGAGAGGCGTCCCCAAGCGCGGCGCGCGTTGCAGCAATTCACTCGGTGTGCTTTGGCCGAAGCAGAGCGCACCGCGCGTTCAACGGTTCGTGTTGCGTCCGTCGCTTCGAGCCTGACCGAACGCGCCGGGGCGGCCTGTCTCTGCCAGCTTCGCCCGACGCTTCGCGCAGAGTGAACATCGACTCGGGCTCGGGCGGCGTGGGGCGTTGATGCTGGCCTCTCTTCGAGCTCGCTGCCCGGCTGCGTCGTTGAGCGCGCACGCGGAATCGATGGCGCCCCGGGGAGGAACGACGTTCGAACGGCGGACCTCGACTCGGCTTGGGAATGCTGGCTCAGCGCTCGCCGCCATCGTCTTCGCTTTGAGAATTTTGGGAGGGATTCCCTACTTCGCTTCGTCGGCAAATATCGACTTTTGCGTGTAATCTCGCGGATTGGTCCGTTGAGGTTTCGCTCGCGGAAAAGGCTTGCAGGGATGCAGCACCATTCACACGGTGAACATTGGCACCATTTCGGGTAACGTATCCCTGTAGGCGGCGTTTTTGCCCGCTGAGGAATACGTACCAAAACACAGAGGTGAATACACACATGGCGCTGCTGACTGAATCCGATGTCCTGAATGCACGCTTCAAGGCACCGAGCTCAATCGAGGAGGGATACGACCTTGACCAGGTCGACTTCTTCCTCGACGAAGTTGCCGAAACAATCGCCCAGCTCACCGCCCAGAAGGCCGAGCTGGAAAACGAGCTGAAGAAGGCTCAAGCTCGGATCGCCGAGCTGGAGAACTCCGGCGCCGCCACTGGGCGTGGCGAGGCCCCGTTCTCCGCGGCGACCACGGCCTCCTTCGCGCCGGTTGGAGGTGGCGCAGCTGGAGGCGGCGACACCAACGCCGTCGCAGGCATGCTCGCCCTGGCCCAACAGCTGCATGACAAGTACATCAGCGATGGAAAGGCCGAGGCCGATCGCATCCTCGCCGAGGCCAATGCCGAGAGCCAGCGGATCATTGCCGAAGCGGAGGAGCAGCACAACCGCACGCTCACCCAGCTGGAGCAGGAGCGCGGGCTTCTCGAGCGCAAGATTTCGGAGCTTCGAGACTTCGAGCGGGATTACCGCACTCGCCTCAAGAGCTACCTCGAGTCGCTCTTGGCCGACGTCGAATCGGGTTCCACGCCCTCGTCGGATCAACGCTGAGCCTGAGCGGGCGAACGGCGGCAGCCCGCGGCTGCCGCCGTTCGGCGTAGGACATATCGAATGAGCACGGCACACAAAGCGGGCCGGCTGACGATGTGGGCAATCGTCGTCGGCCTTCTCACTGTCGCCATCGACCAGGCGACCAAGCAATGGGCTCTCTCATCGTTGGGCGACGGCGCGCGCCGTCGCCTTTTCGGCGACCTTTTGGGCTTTGAGCTGCACTTCAACCCCGGAGCGGCTTTCTCCTTTCTTACCGGTTCGACGTGGGTCTTCACCGTCGTCGCGGCGGTGGTGGTCCTCGCTCTTCCCCTGTGGATCAGACGCACGTCGTCGCTCCCATGGACGATCACGCTGGGGGTCGTATGGGGCGGCGCAGCTGGCAATCTCTTCGACAGGCTCTTCAGGCAGCCGGGCGTCGGCCGCGGCCACGTCGTCGATTTCATCGCCTACGGGCGTTGGTTCATCGGAAACGTGGCGGATGTCGCACTCGTTCTCGGGATCGTCGTCATCGTCGTTCTCACCTGGCTCTCCGTTCCTTTCGACGGGGAGTCAGAGCGTGGAAACGAACAGGTCGGCGAGGCCGATGGCGGAGAGGGCCGCGAAGGCCAATCCGACGGCGCTGCGGAGGCGAGGCGCACGGACGGCGGCGCGGCGAGGGATGCCGGCGTGGATGACCGCGTCGCGGTCGTGGCCGGTGGCGGCGCAGCGGCGCGTCTGAGCTCGGGCGGAGTGGACGAAGGCGCGATTTCCGACGCCGAAAAGCCCGTCGAACCGGGTAAAAACACCGAGCTCTCAGCTCGTCCGGGCGAGCTCGGCCATGCCTGAAAGGCGTTTTTACCCGGTCCCCGACGGGCTGTCCGGAGACAGGATCGACTCCGTCCTTTCTCGGATGACCGGCCTTTCCCGGAGCGTGTGCGCCGCGGCGGTTCAGAAGGGCGAGGCATGGATAGACGGGGCGGTCGCCTCCAAATCCGACCGGGTCCCCTCGGGCGCAGTCTTGGAGATCCTCGTCCCAGACCCGCCGTCGCTCGAACCGCGCCCTTCGGCAGAGGGAATCGTCAGGCTCTACGAGGACGAGGACCTCGTCGTCGTCGACAAGCCGGCGGGCATGGCGGCCCATCCCTCGCTCAACTTCGAGGGACCGGACGTGCTCGGAACCCTCATGGCCGAAGGTGTGAAACTCACCACGTATGGTTCCCAGGAGAGGAAGGGCATCGTCCACAGACTGGACGTTGGAACGACCGGCTGCATGGTGGTCGCAAAATCGGAAGCCGCCTACTCGGCGCTCAAACGCGCCTTTCGAGACCGGGCCGTCGAGAAGGTTTACCACGCGCTGGTGCAGGGCCATCCCGACCCGATGTCGGGAACGATCGAAGCGCCCATCGGCCGCGACAATCGGCGCCAGTGGAAAATGGGCGTGCGCGCCGACGGGCGCCCGAGCGTCACCCACTATGAGGCACTCGAGGCGATGGCCGGCGCAAGCTTGCTGGAGGTCCGTCTGGAGACGGGCCGGACGCATCAGATTCGGGTCCATATGTCGGCGACGTCGCATCCATGCGTCGGCGACGACATGTACGGAGCAGATCCGACGCTCTCGGCGAGACTCGGCCTCACGCGGCAATGGCTCCACGCCGTCCGCCTGGGATTCGAACATCCGACGTCCGGGGAGTGGGTCGCCTTCGCCGCTCCGTACCCGGAGGATTTGCAAAACTCGCTCGAAGCGATGCGCGAGGGCGTCTTCCGCTGAGAAAGCCCGCCGCCGGGCGCCTTGCCGCAGGAACCTTCGGACGGCGGATTCCGCCTAGAGAGCCTCTTTTGTTGCAAGCGCGTTCGGCCGCCGTTTCTTTTCTCTCGGCGAAGGCGGCTGCGTCCTGAGGCGAGTGACTGACGCTCCGCGTAGACTGGGCCCATGGCCAAAGACTTCGCGCATCTGCACGTCCACACCGAATACTCGATGCTCGACGGGGCCGCGAAGATCAAGAAGCTCGTGGCCCAGGCCAAGGCCCAGAACCAGAAGGCCGTGGCGATCACGGACCACGGGTACTGTTTCGGGGCCTACGAGTTTTACAAAGAGTGCAAGGCCCAGGGGGTCAAGCCGATCATCGGCGTCGAAGCGTACATGACGCCGGGAACCTCCCGTTTCGGCTCGGACCGGGTGCTCTGGGGCGAGGAGGGCCAGAGGGCCGACGACGTCTCCGCGCGCGGCGCCTACACGCACTTGACGCTTCTGGCATACAACAACAAGGGGCTTCACAACCTTTTCCGCATGGATTCGCGCGCCTCGCTCGAAGGCCAGATGGGCAAGTGGCCGCGGATGGACATGGACCTTCTGGAGACGTACCACGAGGGGCTCATCGCCACGGCAGGATGCCCCTCCGGCGAAGTTCAAACGCGGCTGCGCCTCGGGCAGTTCGACGAAGCCTACGAGGCGGCCGGGCGCATGCAGGACCTGTTCGGCAAGGAGAACTACTACGTCGAGGTCATGGACCACGACAACTCCATCGAAAAGCGCGTGCGCAACGAGCTTCTCGACCTTGCCCGAAAGATCGACGCCCCGCTGATCGCGACGAACGACTCGCATTACGTCAAGGCGGGTGACGCGCCCATCCAGGACGCGATGCTGTGCATCAACTCCGGTTCGACGCTCCAGGACCCGGACCGCTTCACCTTCGACGGCACGGGCTACCACCTGCGCTCCTCCGAAGAAATGCACGAACTCTTCGGCGATCTTCCCGGGGCGTGCGAGAACACCCTGCTCGTCGCCGAGCGCTGCAACGTCTCCTTCACCACGGCCGACGAGGGCGCGAACTACATGCCGGTCTTTCCAGTCCCCGAAGGCGAGGATCTCACCTCGTGGTTCGTCAAGGAGGTCGACCGCGGCCTGCACGTGCGCTTCGGCGAAAAGATTCCGGCCGACGTGCGCGAGCGCGCCGACTACGAAGTGAGCGTCATCTTGCAGATGGGCTTCCCCGGGTACTTCCTCGTCGTCTCCGACTACATCCTGTGGGCCAAGCGCAACGGGATAAGAGTGGGGCCCGGACGCGGCTCCGGCGCCGGGTCGATGGTGGCCTACGCCCTGCAGATCACGGAGCTCGACCCGATTCGCCACGGCCTGCTTTTCGAGAGGTTCCTCAATCCCGAACGGGTTTCGATGCCCGACATCGACGTCGATTTCGACGAGCGCAGGCGAGGGGAGGTCATCGAGTACGTCGAGAAGAAGTACGGGGCTGAGAAGGTCTCCCAGGTGGTGACTTTCGGAACGATCAAAACCAAGCAGGCGCTCAAGGATTCGGCGCGGGTGCTCGGCTATCCGTTCGAAATGGGGGAGCGGATGACGAAGGCCCTCCCTCCGACAGTCCAGGGGAAGGACATTGCGCTCGCCGACATCCACAACGAAAAGGCCGAGAGGTTCGTCGAGGCGGGGGATTTCCGCCAGCTCGTGGCGGGCGACCAGGACGCCTCCAAGGTCTTCGAACTGGCCCAGGGTCTGGCCGGCCTCACGCGCCAGTGGGGCGTGCACGCCTGCGCCGTGCTCATGTGCTCCGAGCCGCTCATGGATGTCATCCCGATCATGAAACGCCCGTCCGACGGCGCCACGATCACCCAGTTCGAATATCCTCTGTGCGAGGAACTGGGCGTGCTGAAGATGGACTTCCTCGGACTGTCGAATCTGACGACGATCGAGGACGCTCTCGACAACATCGTCTACAACGGCAAGGAGCGGGTGGCGATCGAGGAGATCGAGCTGGACGACCAGCCCACCTTTGAGCTTCTCCAGCGGGCGGACACCCTCGGCGTCTTCCAGCTCGACGGCTCGGGCATGCGGGCTCTGCTCAAACAGATGCGGCCCACGGAGTTCGAGGACATCTCCGCGGTCTCCGCGCTGTATCGGCCCGGTCCCATGGGGATGAACTCGCACACGAGCTACGCCCTGCGCAAAAACGGACTCCAAGAGATCGCTCCGATCCACCCCGAGCTCGAGGAACCGCTGCGCGAGATTCTGGCGCCGACCTACGGCCTGATCGTCTACCAAGAGCAGGTCATGCAAATCGCGCGGGTGTGCGCAGGCTTCACAATGGGCCAAGCCGACACGCTGCGCAAAGCCATGGGCAAAAAGAAGCTCGACGTGCTGCAAAAGCAGTTCGAGGGATTTTCCGCCGGAATGCTCGCCAACGGATACTCGAAAGAATGCGTCGACAGACTGTGGGAGATCCTCGTTCCCTTCGCCCAGTACGCTTTCAACAAATCGCACTCGGCCTGCTACGGCGTCATTTCGTACTGGACGGCCTTCCTCAAGGCCAACTACCCGGTCGAGTTCATGGCCGCGCTTTTGACGTCGAAGAAGGACAACAAGGACAAGCTCGCCCTCTACCTCGGCGAATGCCGACGCATGGGCATCACGGTGCTCGTTCCCGACGTCAATGATTCTGACTCCGACTTCTCCGCTGTCGGCGAGCAGGTCCGCTTCGGCCTGTCCGCGGTGCGCAACGTGGGCGCGAACGTCGTCGAGGGGATCCTCGGCGCCCGGCGCAAGAAGGGCGCCTTCACGTCGTTCCAGGATTTCCTCGACAAGGTTCCCCTCCAGGTGTGCAACAAGCGCGCCATTGAGTGCCTCGTCAAGGCGGGGGCATTCGATTCCATGGGGTATTCGCGCAAGGCTCTTCTGGCAAAGGTCGAAGAGGCGGTCGACTCCGTCGTCTCGCTGAAGAAGAACGAAGCGGCCGGGCAGTTCGACCTTTTTGGAGGGGCCGACGTCGATCTCGGCGCGGGCGTCGACGTCGTTGTTCCTGACATCCCCGAGTGGGACAAGAAGGTGAAGCTTGACCACGAGCGCGACATGTTGGGGCTTTACGTTTCGGACCACCCCCTTTCGGGAATGGAGCACGTTCTCGATCGCGCCGCCGACACGACGATCGTCAGGCTCATGAACGAGGAGAGCATCCAGGAGGGCTTTGTCAGCCTCGCGGGGCTGATCACGTCCGTGCAGCCGAGGGTGTCGAAGAAGAACGGCAAGCTATGGGCGACGATCATCTTGGAGGACCTGACGGGCAGCGCGGAGATCAACTTTTTCCCTGCCACGTATCAGACGGTTTCGACGATGCTTACGCCGGACACCGTGGCCGTCGTCAAGGTGCGGGTGCAGGATCGCGACGGAACGGTCCAGCTTTCGGCCCAGGAGATGACGCTGCCCTCGGGGGATCTTCTTCCTGATTCGCCGGTCGAGCTGCAGATGCCCGAGCGCATGTGCACGGCGGAGCAGATGGCGTCCTTGGCCCGCGTCCTCTCGAGCTATCCGGGAAGCGCGCCGGTTCGCATGCATATCCACAGGCCGCACGCGACAAGCGTGGTCCAAGTGGACAGAAAGTACTACGTCCAGCCCGGTGCGGGCCTTTTCTCCGACCTTCGCGTGCTGCTGGGCCGCAACTGCCTGAGGTGACGGCGCTGCCTTGGCCTGCGGCCTTCTAGCCTTGCGTCGGTTTTGGCCTTGGGTCCTGCTCTGGGCTCGTGTCGGCGGCGCTGCGCTAGTCTCTCGTCCGTTTGAGTGCTTTTCCGATTTATCAGCCCTATGACCCATGCTGCTTTATCCGTGTATTCGTCGCTTGTCGGCACGCAGTGGCTGAAAGGAAGCGGCTCGAACGGCGGAAGGGTTGCCGGATGAGCTCGGTTGCGAGCCCATCCGGTCTAGTCAGTTCTCCTCGTTTTCTTCGTCAGCGAGCCCTTTGGACGCTGGCTCTATTTCTTTGGGTGTTGTCTCTTCCTCTTTCGAGGCTGTCTGCTTTTGCTTCGGTTTGGGCAGGGCGACGAAGGCCGTGGCGGCGACGACGGTCAGCAGGATCATGTAGAGCTTCTGATTGTCTCGTGCAAGGTTGCATCCTTCGTTGACATTTGAGCGGACTGTCGCTCTGTCGGCTTCACCGTCAACGCCGTTCTCAGAAGCGACTCTGTCCATTTCATTGGAGTCTTCTAGGTCAAAGAAACCGTATATGTCGTAGGGGGTCCCTAAAACCGTCCACCCTACGGGTTCACAATCCACGTCGCTCAGACTGACGACTATCGACGGCCTGCTGAAGAAAAGCCAGCCGAGGACGAACAGGGTGAAAGCGACGATGAGGACGCGGAGTGTGACGAAGGCCTTCTTTGTCATGGTTTCTCCAAGTATTCGAGTGGATAATCTAGGTTTGGCTGTGGTGAAGGGTGTGGCTGCGGCCTGTATCGGTAATCCTTGTGTTGAAACCACAGCGATAATCTTGAACTTTCAGTCGCCGTCTCAGCGCACAGGCTGCGAGCCGTTCTTGCGTCTCCGGACAAGTCATTTGTCTTGTCCTGCGACGCGTTGGCGACTCAATGCGTCTACGCTGCGCTTGAAAGCCGAGGCGGAGGCGCTTTGCCGGGTGGGCTGGCCCCACCCGGCCGGTATTGGGCTTGTGGTCAGTTTTCCTCGTTTTCGTCCTCGCCGTGCTCTTTGGATGCCGGTTCCTTTTCTTTGGATGTTGCCTGTTTTTGCTTCGGTTTGGGCAGAGTGATGAAGGCCGTGGCGGCGACGACGGTCAATACAGTCATGTAGAACCTTCGGTCCTCGCGCGCGAGGTTGCAACCCTCGTGGAGATTCCGACTAACCCTATCGAAATACTTCTCGTCAAAGTGATTCTCATTCATAAAAGCCTCGATTTCGTCTCCATCCCCCTCAACATAACTCAACGACGAGTAAGGTCGTTCTAGAAAGTTCCATCCCACAGGCTCACACGAAACTCCGCTGAGAGAAGCATGTATATAAGGCCTGCTGAGGAACAACCACCCGAAAATAAGCATGGTGAAAGCGACGATGAGCACGCGAAGCGTGACGAATGTTACTGTTTTCATTGGAGTCTCCGAACGATTAGATGCGAGTAGGAAAATTCTCAGTCACGGTCCTGCCAAGGGTCGGGGCCACTCTCATCCTCGATTGAACCGCGCATCGAATCGAGGTTTCTTTTTGATTGGGCATCTTGCTGTTGAATGCATTCAATCGCCAGCTCAAAGTTCTTGAACGCATTTTGCGTATCTCGGGAGAGCCTTTTGGTTAGATCGTGGAGAAGCCATTTGAAATCGTGAAACTTTGAAGACGGGCCTCGTAGACCGATACCCACACGCGAGTCGCGAATCACACAGTCCGTCATGTGTACGTTCGAAATGGAAGTCCATGCCAAGTCAAGCTGTTCCACAATTGTATGTTTAGAAGGGCCCAAAATATTGTCAATGCGACTCTGATCAATGTGTACTTTATCTGAAGTTTTGATTTCAGAGGATTCTGTAGCTTTGACCTTAAGATCGTATATGGCACGGTTTCTATACATACCTTGCATGTTAGAAACTAAGTTATCTTCTAGAGCTTTTTCAGACTTTCTTACACTTCGATTTATGTCAAATAGAGCTTCCTTTAAAGCGTTTAAACCTTCCGTATAGCTGGAGGCTGTCTTCGGCTTAGGCTTTTCATCCTTTATTTTTTCAATTGCTTTCAAACCCAAGCTGGCTACATCCGCAGCTTTTCCGATTGCTTCGATGCCGGAAAACGTCTTGAATCCTTCTACGGCAAAATTGGCGATATCCAGCGCAAATTCAAGCTTTCCGTGATCATCTTCGGCAACGTCATTGAATATTGTGATACCGCCTACGATGGCGCTTACGACAGATTCACGCGTCTTTTTAAAGATCTCATGTTCGGAACTCATGGTTGCGCCCCAGAAGGTTGTGGCGGCGTACAAAGCTCCCACTATCTCACCTAGATTCTCGATAATATCGGATTTGAAGGTTTCCATAGTAACTCCGCCCATTTCCACAAGTTCGTCATGTATTGAGGCGACTTTTGTGGGGATCTTTCCTCCGGCGATTATCTTTCCTCCGCTTACCTGAGCTTTTTCGGCGAGCTTTGACGCAGACTGCTGACACTTTCCGACTTCTTCGTCAATCCGTTTAGGGTCGGGTAAATCGATCCAGGGCTTGAGAATAGCATCTATTTCCTCACGGATGTTTTCGAACTCTCCTGTCATGTCATCTGAAGCGTCTTTACTGTACCCAAAAGCTGTGAATGTAGTAGTAGTCACCTTTCCTCCGCCTTCGCCGTTTTCGTCGGGGCGTGTAATACGAGTTGTGTTGGAGCCGCCGTTCATCGTGCCTGCAGATATTACATACTCATCTTCGGTACAGGAGTAGCTCGCGACAACCGAGTCCATTTTGTCGCGGACATAAGCATCGATTGCCGCCCTTTTGAGACTGCGAACCAACTTTGGAAGGTCGTCGTAGGTCGCGTCGGGAATGTCGAACACATAGGGGTCGTCGAACCATTTCCTGTAGTCCGACTTGCCATCGTTCTTGTCGTCAGAGGCCATTGTTTTCTCCTTAAGGCTATGGCGTGAATATGCGGGTATGAACGAGTTTCTTTTGGGTGTAAATTTTAGATAAGGCTTTGTTTGGCCGGCGTGCCGTCAAACGAAGCGGGACGATTCAGTTACGTGGACCGCGGACGCTTGATCGATCGTTGTGATCGAGTGGTGCGGCGGCACTGAGTGAAGGGGCGGCGTGCGAAGTTTGCAGTGCCGGACCGATTGGCTTCAGCAAGCAAAATTCGCGAGTTTCCAGTTGTGTGAATCGACGTTATGGGTTGCGCCGATACGAGCTTACGACTCCCGCTCGCGGGATCCGTTCGCCCGATGGTCACTAGCCTATGGTGCAGAAAGAAACGACGCAAGCCCTTTCTTTAGTTGTGAGTTGATTCACTTTAGATTAGGGGTCGGTGGCCGTTTGGCGACTGTCTGTTCCCAGGCCCGTGCCTTGGTGCGCATTCGCCTTTAGACGGGCGATGCCTTTCGGCCAAATGTCGCGGCATCGCAGCCGATTCCGCAGGCGCCAAGGTCGAGCCTTGCCCCCTTGCCGGGGCTGAGAGGCCTCTGGCCAGTCAGACGCCTTAGCCGATTGGCTTGCTGTGCCGGACGCACTTTGGCGACGCCAAAAGAGCTTCCGCCTGCCGTCTTTCGCTCAGCCTCAGTCTGCACGCACTTCAGACTGTTTGCGTGCTGCTTGGCCTTTTGGCGTGCGGGCTAGTTCGCACCCTTCAAATGGAAGCGTTCCGCAATTTGGGCCTGGCCTGTTTGCGCGGAGGCCAGTTCGCAACTGCGACTCCTGCTTCGACGGAGACGACACCTGGCCTGTTTGCACGGAGGCTAGTCAATCGCCTCGTTCCGCTCAGCCTTCGGCCGCGACGACGCGGACCTCGATCCGCCTTCCGTTCGGGAGGTCCATCGCCACGACGTCGCCGTCGCTCAGCCTGTGGCCCCGCCGGGTTTCGACGACGCCGTTGACGACGATCTCTCCAGCTCTCACCAGCTCGGCGGCCTCGGCGCCGCTTCCTGCCAGAGAGGCGTACTTGACGAACTGCCCGAGTCTGATCGGCAGATTGACTTCGACGTCTTCCATCGTTCCTCCTGTGTGACGGTGTCAGGCACTCGAAGAGCAGATTCTCCTCGGCGCCGCGCGGGCGGCTTGGCAGGCCGAAAGCCTCCAGGCCCAAAGGTCAGGTTCCCGCGTCGGCCGGGGCATTCCCGAACCCGGACGGCAGGGTCTCGAACCCGGTCGGCAGAATCCCAAGCCCAGTCGGCAGGCTCGTGGGTCTAAAGCGCGGGTTCCCGGACAACGCCCCCAGACCCCGTCGGAGGGTTCTTTCGGACCGGGTCGACTGGCCTTTAAACCTGGGCGGCTGGTGCCACGGGAGGGTCCTCGGGTTCGCAGCCGCGACGTTTTTTCCTTCTGCGGGAAAGGATACAGCCCACGGCCGCGGCCAGCGCGAAAGAGCAGACAACGGCGATTCCCGCGGGGGAGCCCGCCGCTGCGGCCACGGCGGCGTTCCACACGGCAAAGCCGACTGTCGAATAGATGAGAGCCCATGCCAGCCACCCGGGAAACGCAGCCAGATTGTACTTGGGCCACGAAAGCCCGACGACCCCAGCCGCGACGTTGACGACCGTCTGAATCCCGATCGTCAGGTAGGCCAAGGAAATGACGATCCACCCGCGTTTTTTGATCTTGTCCATCGCCCGCTGCGTTCGGGCGGTGTTGGCCCACTGCCACGCTCGGCGCCGAAAGCCGCCCGACGGCTCTCTGCCGGAGATCGTCACCCGTCTGCCGTAGCGCCCGATTCCGTAGACGAGGTTCGATCGCGACGCAACGAGCAGTGTCAGCGTGAGGAAGACGAGAGGGAACGGCCCCGTCGACGTGAATTCGCCGATGCTCTTGAACATATCCAGATTGTAACCCAAACGTCTTTGCGACACTATCGGAGTCAGGACGAACTAAACGTTGCGGTCGCGGAAGAATCTATGCGACGCCTTAAACGCCCTTCCCTCCGCCCGCGCACGTCGAGCACGTTCCCATGAGCTCGAGGGTGTGCTCGACGTCGATGAAGTCCGCCTCGGCGGCGACCTGCCTTGCCCACGCCTCGATTTGAGGGCCGGCCACTTCGACCGTTCTCCCACATATTCTGCAAACCAGGTGGTGGTGATGCTCGGTGGAATCGCAGGAGCGGTAGAGGAGCTCTGAGTCGGTGCGCAGAACGTCGACTTCCCCCTCGTCCAAGAGGACCTGGAGGGTGCGGTAGACGGTCGCCAAGCCGATCTTGGAACCCGACTTCGCGAGGTCGTCGTGCAACTGCTGTGCGGAAACGAAAGAGGAAAGCTCCTCCAGGCGTTTTGCTATCGCCTGGCGCTGAGCTGTGTTTCGTGTTCGTCCCATGTGACTGCTTTCTTCGGCCTGCGGCGGATGCAGAACGCGATAACGGCGCGGCTTGTCGCGACAATTGTATATGTTCCGATAAGCAGGGTCACGATCGTCGCTCCGGGCGCGAGCCTGACGAAATAGGTGGTTGCGAGCCCGACGACGCAGGCGAGCACGCCCAACGCCATGGCTATCCCCATCGTTTTGTTGAACGACGAGGAAAGCAGCTGCGCGATGGCGACGGGAACGATCATGATCGCCGAGACCAGGAGCACGCCGACCACCCGCATGGCCACCGAAACCGTCAAAGCCGCGACCACGGCAACGAGGATATTGAGCGTTCTCACGCGCAGGCCGCAGGCCTTCGCAAAGTCTTCGTCGTGCGAAAGGGAGAAAAGGGGGCCGCGCAGGCCCAGCCCGAAAAGCAGGACGAAGGCCGAGAGAACAGCGGTGTAGAAGACCTCGTCGGGGGAGACGGTCGCGATCGAGCCGAAAAGGTAGCTTGTCAGCTTCTCGGTATTCCCGCCGGCCAGCGAGATGATGATGACGCCCAGGGCGATTCCCCCGTAAAAGAGCATCGCGAGGGCGACGTCGCCGCCCGTGCGCCCCTGGGCGCGCACAACCTCGATGAGAACTGCGCCGATGACCGACGCCGCGATAGCCCCCGGTATGGCCAAGGAGTCTTTCGGGTCGAGGCCGAAGACGCTCGCCGCCAGCCAGCCGACGGCCACCCCCGTCAAGGCGACGTGCCCGATCCCGTCGCCCATGAGGGCCATCCCGCGCTGAACGAGGTAGGTGCCGACCACCGGCGCGGAGACCCCCACCAGTATGGCGACGACGAAGGCCCGCTGCATGAACGGCGCCTCGAGCATCTCTCGGATCGTTTCAAACGTCACGATGGATCCATCCTCAGAGTCGGTGCGTGGTGTACCTGCCAATCGGCGGAGTCGTGCGGGTGGACGTGGTCGTGCTCAGGATGGTCGTGGCCTGGAGGCGGCGGGGGAGGCGCGCCGTCGTGAACGACGCGCCCGCCCTCCAACACGACGGCCCGCTCGACGATCGGTTCCAATTCGCCCATCTCGTGAAGCACGGTGACCAACGTCGTGCCGCGCTCGCGAAGCTCGGAGAGGATCGAGGCGAGTGCCCGCCTCGAATCGCGGTCGATTCCCGCGAGGGGCTCGTCCAGAAACAGCAGATCGGGCTCGCGCACGAGCGCTCTGGCGATGAGCACCCTTTGCGCCTGGCCCCCGGAGAAAACCTGGACGTGGTCGCGGGCTCTGTCCTCCAGGCCGACGGCGGAGAGGGCCGCCAACGCCTTGCGCTTGGCCCTCGGGCCGACGTCGGCCCACAGGCGGCCCCGCCCGAGCAGGCCCGAGCGGACGACCTCGAGCGCCGTCGCCGGCACACCCGATGAGGCGGTCACCCGTTGAGGGACGTACCCGATCCGAGACCAGGGGACGGACCTTCTGGCGGCGACGCTTTCCCCGAAAAGCTCGACGCTTCCGGCGGAGGCCGGAACGATGCCGAGAATGGCGCGCACCAGCGTCGACTTGCCCGAGCCGTTGGCGCCGAGGAAGGCGACGGATTCGCCTGAGGAGACGCTCAGGGCCACGTCGTCAAGGATGCGCGAGCCGCCCAAATGGACGGCGAGGCCCTCCACGGCCACGGGAAGAATGGCGTTCATCGTTCTCCTGTCTGCGCGCCGATCATGCGTCCGTCGGCACGGCGATCCTATGCCC
>ERZ773100.657-NODE-657-length-17054-cov-16.302312_pt1 | contig 17054 bp, 11 predicted proteins | sample MGYA00511119_ERZ773100 | MGnify/ENA primary metagenome ERZ773100 (study PRJEB29015, sample SAMEA2738000) | human oral metagenome | biome: human oral; feature: human-associated habitat; material: dental | place: China | collected 2111 ...
GTAAGGACTCTATGTCTGGTACCTTTGAAGAATTGACCGTACCACCAACCTTGGTTGCCTTTGGGGTGACAACGGCAGATAGCCGTAAGGTCCTTTCTCCAGAATTTAAGGATGCTGGTGAAAATGTATATTATATCCCAGGTCAAGCCCTTTCTGCTGATATTGACTTTGACTTAATTAAGAAAAACTTTGCTCAGTTTGAAGCCCTTCAAAAGGCTCACAAAGTGACATCTGCATCAGCTGTTAAATATGGTGGTGTGCTTGAAAGTTTGGCTCTTGCTACTTTTGGAAATCATATCGGTGCAGAGGTGACCTTGCCTGAACTTAAAACGGCTTTGACAGCTCAATTGGGCGGATTTATCTTCACATCTCCTGAAGAAATCGCTGGAGTGGAGAAAATCGGTCAAACAAGCGCAGACTTTGCTCTCCTTGTCAATGGCGTGAAGCTAGATGGAGACAAACTCGATAATGCTTTCCAAGGGACATTGGAAGCAGTCTATCCTACAGAATTTGCTCAAGCTAAAGAATTGGACGAAGTTCCAGCTGTCGCTTCTAACGCAGTCATCAAAGCCAAAGAAACTATTGAAAAACCTGTGGTTTACATCCCAGTCTTCCCAGGTACCAACTCAGAATATGACTCAGCTAAGGCCTTCGAAAAAGAAGGTGCAGAGGTCAACTTGGTGCCATTCGTGACACTCAATGAAGAAGCCATTGTCAAGTCAGTTGAAACCATGGTTGACAACATCGGCAAGGCTAACATCCTCTTCTTTGCAGGTGGATTCTCAGCTGCGGACGAGCCAGATGGTTCAGCTAAGTTTATCGTCAACATCCTGCTCAATGAAAAAGTGCGTGCAGCCATTGACGGCTTCATCGCTCGCGGTGGTTTGATTATTGGCATCTGTAATGGATTCCAGGCTCTGGTTAAATCTGGTCTTCTTCCGTACGGGAACTTCGAAGATGCAAGCAGTACGAGCCCAACCCTCTTCTACAATGATGCCAACCAACACGTGGCTAAGATGGTGGAAACTCGGATTGCCAATACAAACTCACCGTGGTTGGAAGGAGTGCAAGTGGGCGATATCCACGCTATTCCTGTTTCGCACGGTGAAGGGAAATTTGTCGTGACGGCTGAGGAATTTGTGGAACTCCGTGACAATGGTCAGATCTTTAGCCAATACGTGGACTTTGACGGAAAACCAAGCATGGACTCTAAGTACAATCCAAATGGATCTGTCCATGCTATCGAAGGAATTACCAGCAAGAACGGCCAAATCATCGGTAAAATGGGACACTCAGAACGTTATGAAGACGGTCTTTTCCAAAACATCCCAGGAAATAAAGACCAGCACCTGTTCGCGTCAGCTGTGCGTTATTTCACAGGGAAATAAAAGGTATAAAAAATGACATACGAAGTAAAATCTCTTAATGAAGAATGTGGCGTTTTTGGTATCTGGGGACATCCAGATGCTGCTAAATTGACCTATTTTGGGCTCCACAGTCTTCAGCACCGTGGTCAGGAGGGGGCAGGGATCCTCTCCAATGACCATGGACAATTGAAGCGCCATCGTGATATGGGACTGCTATCAGAAGTCTTCAAAAATCCTGCTGATTTGGATAAATTGACAGGAACTGGAGCGATCGGACATGTGCGTTATGCGACTGCGGGGGAAGCTTCTGTAGACAATATCCAACCCTTCCTTTTCCGCTTTCATGATATGCAGTTTGGGTTGGCTCATAATGGGAATCTGACCAATGCAGAATCTCTCAAGCAAGAATTGGAACAAAGAGGAGCTATTTTCAGTGCGACTTCCGATTCGGAAATCTTGGCTCACCTCATTCGTCGTAGTCACAATCCAAACTTGATGGGTAAAATCAAGGAAGCACTTAGTCTTGTCAAAGGTGGTTTCGCCTATCTCTTGCTGTTTGAGGACAAGTTGATTGCGGCGCTTGACCCTAATGGTTTCCGTCCTCTTTCTATCGGAAAAATGGCTAATGGAGCGGTAGTCGTTTCCTCTGAAACTTGTGCTTTTGAAGTGATCCGAGCAGAGTGGATCCGCGATGTGAAGCCAGGCGAGATTGTTATTATTGATGACAATGGCATCCAGTATGATAGCTACACAAATGATACTCAGCTCGCGATTTGCTCTATGGAGTATATCTACTTTGCCCGCCCTGACTCCAATATCCATGGTGTCAATGTTCATACGGCGCGGAAACGTATGGGTGCTCAATTGGCGCGTGAATTTAAGCATGAGGCAGATATCGTAGTCGGTGTGCCCAATTCTTCACTCAGCGCAGCCATGGGTTTTGCGGAGGAGTCCGGTCTGCCAAATGAAATGGGGCTGATAAAGAACCAATATACCCAACGAACCTTTATCCAACCGACTCAAGAATTGCGTGAGCAAGGTGTTCGGATGAAGCTATCTGCCGTTTCGGGTGTTGTTAAAGGTAAACGTGTGGTTATGGTTGATGATTCCATTGTCCGCGGGACAACCTCTCGTCGCATTGTTCAGCTTTTGAAAGAAGCAGGTGCGTCCGAGGTTCACGTTGCCATTGGAAGTCCTGCGCTAGCTTATCCATGCTTTTACGGGATTGATATCCAGACGCGTCAGGAGCTGATTGCGGCCAATCATACGGTAGAAGAAACCTGCCAAATCATTGGTGCGGATAGCCTGACCTATCTTTCGATTGATGGCTTGATTGAATCCATCGGGATTGAAACAGATGCACCAAATGGCGGTCTCTGTGTCGCTTATTTTGACGGTGACTACCCAACTCCTCTCTACGACTATGAAGAAGAATACCGAAGAAGCTTGGATGAAAAGACCAGTTTTTATAAATAGGCGGATGAAGACCCTCCATTAAAGGAAAGGAAGAGGAGACAAAAATGACAAATAAAAATGCTTATGCGCAATCCGGTGTGGATGTTGAAGCGGGTTATGAAGTTGTTGAGCGGATCAAAAAGCATGTGGCTCGCACGGAGCGTGCGGGTGTCATGGGAGCTCTTGGTGGTTTCGGTGGCATGTTTGACCTTTCAAAAACAGGTGTTAAAGAGCCGGTTTTGATCTCAGGTACAGATGGTGTTGGAACAAAGCTTATGCTGGCTATCAAGTACGACAAGCACGATACTATTGGGCAAGACTGTGTGGCCATGTGTGTTAATGACATCATCGCTGCAGGTGCGGAGCCTCTTTACTTCCTTGACTATGTCGCGACTGGCAAGAATGAACCAGCTAAACTAGAACAAGTCGTTGCTGGTGTAGCAGAAGGTTGTGTGCAGGCAGGCGCAGCCCTCATCGGTGGTGAAACGGCTGAGATGCCAGGTATGTATGGCGAAGATGACTATGACCTGGCTGGTTTTGCAGTCGGTGTGGCTGAAAAATCTCAAATCATAGACGGTTCAAAAGTAGCTGAAGGTGATGTTCTTCTCGGACTTGCGTCAAGTGGGATTCACTCGAATGGTTACTCACTCGTGCGTCGTGTTTTTGCCGACTACACAGGTGAGGAAGTCTTACCAGAATTGGAAGGCAAGAAACTCAAGGAAGTCCTTCTTGAGCCAACTCGTATCTATGTCAAGGCTGTCTTGCCACTCATCAAGGAAGAGTTAGTCAACGGCATTGCCCACATCACAGGTGGCGGCTTTATCGAGAATGTCCCTCGTATGTTTGCGGCTGACCTAGCTGCGGAAATTGAAGAAGACAAGGTTCCAGTCCTCCCGATTTTCAAAGCCCTTGAAAAATACGGTGAAATCAAGCATGAAGAAATGTTTGAAATCTTCAATATGGGTGTGGGACTCATGCTGGCAGTTAGCCCTGAAAATGTAGGTCGCGTCAAGGAATTGTTGGATGAACCAGTCTATGAAATTGGTCGCATCGTCAAGAAAGAAAACGAAAGTGTCATCATCAAATGAAAAAAATAGCGGTTTTTGCCTCTGGTAACGGCTCAAATTTTCAGGTGATTGCGGAACAATTTCCGGTAGAGTTTGTCTTTTCAGACCATCGTGACGCCTATGTGCTCGAGCGTGCAGAAAAGCTCGGCGTCCTGTCCTATGCTTTTGAACTCAAGGAGTTTGAGAACAAGGCGGACTATGAAGCAGCCCTTGTCGAACTCTTGGAAGAACACCAGATTGACTTGGTTTGCCTCGCCGGCTACATGAAAATCGTTGGGCCAATCTTGTTGGCAGCTTATGAAGGTCGAATTATCAACATTCATCCAGCCTACCTGCCAGAATTTCCAGGAGCTCATGGGATTGAGGACGCTTGGAAGGCTGGTGTTGACCAATCTGGTGTGACCATTCACTGGGTGGATTCGGGTGTGGATACAGGAAAGGTCATCAAACAAGTGCGTGTGCCACGGCTAGCTGATGATACCATCGAAAGCTTTGAAGCTCGCATCCACGAAACAGAGTACAATCTCTATCCAGAAGTCTTGGATAGTTTGGGAGTGGAGAGGAGATTATGAAAAAATCACAAGCCAAAGGATATTTATTAGAAATTGTACTGGCTAAGTTATTAAAAGTTAACGGATATGATTTAGTAACGAGTACCGATAATGAGGATAATGAGATTGTAGATTTACCAAGGAATGGTCTAAATATCAAGGGGAGAGGTGCTTATCACCAATTTGACTCGTTAGGAACATTTCGTATCACGCCACCATTTGTATATCCTATACGTTTATTTTTAGAGGCTAAATTTTACACAAATAATAAGGTTGGCATAGATAGAATTAGAATGGGAATAGGTATTCTACAAGACGTAAATACTAACTATTCTACAGTTGATATGACGAGTCAAGAGTTAAAGCTACCTAAATATAATTACAATTATGCTCTTTTTTCAACCTCTGGATTCACAGATGATGCTCAAAGATTGGCTATCGCTCATAAGGTTTATTTAATGGATTTATCATCTGGCTATTATAGCTGGATTAGAGATTTTATAAATCAAGTTGTAGATAAATTGTTTGCCGATCACAATATTACTGATGATCATATTAGCAGTGATATTTTTAATGACTATAAAAAGAATTTTTCTAGAGAGATTAATAATTTAAGAGATAATCAACTTGATAGATGGATTGTTTTTGAAAATCAACGCTCAGTTGTGGATGAATTTGTAAACCAAATGCAAAATGCTGGAAGTATGTATATAGCGAGCACAAAGAGCACGCAAATTATAGCGCTAATACCTAATGACGATGAAAAATTTCGTAAGTCGCTACGTAGAAATCCGCATCAAGAAGTAACAATCACTTGGAATGAAACTGAGAGAAATGTATGGGTAATTAATCCCACTGAATATGATAATGATACAAACTATGAACTTACATTTCAATTACCATTTGTTATTCGAGAGTATATTTTCAATAACTCAGTAAATCAGTATAAGAGTGCTTATGATGAAAAAGGAAGAAGTTTTGGGATGCTATCATTTATCGCTTATCTTGATGGAATAAATCCTACTTTGTGTACACTAAAATTTAATGAAGAAGAAACGAAACGCAGAGTAGAACGCTATAATCTACAGTTTAGAAATGAAAGAGCAACTAGAGACCTGGTAGATCGCTATAATCTACAGTTTAGATTGGAGAATAATAATGACTAAACGAGCACTTATTTCAGTCTCAGATAAAGCGGGCATCGTTGAATTTGCCCAAGAACTCAAAAAACTCGGTTGGGATATCATCTCAACAGGGGGTACCAAAGTTGCCCTTGACAATGCTGGTGTTGATACCATTGCTATTGACGATGTGACTGGTTTCCCAGAAATGATGGACGGCCGTGTCAAGACTCTCCATCCAAATATCCACGGAGGTCTCCTCGCTCGTCGTGACTTGGATAGCCACTTGGAAGCGGCTAAAGACAACAAGATTGAGCTCATTGACCTTGTGGTGGTCAACCTTTACCCATTCAAGGAAACCATCCTCAAACCAGATGTAACTTATGCTGATGCAGTTGAAAATATCGATATTGGTGGGCCATCTATGCTTCGTTCAGCAGCGAAAAATCATGCCAGTGTTACAGTTGTGGTAGATCCTGCTGACTACGCTGTGATTTTGGACGAATTGGCAGCAAACGGCGAAACCTCTTATGAAACTCGCCAACGTTTGGCAGCCAAAGTATTCCGCCACACAGCGGCTTATGACGCCTTGATTGCAGAATATTTCACAGCTCAAGTGGGTGAAAACAAGCCTGAAAAACTCACTTTGACTTATGACCTCAAGCAACCAATGCGTTACGGTGAGAACCCTCAACAAGACGCAGATTTCTACCAAAAAGCCTTGCCGACAGACTACTCTATTGCATCTGCTAAACAGCTCAACGGTAAGGAATTGTCCTTCAACAATATCCGTGACGCTGATGCTGCCATCCGTATCATTCGTGATTTTAAAGAACGTCCAACCGTTGTGGCTTTGAAACACATGAACCCATGTGGAATCGGTCAAGCTGACGATATCGAAACAGCTTGGGACTACGCTTATGAGTCTGACCCAGTTTCTATCTTTGGCGGAATTGTCGTCCTTAATCGTGAGGTGGATGCTGCGACAGCTGAGAAGATGCACAGCGTTTTCCTTGAAATCATCATTGCGCCAAGCTATTCTGACGAAGCGCTTGAAATCTTGACAACTAAGAAGAAAAACTTGCGCATCCTAGCCTTGCCATTCGATGCTCAAGACGCTAGCGAAGTAGAAGCAGAATACACAGGTGTAGTAGGTGGACTCCTTGTTCAAAACCAAGACGTTGTCAAAGAAAGTCAGGCTGACTGGCAAGTGGTTACCAAACGCCAACCAACTGAGACAGAAGCAACAGCCCTTGAGTTCGCATGGAAAGCTATTAAATACGTCAAATCAAACGGGATTATCGTAACCAATGACCACATGACACTTGGTGTTGGTCCTGGTCAAACTAACCGTGTGGCTTCTGTCCGTATTGCTATTGACCAAGCTAAAGACCGTCTTGACGGTGCTGTCCTTGCTTCGGATGCCTTCTTCCCATTTGCGGATAACGTGGAAGAAATCGCCAAAGCAGGTATTAAGGCCATCATCCAACCGGGTGGATCAGTCCGTGACCAAGAGTCTATCGAAGCTGCTGATAAATACGGCTTGACAATGATCTTCACAGGAGTAAGACATTTTAGACATTAAGAAAATGAAAGGGAAGAAAACAGTTTCTTTCCTTTTTTTGATTAAAAAGCTGAACGAAACAAGATTAAAACGAACGTTTATGATATAATATTAGTAAATAATTCGCAAAAGAGGTTGAGAGATGAAACTGTTAGTTGTCGGCTCAGGTGGTCGTGAACATGCGATTGCCAAAAAGTTGTTGGAGTCTAAAGACGTTGAGCAAGTTTTCGTGGCTCCTGGGAATGACGGGATGACCTTAGATGGACTTGATTTGGTAAATATCTCTATTTCCGAACATTCTAAGCTGATTGACTTCGCAAAGGCCAACGATATTGCTTGGACCTTTATTGGTCCAGATGATGCTCTTGCAGCTGGAATCGTGGATGATTTCAATGCGGCAGGACTCAAAGCATTTGGTCCGACCAAGGCTGCGGCTGAGCTTGAGTGGTCTAAGGATTTTGCTAAGGAAATCATGGTCAAATACGACGTTCCGACAGCAGCCTATGGCACATTTTCAGATTTTGAGGAAGCTAAGGCTTATATCGAGGGGAAAGGTGCTCCAATCGTCGTCAAGGCCGACGGTTTGGCGCTCGGAAAAGGTGTCGTCGTTGCGGAGACAGTCAAGCAAGCGGTCGAAGCCACTCACGAGATGCTTTTGGACAATAAGTTCGGTGACTCAGGTGCGCGTGTGGTTATTGAGGAATTCCTTGAAGGGGAGGAATTTTCTCTCTTTGCCTTTGTCAATGGTGATAAGTTTTACATCATGCCAACAGCTCAGGACCATAAACGTGCCTATGATGGCGACAAGGGACCTAACACGGGTGGCATGGGTGCCTATGCGCCAGTTCCTCACTTGCCACAGAGCGTGGTTGACACAGCGGTTGACACCATTGTCAAGCCAGTTCTTGAAGGGATGATACAAGAAGGTCGTCCTTATCTTGGCATTCTTTACGCAGGGCTTATCTTGACAGCAGATGGTCCTAAAGTCATCGAGTTCAACGCTCGATTTGGAGATCCCGAAACGCAAATCATCTTGCCTCGTTTGACATCTGACTTTGCGCAGAATATCACTGACATTTTGGAAGGCAAAGAGCCAGCAATCACTTGGACGGACAAGGGTGTGACACTGGGCGTGGTTGTCGCATCCAAGGGCTACCCGCTAGACTATGAAAAAGGCGTCAAGCTTCCAGCCAAAACCGATGGCGACATCATCACCTACTATGCTGGAGCTAAGTTTGCGGAAAATGGCAGAGCACTGCTATCCAACGGCGGACGTGTCTATATGCTCGTCACCACAGCTGATACCGTCAAAGAAGCCCAAGACATCATCTACCAAGAACTCTCCCAACAAAAAACAGAAGGCCTCTTCTACCGAACAGATATCGGAAGCAAGGCCATAAAAGATTAACAGCTACTAAATTTATCGTGGCGAGCGAAAGTGAGCCAAAGTAAGATAATGGTCGCCGTGGTGAAAAGACCCGAACAATTTCTGTTCTGGTCGGGGGAAACTTTGAGACCTTAGGCTCAAAGTTTAGGAATGAAACCGAAGGTTTGCTTCCGTCCCCACCACCTAAGACCATTATCAAAAAAGAAAAGGATATTAACTATGAAACCAGTAATTTCCATCATCATGGGCTCAAAATCCGACTGGGCAACCATGCAAAAAACTGCTGAAGTCCTAGACCGCTTCGGCGTAGCCTACGAAAAGAAAGTTGTTTCTGCTCACCGTACACCTGACCTCATGTTCAGACATGCGGAGGAAGCCCGTAGCCGTGGTATCAAGGTTATCATCGCAGGCGCTGGTGGCGCAGCCCATTTACCAGGCATGGTAGCAGCCAAAACAACCCTTCCGGTCATTGGTGTGCCCGTCAAGTCTCGTGCCCTTAGTGGCGTGGATTCGCTCTACTCTATCGTACAGATGCCGGGTGGCGTCCCTGTTGCGACTATGGCTATCGGTGAAGCAGGTGCGACAAATGCGGCTCTCTTTGCCCTCCGTCTCCTCTCAGTAGAGGACCAAGCTATTGCGACAGCTTTGGCAGATTTCGCAGAAGAACAAGGAAAAATCGCAGAGGAGTCGACAAATGAGCTCATCTAAAACAATCGGAATTATCGGTGGCGGTCAGCTTGGTCAGATGATGGCCGTTTCTGCTATCTACATGGGGCACAAGGTTATCGCGCTGGATCCTGCGGCGGATTGCCCGGCCTCTCGTGTGGCGGAAATCATCGTGGCTCCTTATAACGATGTTGATGCTCTTCGTCAGCTAGCAGAGCGTTGCGATGTCCTCACCTATGAGTTTGAAAATGTCGATGCCGACGGTTTGGATGCCGTTATCAAGGATGGACAACTCCCTCAAGGAACAGATCTGCTCCGCATTTCACAAAACCGTATCTTTGAAAAGGACTTTCTTTCAAATAAGGCTCAAGTCACTGTGGCACCCTACAAGGTTGTGACTTCAAGTCAAGATTTGGCAGATATTGACCTGTCGAAAAACTATGTTCTTAAGACTGCGACTGGTGGATACGATGGGCATGGACAAAAAGTCATTCGTTCAGAAGCAGACTTGGAAGAAGCCCGTGCACTAGCCGACTCAGCAGACTGCGTCTTGGAAGAATTTGTCAACTTCGACCTTGAGATTTCAGTCATCGTATCAGGGAATGGCAAGGACGTGACAGTATTCCCAGTTCAGGAAAATATCCACCGCAACAATATTCTTTCAAAAACCATTGTGCCAGCTCGCATTTCAGAAAGTCTAGCAGATAAGGCCAAAGCTATGGCCGTGCGAATCGCTGAGCAACTCAACTTGTCTGGAACGCTCTGTGTGGAAATGTTTGCGACAGCTGATGACATTATCGTCAACGAGATTGCCCCCCGCCCCCACAACTCTGGGCACTACTCTATCGAAGCCTGCGATTTTTCCCAGTTTGATACCCATATCTTGGGTGTTCTGGGAGCACCATTGCCAGTCATCAAACTCCATGCGCCTGCAGTCATGCTCAACGTCCTCGGTCAACACGTCGAGGCTGCTGAAAAGTATGTCGCAGAAAAACCAAGCGCCCACCTCCACATGTATGGTAAAATAGAAGCAAAGCACAACCGCAAAATGGGACATGTGACTTTGTTTAGTGATGTGCCGGATAGCGTGGTTGAGTTTTAAATATAGACAATATGAGTAAGTTATATTATCTATCTAAATCCAATTTCTTAATCAATTTTCTGATACATGATTTAACAAGTTATTAAGATTGATATAAAAATGGACTATTTAATAATTGACCTGACTATGTAAAAAAATTACGAAGAGCTTCATCTAGGCTCAATTTCTAATGTATATAGATAATCTGATTTTAAAGATAGAGTTATCTGATTTTACTGTTCTACTTTTCCAGAATAAAAGATAAATATAAATTATATAAACAAATATAATTTATGAATTATTAATATGTGGGATTTAGAAAGGATATTTAATGCAGTATGGTTATAATCAAAGATTCAAAATTTAAAAAAGTAGACTTAGATATAGATTTTACTGATGTTGATTTTAGAACAATTGATCCAAAATGTATGTCAGGTTACCAATTGGAAGTCGTTGAAGAAGAGATTATAAAAAAGTTTAAATTGTTTATTAGTAATGTTAATTCTAGCGATTCATTTTTTACCTATTATAGAGGTACTCGATTAAAGCATATATATCCAGATGTAAGCTATATTTTAAAAAACGGATTAAATAAACTCTTTATTGTTGGGGACAAAGGAGTTGATTTTATTAAAAATCAACTTGGGGATAGTCAAAATCAAATACTCTCAGAACAATTTAATAATGAGGAGTACTTATTGAATGAGATTAAAACAAAAATAAATATTGATGAGTTCTTTTTACCCTCAGATAAAAAGATGAGGTTGAGGTTATTGCAAGCAATTGTTCATAATTGTGGGAAAGAAACTTTCTCTGATTTTAAATCTTATGTTTCCCATTATGTTTCAACTACAGTTGGAACTGGGAATTATAATATTGCAAAAAGTTTTATTGATAACGAAGGTTTTATTATTTTTGGATTTGAAAAAATCGGTAAATATTTTGTTAATTCGAAGGAATTGCAACTACTACTGAATAAGTCAGAAGAACATCAATATATCATTGATGTTGAGCAAGAAATTATGATTGAGAATGTTTTGTGGCCTTCAAATATTTTTGGATTATTTTATATACATAATGATAAAAGGATGTTTATCATTAATCCTTGGTTGGTCGTGAAATTGCAACAAAGTGAAACTATGGAAATTGTTGCTAAAGATTCTTTTGATCCTTTAATTTATGTAGACCAAAGCAATTTTGATAATATTTATAAGGAGTTGGGATACGGAGAATATCTATGTAGACCATATTAAGCAATAGATATTTAACCGATGTTAATTTTTCGTTTGAAAAAGAAAGGGAAAAGAGGCCTGTATTCGCTTAGCTAGATACAAGTTAGAGTAATATTTATGATTCAAATTATTGTCAATGCTTTGGTTGAGAAAGATAAGACTGGAGCAGTCGTCGAAGTCTTGTATGCTAGTGGTGATCACGAAAAAGTGAAAGTCAAATATAAAGAGCTAGTTGCTCAATACCCCGAAAACTATTTGGCAATTTATAATGTCCCTCTGGATACGGATTTGAATACACTAGATCATTACCCGTCTGTATGGATTGGGAAAGAGGGATTTGAGTTGTAAGTGAGGATTTTAATTATAAAATTTGCTATCTTTCCCCTGTAAGGAAGGCTAGTAGTGCTGAGAGGGTAATTATCGCTAAATGTAGAGAATATTCATATTTTTAATTATTTCAAATGAAAGTAAATGAATAGGAGATATACATTCTTATATAAAATAAAATTAGAGAGGTGGTTTATGGAGAATAACAATCTGCAGCTTACTCCGAAACAATGGATAAGTATTGGTTCATTTTCTTTAATAATGGTACTGAATTATTATTTTAAAAATCCAGAATTATTATTTATTTTATTCAGCGGATATTATTTCTTTATGTTAGTACTTTGGTGGAGAAAAATTATAAAAGAGTGGACAAATACAATAAAACTTAGAAAAAGGATTCGGAAGCGTTTCTATTTTTACGTAACAGAATTAGGATATAAAACTGATATTATCAAGAGACGAAAAATTGGCAAAGTCATTGTGATAACTGCATACGGAATATTTTTTGCATTGGGAATATCATTCTATTTATTTAACAGAATTGGATTAAATTTACATAAAATAAAAATTTTAGGAGTTGGTATAGATGTTGTAAGTCTGATAGTTATGTTATTGGTACTGATTGCTGTTCTATTAAATATGAGATACTATTGGACGAGTTTATATTATTATGTAATTCCCATAGTTTCTCTGGGGCTGTCATCAGTTAAAATTGATGATATTGGATCTACAGAATCAATTATTAGATATTTTTTCTTTTTAATAATAATGTATTTGGTTTTTACTTTGTTGTTACCGATTCCTTATCTTAGAAAAGTGACTAGTTCAACACTAATTTTTGGAGCATTATTATCAATTATAATTCCAACCTTAATGGAGCATATACTATCTAATTATATTATAGGTCAGTTTAATCAATCAACCATGATAATGCATAAATTTTCAAATGTTTTACCTAATGAATTTAATGATATGTTGCACAAAAGTGGATATATTGATGAGATTAATGAAATTATTGAGTTAATATTTTTAGTAATTTTAAAAAGCAAACTAAAAATATTTTCAACTATTAATTTTTTATGGTTATCTGGATATGTACTTGGTAGTTTTATTATTAATATTAAATTGAAATTAGGTGAAATAAGGGCCTCTAGTATATATGATAAAATAATATATGGCAAAAAAGTTACATATAATACTTTAAGAGACGTAGTGTATTTTGGAGGAGACTCCTATAAAAATCGTATTATTGATAATGTTGTCTTTAGGACGATTATATATAACAAGGAATCAAAAAAAGAATTCTTGGAAGTAGAGCATCATTGGATTATAAAATTATTATTAGATTTTTGGAGATGGTGTTTAAAAAATTTACAGCAGTGCATTCAATAAGATATGGAATAATCTTGCGGCATCATACTTAATAGAATATGTTTTGTTTCCAATGTTTATAACAGAAAATAGATAATTAATTTTAAAGTAAGGAAGGGAATCAAATTCCATTAATTTGATCTTGGGCGTCTAATCTTTGATAGATCAAAAAATAAAGTAACAAGAGTGTTGTATTCAATAAAACTGAATGCGAGCCACGAACTTAATCGATTGTTATGATTCAACCCATAGTCAATGCATTTATAATAAAAAGAGAAGACTGAGGCAGTTGTCGAAGTCTTGTATCTAGCAGCAATTACGAGAAGGCAAAAGCTAGATATGGTGAGCTAACTACTCAATATCTTGAAAACTCTTTAGCAGTTTATGATTTACAGCTGAATACAGATTTGAATACATTAGTTCACTATCGATCTGTGTGGATTGGGAAAGAGGAGTTTGAGTGAATGATAAAACTAAAAAAATAGAATCAGCCTTTCGAAGCCTTGGCTATGATGTTAAAAAAAGATTTAAAGAAGGTGGCGAAGGCATTATATATCAGGCGGAAAAAGAACAAAATCTTTATGCTATCAAAGTTATTAAAGATTTAAGAACGGAAAAGGTTAAAAGATATAAACAGGAAATTGAAAGTGTTCAAGAATTAGATCATCCCAATGTCATGAAACCTAATTATGGAGAGTTATTGATTGATGGTGAAAAAGTTCAGTACAGTATCATGCCATTCTATGAAAATGATTTAAAAAAGATTATTCCCCAATTATTAGATTATGAGCAGATTTTTAACATTATTATTGAACTTGGAGAAGCTTTAAAGTACATTCATAGCAAAGGTATTATACACAGGGATTTAAAGCCAGAAAATGTATTGATTGCGGACGACGGACATCTAGTTTTAACGGATTTTGGTATTGCACATTTCAAAGATTCTAATCTAACTAAGAAAAATGATTTGTTAAATAATAGAGTATATCTGGCTCCTGAACAATATATTAAAGGTAATGCCCAAAATGTGACTCAAGCAGCAGACATTTATTCATTTGGATTAATTATTAATGAGTGCTTTACTAAGAGAGTCGCGCACGGTGACAATCCCTGGTTAATAAGTGATGAGTATCCATTTTTATTTGAATTTGATAATATAGTCAAAAAGATGTTAAGGCAAGATGCTGACAAAAGAATAAGTATCAATTGTGCTTTAAGTTTATTGAAAGAAGCTAGAGAAACTCTATCTGAAGGCTTAGATTTCCTTAGTTGTGATTTGATGGATGGATCTCCAGAAGATTTATCTCCAGAGGAACTAGGAAGTGTTTTAAGTCAAGCTAGCAAAGATGTTTATTTTGCGACTAAATTTAAGCTAGATGATATCGCTAAACAATATGAGTTGAATTACCATAAAAATATTGGATTTAGTGTCTCGCCTTACTTAAAAAAATTAGCTGCAGGTTATAAAATTTTAGATATTTGTCGTAAAAAATTTATCTATGAAACTAAATATGAAAGTGGTCCATCTCTTTCATTTCTTGACGAAAGAGAGCATCAAGATCTTTATGATAGATTAGAGAGGGTTCTCAACACATATATGGTTTCAGGAAATGAGCTCTATGGACAAATAAAAAAATATTTTTCAGCATGTTTAGATTATCATGCTGAAAAAATTCTAGAACAAATTGAAGATGAACAATGGATGTTTGAAAAACTGTTTTATCATATAGAAAATGCACCTATACTTTGGTTAAGGACGTTTTTATTAGAACTGGGTATTGAACAGAGTGAATTAGAAGATAATATTGTGATAAATTGGGATAGAACATTGACGTATTCAGACAATGAGACAGAGTTGTCTTTGTTTAAAAAAGATACTGAATTTGAAAGAATTCAATATAAGAATATTGAATTGATTTGTCAAGAGATTATAAAACAATGGGCTATGTCATATGATTATCTTGATGATAAAACTATTAGATTTATATTTACAGATGAACATCAATTTGAAAATTTTAAAGACTTTGCATCTAATATAACAAAATCAAATCATAATCTGTGGTTAGATTTCAATGATGATATTATTCAAAAATCTAAGGTCATTGATGATGAAATTATTCTGGACTTAAAAATCTTTTGGGAGATTGATTCAATTTTAGCAAAGATACTTGGTTTTAGAAAATAAATTAAAATTTTCAGTAGTTGTTTAAACGCTCAAAATAAACTAAAAATATAGAAAGGAACAAGGGCATTCGTATTCACTAAAACTGAATACGGGCTACAGACTTGATTAATTCCTATGATTCAACTCATTGTCAACGCATTTATCGAAAAAGAGAAGACTGGAGCAGTCGTTGAGGTCTTGTTTGCTAGTGCTGACCAGAATAAGGTACAAGCTAAATATGATGAATTAGTTGCTCAATATCCAGAAAACTATCTAGCAATTTACGATTTACCGCTTGATATGGATTTGAATACACTCGATCACTATCCATCTGTGGTTATAGGAAAAGAGGAGTTTGAGTAGAAATCTTGGTTTACCTAGATAACTTATTCCCAACAGCTTACGAAGAAAGGAAAATTAATAACATGATCAACCGTTACTCTCGCCCTGAGATGGCGAACATTTGGAGTGAAGAAAATAAATACCGTGCTTGGCTTGAGGTGGAAATCTTGGCCGACGAAGCATGGGCTGAATTGGGAGAAATTCCTAAGGAAGATGTGGCTTTGATTCGCGAAAAGGCGGACTTTGACATCGACCGTATTTTGGAAATCGAGCAAGAGACTCGCCACGATGTGGTGGCTTTCACGCGTGCGGTTTCTGAGACTCTTGGTGAAGAGCGCAAGTGGGTTCACTATGGATTGACTTCTACCGACGTGGTGGATACGGCCTACGGTTACCTCTACAAGCAGGCCAACGACATCATTCGTCGTGACCTTGAAAACTTCACCAACATCATCGCTGACAAAGCTAAGGAGCACAAGTTCACTATCATGATGGGACGTACCCACGGTGTTCACGCTGAGCCTACAACTTTTGGTCTTAAGTTGGCGACTTGGTATAGCGAAATGAAACGGAACATCGAGCGTTTCGAGCATGCGGCTGCTGGTGTGGAAGCTGGTAAGATTTCTGGTGCGGTTGGGAACTTTGCCAACATCCCACCATTTGTAGAGCAATACGTATGCGACAAGCTTGGTATCCGTGCTCAAGAAATCTCTACACAGGTCCTTCCTCGTGACCTTCACGCTGAGTACTTTGCAGTTCTTGCTAGCATCGCGACTTCCATCGAGCGTATGGCAACGGAAATCCGTGGTCTGCAAAAGTCTGAGCAGCGCGAAGTGGAAGAGTTCTTTGCTAAAGGTCAAAAAGGTTCTTCAGCAATGCCTCACAAACGCAACCCTATCGGTTCTGAAAACATGACAGGTCTGGCGCGTGTTATCCGTGGTCACATGGTGACGGCCTATGAAAACGTCGCTCTCTGGCACGAACGTGATATTTCTCACTCATCAGCTGAGCGTATCATCACACCGGACACGACCATTTTGATTGACTACATGCTTAACCGTTTTGGAAATATCGTCAAGAACTTGACGGTCTTCCCAGAAAACATGATCCGCAACATGAACTCTACTTTTGGTCTTATCTTTAGCCAACGTGCCATGTTGACCTTGATCGAAAAAGGTATGACACGTGAGCAAGCCTATGACTTGGTGCAGCCGAAAACGGCTTACTCTTGGGATAACCAAGTAGACTTTAAACCGCTTCTGGAAGCAGATCCAGAGGTAACTTCTCGCCTCACTCAAGAGGAGATCGATGAAATCTTCAACCCTGCATACTACACCAAACGAGTGGATGATATCTTTG
>ERZ773100.658-NODE-658-length-17050-cov-2.563107_pt1 | contig 17050 bp, 16 predicted proteins | sample MGYA00511119_ERZ773100 | MGnify/ENA primary metagenome ERZ773100 (study PRJEB29015, sample SAMEA2738000) | human oral metagenome | biome: human oral; feature: human-associated habitat; material: dental | place: China | collected 2111 ...
AAAATAAAAATTGGAGGCCCCCAAATTCCCGCCTGTAACATATATGCAGATAAAGTCTCTTCAGAAGTGAATAAGCCTTTTTGCCAAGCCCAAACAATAAATACGACTGTTGCAATTGCTCCTAAAATGGAAGCAATATTCATTACTTTCTGAGCGGTAGGTGAGAGTGGTTTTCCTTGTTTAATTTCGTTGGTTGTCATTGTTGCTCCTTTATGATTTTAAATTTCTTTCTGTTGCAACTTTATCATAAAATTGTTGCCATTGAAGAAGAATACTCTCTTTTGAGTAATATTGTTCACCACGTTTTGAGCCTTCACATGCCATAGCATAGTATTCAGGATCTTCTTTAAGTTTAGTTAACTGTTCTTTAAATGTTAGTTGACTTGTCCCTTTTAAGTAGTAGTCAAATAAGATTGGCTTGTACTCAGGTAAATCACGTAATAGTAGAGGAATATTAGCGTTCATGGATTCTAAAATTGTCATAGGGAATAATTCTTCAAAAGAAAGTTGTAACATGACATCCCCCATATTAAAAAATTCATTCATTTGGTTTCTTTCAACCAATCCTAAAAAATGAACATTATCAGGAAGATCATCCATATGTTCCATAATTTCTTTTCGTCCTTCAGAAATTCCTTTAAAGGCAAAGTCTCCAGCCCAAACGAACTGAATTTCAGGCATTTTTTCTGCTAAATCGATAAATTCCAAAACACCTTTTCTCATTTGCAATTGGCCTGCAGATACAACTGTGAACTGGTCAGGATTTAGTCCAAATTTCTTTCTTAATTCCCCTTTAGATTGATCAGTGATTTTATAAAAGGTATCACGAGATACAAAATTTGGAATATAAGTAACTTTCGAGCGATCAACTCCATAATGTTCGAGGTCATCAATAAAACGTGGATTCACAGTCACTAAATAATCCGCTTGTTTGTAAAAAGATAAGACATATTTATAGAACAATTCTTTTATTGGTTTTGGAAGAGAAATACTCTTTTCGAGTGTTTCAGGTAAGAAATGTACTGATGCTATCGTTGGTTGCTTCTTATTGTTTAAGAATGACTTAAATAGAAAGTCTGGATTAATTGTATGAATATGATTAATATCAGCAATCTTTAACTGGTTTACAACTACTTTGTATCCTTTAAGACCTTCAGTCACTAAATTAATTTGTTCCTCTGTTGCAGACATCACTCCTTGTCCTTTTACGCTGTCTGCACGAGTTAGCATATTTATTGTAAGCATATTGACTCCTTAAAAGTATATTTACACCCCATTTTACCATGAATCAAAGCATTTGGAAAACAGCATCAATAAAATTTTGAAAAATTAATGTTTTTGCCTTATTGTTTGAATTTTTGTATACTTAAAAAGAAGAAAGAATCGAGGGTGTTTATGAAAAAAAGTAAAAGATCTAATAAAAAATCTAAAGAAGAAGAAATGACACTAGTAGATTGTTATTATATTCCTTCTGTTATTGCGGAACAATTTCAGCTTTTAAGAGAGCATTGCGCGGTAGAAGTTGAAAAGGAACTAGCATTATTGTTTTCGAAAGTGGTTCGCGAGTATCGAGAAGAGGTTGGGCAAGTTGTTGTTTCCTATGATGATAAAGGAAATAAGACTTGCGAGATCCCTCTAAGTCCTATTGAAGTTTCAAAATTGGAAAAGGAGATTTCAGCGGAAAGATTAAATAAATATATCTTATCAAAAATTCATTGATAATAGAAAAGTAAGCTGGGCACTGTCCAGTTTATTTTGTTAGAAGTCTAAGAGTCAATTATTTTTAACAAACATCATTTGATAAAGCATGAGGTGAAGAGAAATGGAAAATAGTATTCAAAATTTTACTTTTCAAAATCCAACAAAGATTTTATTTGGGAAAAACCGTATAGAGGAAATTGATAACGAAATACCTAAAGATGCAAAAGTCCTCATCTTATATGGTGGAGGATCAGTCAAAAAAAATGGAGCTTTTGACAGAGCAGTTTCGGCTCTTGGAGGGCGAGATTGGGATGAGTTTTCGGGAATAGAGGCAAATCCTACATTCGAAACATTAATGAAGGCTGTCCATAAAGTAAGAGAAGGAGGTTTTACCTACTTACTTGCAATCGGTGGAGGTTCTGTAATTGATGGGACTAAATTTGTCTCTGCAGCCAGCCTGTTTGAAGGAGACCCGATAGATTTATTTGGGTGGGGAATTGGAAAAGGACTACCCGTTCAAGAGGTTGTACCATTTGGAACGATTTTAACCTTACCAGCAACTGGTTCTGAAATGAATTCTGGAGCAGTGATTAGTTTTGTTGAAAAAAATGCAAAAGTAAGTTTTAGAGGGCCAAAGACGTTTCCAGTATTTTCAGTATTAGAGCCCGAACTAACCTATACATTACCTGAACGTCAATTAGTAAACGGACTCTTAGACTCATTCATCCATGTAATGGAGAATTATTTAACCTATCCAGTAGGAGGAATTCTTCAGGATCGTTATGCAGAAAGCATCCTTCAAACGTTGATTGAGATTGCTCCTCGTATTATTGATATTCATCATATTGATTATAACGATAGAGCTACTTTTATGTGGTGTGCCACTAATGCGTTAAATGGGACAATTAATTTAGGCGTTCCGACGGATTGGTCTTCTCACGCATTAGGTCATGAAATCACTTTAAATCATGGAATAGACCATGGGAGAACATTATCAATTGTATTGCCAGCGATGATGAAAGTTAGAAAAAAACAAAAATGGGAAAAGTTAGTTCAATATGGAAAACGCGTCTGGGGATTAGATGGAGAAGAGAATGAGGTTGTGGAACAAGCTATTATAAATACAGAAAAATTCTTCTCATCTTTAGGTGCTCCTACTCGATTTAGTGATGTAGGTTTAGGCGAAGAAGTGATCCCAGCATTAGTAGAAGGACTAAAACGTCATAAGAAGGTTGCTTTATCCGAACATGGAGATGTGACTCCAGAAGTTGCTTATGAGGTATATAAAACGGCTTTATAAATAGTATGTACTTTTTATTAGTCTTGAATGAAAGGAAGATTAAATGGCTAGTGAATTGATTGAAAGCAAACTTAAGAATCTTCCTGATTTACCGGGTTGCTATATTATGAGAAATAGTAACGATGAGATTATCTATATTGGGAAGGCCAAGAATTTAAAAAATCGTGTTCGTTCCTATTTCAGAGGTGCGCATGACACGAAAACTGAAAAACTAGTTAGTGAAATCCACCATTTTGAGTATATTGTTACAAAAACCAATAAAGAGTCTCTCTTACTGGAAATTAACCTGATTAAGAAATATCAACCATACTATAATATTAAGTTGAAACAGGGGACGATGTACCCTTACTTGAAAATTACTTCTGAAAAAGATCCGCAATTAGTAATTTCTCATAAAGTTGAAAAAGATGGAGGGATCTATTTTGGTCCTTATCCTAATGTAACGGCTGCTACATCTACACAGCAACTGATTCAAAAAATTTATCCTTTAAGAAAATGTGGAAAGAACGAAACCAGAGCTTGTTTTTATTATCATTTAGGACAGTGCATAGGTTGTTGTGACCATGAAATTTCTGAGGAAGAGTATAAAACACAAATTAAAAAAATTCAACGTTTTTTAAATGGGGATGTTAAAACCATTAAAGATGATTTGAATCAAAAAATGTTAGAAGCCTCTGAACGATTAGAATTTGAAAAAGCCAAGGATTATCGTGATCAAATTCAGTACATTGAAGCTACTGTAGAGAAACAAAATATTATGAGTTCTGATTTCACCAATCGAGATGTATTTGCGTACTTTGTTGATCGAGGATGGATTTCAATTCAAGTATTTTTATTAAGACAATCAACAATCATCAAAAGAGAAGCAGCGATGTTTCCTATTTATGATCAAATAGAAGATGAAGTTCTTTCTTTTATTATCCAGTTTTATCAGGATCAGAATCATATTCTTCCTAAAGAAATATTAGTTCCGGATGCTTTAGATGTTGATTTATTATCTGAGACACTTGGTGTAAAAGCTGTCTCTCCAAAAAGAGGATCTAAAAAAAGAATATTAGATTTAGCGACTCAAAATAGTGAAATCTCTTTATTAGAAAAGTTTAGAAGAGAAGAGCAGAGTCAATTAAAAACATTAGGTGCACTGGAAGAGTTAGCCCAAGCTCTTGGACTCGAAAAGCTCTCAGTAATTGAATCTTTTGACCATTCAAATATACAAGGAACAAATCCTGTTTCTGCCATGGTTGTTTTTCGAGATGGAAAACCTGATCGAAAACATTATCGAAAATTTAAGGTGAAAACAGTCCTTGGAAGTCATGAGTTTGCGACGACGCAAGAAGTGATTAGAAGACGTTATTCTAGATTACTAAGAGAAAAAGCTGACCTTCCTGACTTAATATTAATGGATGGTGGAAAAATCCAAATGAAGGCTGCTATGGAAGTTCTAGAAGATGAACTAGGTTTAACCATTCCGGTTTGTGGGATGGTAAAAAATGATAAACATAAAACAGCTTCTTTAATTTATGGAGAAAAATTTATTCCTATCGAATTGGATCGAAAAGGACAAGCTTTTCAATTGATTCAAAGAGTCCAAGAAGAGGTTCACCGCTTTGCTATTACTTTCCACAGACAAGTTAGAAGCAAGAATACTTTCTCTTCAAAATTGGAGTTAATAGATGGAGTAGGACCGAAAACTAGAAAGAAACTTTTAAGTCATTTTAAGACTACTACCGCTATAAAAAATGCTAGCGTTGAGGAGTTACGGAAGATTGGTATCTCTGAAAAAGTTGCAAGTAATATTATGACAATGTTTCAGAATGAATAAAATATTAAGTGTAAAAACAATAAAGTGAAACAGGTATTTTATCTGTTTCATTTTTTGTCTTGTTTCCAAGACTTAATCTTTGTTTTTTGGGGGTAGATGTGCTATCTTTTTGATTGTTGAAAAATAAATAAAAGGTGGTTAAACCAATGAAAAAATGGATGAAAGCTGGTTTCGTTGCTGTGGCTACATTATTAGCAGCATGCGGAGCAAACACAACAAAAACACAAGAAACAACTGTATCAGTTTCAGATGCACAAGCAAACTGGGATAAAATAGTTGAATCTGGTGTCATTAAAGTATCAACGGCAGGTACTTTATATCCACAATCATTCCATAATGATAATAATGAACTAACTGGTTACGATGTGGAAATCATGAAGGAAGTTGCGAAGCGTTTAAACCTTAAAGTTGAATTTACGGAAATGGGTGTAGACGGAATGTTAACTGCTTTAGATAGTGGTATGACAGATATCGCTAACTATTCAATTGAAGAAGGTGCGAAAAACTTCGACGCATACTTACACACTACACCTCATAAATACTCATTTACATCAATGGTTGTTCGCGGAAGTGACAATTCAGGAATCCATTCATGGGCGGATGTAAAAGGTAAAAAAGCAGCAGGGGCAGCAAGTACAAACTATATGAAGATTGCTAAAAAACTTGGGGCTGAATTAGTTGTTTATGACAACGTAACAAATGATGTATATATGTCTGATTTAGTAAACGGACGTACAGATGTAATTATCAACGATTACTACTTACAATCCATCGCGGTTGCTTTTGCCAAAGATAAATACGACATTAAGATTAATGAAGGTGTTTACGCAAATCCTTATAGCTCAAGCTTCTCAATTTCATTAAATAACACTGTATTACGTGATAAGTTCAATGAAGCGATGGATGCAATGAAGAAAGATGGAACATTGAAAAAAATCTCTGAAAAATTCTTCGCTGGTCAAGACGTAACAGAACCTAAAGAGTTCAAAACAGAAAAAATCGATATTTCAGATGTAGACTAATATGCTAAATAAAATATTCGATATTAGTATTGCGATTAACAATTTTTGGTTTATCCTTAGTGGATTAGGATATACATTAGGAGTCGCATTAACAAGTTTCGTATTCGGAACGATTTTAGGTTTTATTCTCGTATTAATGAGACGCTCCAGATTCCGTTTTCTACGATTGATTGCAATGTTCCATGTATCCTTTATGCGTGGAACTCCAACACTAGTATTTTTATTCTTACTATATTTTGGTTTACCATTCCTAAAAATAACGTTACCAGCATTAGTATGTGCGCTTCTTTGCTTTAGTATTGCGAGCAGTGCGTATATTTCTGAAGTATTGCGTTCGGCAATGGATGCAGTGGATAATGGCCAATGGGAAGCAGCGATGTCTTTTGGAATGAGTTATCGTCAAACTTTACAAAAAGTAATCGTTCCTCAAGCGTTAAGAATTGCAATACCGCCATTAAGTAATGTGTTACTGGATATGATTAAAGGTTCGTCTCTTGTTGCGATGATTTCACTTCCTGATATCTTCCAAAATGCGAAAATTGTTGGTGGTCGGGAACAAAACTACATGACTGTTTATATTCTAGTAGCAATTATTTACTGGATTATCTGTTTACTTTTTGAACAAGGGCAACGATATTTAGAAAAGAAAATGGCACTTTAATAGAAAATAGTATAGAAAACTGTGTAACAGCAGTTCTCTTTTTATATAGAAATGTTGAAACTATTTGAAGTATAGGCGTTTCTTCGTTAAAATAAATAGGACTTAAAAGAACAATGGTTATCGGAAAGGACACTTATGAATACAAAGACTATTTGGGAGCAACATGGCTTCCGCACATTAACGCCGATACAAGAAAAGACACAAGAACTGATTAAAGAAGGAGCTGACGTTGTAGCCATCTCGCCTACAGGGACTGGGAAAACTTTAGCGTATGTAGTTCCTATTTTGGGAAGAGTAAAAGCGGACAAAACGCTCCAATCTCTTATTGTGGCACCTTCTCAAGAACTAGCGCAGCAAATTGGAACAGTGATTAGAGAATGGAAAATACCGGAAATTCGTGTGCAAGTTTTAGCAGGGGGAGCAAACGTTAAACGACAAGTAGAGAAGTTAAAAGAAAAACCAGAAATTGTTGTCGGAACACCTGGACGCTTACTCGAACTGTCTAAACTTCGTAAATTAAAGCTTCATCAAGTAGAACTACTCGTATTAGACGAGGCAGATTATTTACTAGACCCGGAGCAATTGAATAATACGAGAGAACTTGTAAAGAAACTTCCTTCTGAAAGACAAGTACTTTGTTTTTCAGCGACAAAGAATAAAAATTTAGAAAAAGTGAATAAATGGATTAATATGCAACCGACTTTTGTTGAAGTTTCAGAAGGAAACGCTGCGCATGCGAATGTAATTCATGGATATATTGAATGTCCAACTAGAAAACGTGATGAGGTACTAAGAAAGCTCGCTTTCTCAGAAAATGCAAACCAAGCATTAGTTTTCGTTAATTCGATTGCAAACGCCGCATTACTCGGAGAAAAGTTATCGTTTCATCAAGTCCCAGTTGCACTTTTATCAAGTGATGCTCATCAAACGGAACGTAAGAAAGCTATTGATTTATTTAAAAAAGGGCAGATTCCGTTCTTACTTAGTACCGATGTAGCACAGCGGGGTTTAGATATTGAAGATTTACCACTTGTTATTCATTATGATATTGCAGACTCAACAGATCAATATACACATCGTTCTGGTCGCACGGGACGAATGGGGAAAGATGGTTTAGTTCTGAGTCTAGTGAACGACCGTGAACTAAGAGACTTGAAGAAAGTTGCTGGAAAACATAAACTGGTCCAGTTTGAATTATATGTAGGACAGTTAAAACCAGTTACGCAATTGAAAAAGAAAGAAGTAAGTTCTAAGAAACCAATCCAGAAACGAAAGAAGGGAAATAAGAATGGAAATCATCGAGGATTTAAAAAGTCAAATTAGGTTCTTCGGATTTGAAATGACGGATGCCGACAGCTTAATAGCTTTAAATAAAGAAGAGCAAAACTTTGTACTCTTTTGGGCTAGAGATGGCTTCGTTCTGTTTGAAACTTCTAAAGAAGGTGTTTGGAGAGCAAATAGACCAATCGTTATTCCTTCAAGTCGCATTCAAAATGTTTCTTTAGAGAAGAGGCTCTTAGGAAATCCGAAACTAATATTGCAATATTTAGATAAAGAGGAGACTTTCGTTGTACCGATGAAATGCAGATTTCATCAAAATCAAAAAACAGAAGTAAAGAAATTCATTAATACAATAGAAGGATTAAAAGGGTAGTTGTATGGAAAGTATAAGTTCACCTAAGAACGAAAAAATTAAGGAGCTTGTTAAACTTCAGACTGCAAAAGGTCGTAAGAAAGCAGGGATGTATCTTCTTGAAGGGGAACACCTTGTTGAAGAAGCGATTAAAGAAAGAGCTCAGATTAAGTTGATAGTGGTTACCAGTAATCGTCTTGAAGACTATGAAAATCTGTTAGTCCAAACAGATGTACAGGTGCTAGTTGTATCACAAGACGTCTTCCATAAGTTATCGATGACGGAGACGACTCAAGGGATTTTAGCAGTTGTTGAAATTGTTAAGCAGGAGATATTACCTAATAAAGGTCGTTTCATTGTGCTAGACGCAGTTCAAGATCCTGGTAATTTAGGAACGATTGTGAGAACAGCAGATGCTGCTGGATTTGATGCGGTTGTTTTAGGGACTGGGACGGTTGATTTATATAACGACAAAGTTCTTCGTTCTATGCAAGGAAGTCATTTTCATATTCCCGTTTTCCAAGCGAACTTACAAGAATACTTGCCAATACTCAAAGAGAAGGGTGTACAAGTGGCTGTGACCGCACTGCATCGAGATTCAAAGGATTATTCAGTCTTACAAGGAGCAACAGATGTAGCTATTGTCGTTGGTAATGAAGGGCAGGGAGTATCTAATGACGTAATTGAAATAGCAGATGTCGTAGTGACGATTCCGATGTTTGGAAAAGCGGAATCATTGAACGTAGCAATTGCTTCAGCTTTATTAATGTATAAAACGAAAGAAAAGAAGGAGTAACGAATGGATAACAGACCAAATCCAATGGGAAGAAAACGTCCCATTCTTGAAACTGTTAAAACTATGACAATTATTTTCTTTGCTTTAAGTGCCATTGCAGCTTTATATGATTTTGCCTTAGCTGCGAGAGTACTAATCATGGCGATAGTAATGTTGGTCATCTATACCATCATGTTATTTTCAAAAAAGCATAAATTAGATGATAGAGAAAAAGAAACCGAAGAGTCGTAATGAAGCTGTAAAATCGATTGACAGAATATTCGTCTTTAGGTATAATAATTTAGTACTGTTTCAGTAGCTCAGCAGGATAGAGCATTCGCCTTCTAAGCGAACGGTCGGGGGTTCGAATCCCTCCTGAAACGCTAAATTGAAAGAGCATTATCAAATTTAGTTTGATAATGCTCTTTTTTTATTAGTAAAATGAAGATAAAAAAAGGATAGATTGTGAATAATTATGCCCATATTGTGAAATGTTTCATTCTGTTTCAATAAAATAGTACAGCAAAATCAACTGTTATAATACATCTTTCACAACTTAAGAAGGCTTTAAATAGCGGTTATAACAATATTTAACAAATTCTTTGTATTTTTTTACACTTATGTATTGCACTTAGATTTAATTGTGTTATAATATTTGTGTAGATAGCTGTTATAAGTTTCACAACCAATTATCTAAGGAGGAAAAATTTATGGAACAATGGAACGGTTTCAAAGGTAAAGTATGGAAAGAAGAAGTTAATGTCCGTGACTTTATCCAAGAAAACTACACACTTTATGAAGGAGACGACAGTTTCTTAGCTGGACCTACAGAAGCTACTAAAGCTTTATGGGCACAAGTAATGGACTTGAACAAACAAGAACGTGAAGCTGGTGGTGTCTTAGATATGGACACTAAAGTTGTATCAACAATCACTTCACATGGACCTGGTTACTTAAACAAAGATTTAGAAACAGTTGTTGGTTTCCAAACTGAAAAACCATTCAAACGTAGCTTACAACCATTTGGTGGTATTCGTATGAGTGAGCAATCAGCTGAAGCTTACGGATTCAAGATTGATGAAGAAATTTCTCGTATCTTCCGTGACTGGCGTAAAACTCACAACCAAGGTGTATTCGATGCTTACACTCCAGAAATGCGTGCAGCTCGTAAATCAGGTGTTATCACAGGTTTACCAGATGCTTACGGACGTGGACGTATCATCGGTGACTACCGTCGTGTAGCTTTATACGGGGTTGATCGTTTAATCGCTGAAAAACAAAAAGACTTCGCTAATATTGGCGATGGCACTATGTCAGACGATGTTATTCGTTTACGTGAAGAAGTTTCAGAACAATACCGTGCATTATTAGAATTAAAAGAATTAGGTAACATCTACGGATTCGATATTTCTAAACCAGCTTCAAACGCTCGCGAAGCTTTCCAATGGTTATACTTAGGATACTTAGCAGCTATTAAAGAACAAAATGGTGCGGCTATGTCTCTAGGACGTACTTCAACATTCTTAGATATCTATGTACAACGTGACTTAGAAAACGGAACATTAACAGAACAAGAAGCACAAGAGCTGGTTGACCACTTTGTAATGAAATTACGTTTAGTTAAATTCGCTCGTACACCTGAATACAACGCATTATTCTCAGGAGACCCAACTTGGGTAACTGAATCAATCGCCGGTGTTGGTGAAGATGGACGTCCATTAGTAACTAAGAACAGTTTCCGTTTCTTACACACATTAGTAAACTTAGGACCAGCTCCAGAACCAAACTTAACAGTTCTATGGTCAACTCGTTTACCAGAAAACTTCAAATTGTTTGCAGCTAAAACTTCTATTCAAACTTCTGCAATCCAATATGAAAACGATGATGTAATGCGTCCTGAGTGGGGCGACGACTATGGAATTGCTTGCTGTGTATCTGCTATGCGTATCGGTAAACAAATGCAATTCTTCGGAGCTCGTGCTAACTTAGCGAAAACATTATTATATGCGATAAACGGTGGTATCGATGAAAAATCTAAAGCACAAGTTGGTCCTAAATATCAACCAATTACTTCAGAATACTTAGATTACGAAGAAGTAATGGCTAAATACAACGATATGATGGAATGGATTTGTGGTTTATACTTAAACACATTAAACATCATCCACTATATGCATGATAAATACAGTTACGAAAGACTTGAAATGGCATTACACGACACTGAAATTCTACGTACAATGGCAACTGGTATCGCTGGATTCTCAGTAGCAGTTGACTCATTATCAGCTATTAAATATGCGAAAGTTAAGACAATTCGTGATGAAGATGGCGTTGTTGTAGACTATGAAGTAGAAGGCGACTTCCCTAAATATGGTAACAACGATGATCGCGCTGACGAAATCGCAATTTGGTTATTGAAAGAATTCATGACTAAAGTTAAAAAACATAAAACTTACCGTAATGCTAAACATACAACTTCTATCCTTACAATTACTTCTAACGTAGTTTATGGTAAGAAGACAGGTAACACTCCTGATGGACGTCGTGCTGGCGAACCATTTGCACCAGGTGCTAACCCAATGCATGGTCGTGACACACATGGAGCATTAGCTTCATTATCATCAGTTGCTAAAGTACCTTACAAATATGCATTAGATGGTATCTCAAATACATTCTCAATCATTCCTAAAGCTTTAGGACGTGAATTAGATGTACAAGAAGAAAACTTAGTTTCTATGTTAGATGGTTACGCTTCAAAAGGTGGTCACCACTTAAACATCAACGTATTCAACCGTGATACATTATTAGATGCTATGGAACACCCAGAAGAATACCCACAATTAACAATTCGTGTATCTGGATACGCAGTTAACTTCATTAAATTAACTCGTGAACAACAATTAGACGTAATCAACCGTACAATGCACGAAAGCATGTAATCACATTGTGTAAGGTCGACTGTTCTGAAATAGACCACTGGAGGAAAATTAATGAGGATGCTAAGCATCCGAAGAAATTTTGCGAAGTACAGGTATTTCAAGGAGACCGAACCAGATTACACATTGTGTGAGGTTGACTCGCAATATTGCTGAAATTACGAAAACGGATGGGCAAAATCGTCCATCCGTTTTTTAATCGAAACAGCAGCCCTAAAGGACACGAATTGTGATATACTAGAAGAGAAAAGATAGGAGGAATAATGATGAGTGAACCAGTAACTGGATATATTCATTCTACAGAGAGTTTTGGTTCTGTAGACGGACCAGGTATCCGTTTTGTAACCTTCATGCAAGGTTGTCGTATGCGCTGTGAGTTTTGTCATAACCCAGATACTTGGAATATTGGGGGCGGTCATCCGATTACTTCTCAAGAATTACTCGATCAAGCATTGCAATATCGTGCATTCTGGGGACGTAAAGGTGGCGTAACTGTCAGCGGAGGAGAGCCTTTATTGCAAATTGATTTCTTAATCGATTTCTTTAAACGTTGTAAGAAAGCTGGAGTGCACACAACATTAGATAGTTGTGGAATGCCATTTACGTATGACGAACCATTTTTTTCAAAATTCGAAGAGTTATTAGAATATACAGATCTTATTTTATTAGATATTAAGCATATTGATGATGAACAACATAAGAAATTAACAGGATGGACGAATAAAAATATTCTTCAACTAGCAGAGTATTTATCAGACAAAGGGCAACCCGTATGGATTCGCCATGTGTTAGTTCCAGAACGTTCAGACTATGATGAATATCTCATCCGATTAAGTGAATTTGTAAGTAAACTGAAAAATGTATTGAAGTTTGAGATTTTACCTTATCATAAACTGGGCGTATATAAATGGAAGAACTTAGGAATTCCATATAAATTGGATCATATTGAACCGCCAACTCAAGAACGTGTGGATAATGCTCGACGTATTTTAAGAACTGATGATTATAAAGGATTTTTGAATGCCTAATGAAAGAACTGTTATAGTGTAAACCCTATAGCAGTTCTTTTATGTTCAATTTTTATGTATAAGTGCATTTTTTGTTGGTTTTAATTGGTAATTATGTTAAAATTGTCAATGTAAATTTAAATAGAGAGAGGCCATAAAATGAGTAAATTATTAGTTTTCGGACATCAAAATCCAGATACTGATGCAATTACATCAGCAATTTCATATGCTTTCTTATTACGTCAATTAGGTGAGGATGCAGAAGCAGTTGCCTTAGGGACTCCTAATGAAGAAACACAATATGCATTAAATTATTTCAAGAAAGAAGCTCCTCGAGTTATTGGGGATGTTTCACAAGAGACAAATCGTGTTGCTTTAGTGGATCATAACGAAGTACAACAAAGTGCAACTGGCATAGAAAAAGTAGAAGTTGAATTTGTAGTGGATCATCACCGTATTGCAAATTTCCAAACAGCAAATCCTTTATTCTATCGTGCAGAACCTGTTGGATGTACGAATACAATTTTATACAAAATGTATAAAGAATATGGTGTTGAAGTTCCTAAAGATATTGCTGGATTAATGGTATCAGCAATTGTTTCTGATACTTTATTATTCAAATCTCCAACATGTACTCAACAAGATATTGAAGCTGCAACTGATTTAGCAAATATTACTGAGATTGATGTTAATGTCTATGGTCTAGAAATGTTAAAAGCCGGAACCAATTTAGGGGATAAATCTGAAGCGGAGTTAATTGATTTAGATGCGAAATCATTCCCAATGGGTGGAGCAAATTTACGTATTGCTCAAGTAAACGTTGTTGATCCTGAAGAATTATTAGCTCGTAGAGAAGCGTTAGAAGAAAGCATGAGAGCTGCAAATTCAGAAAATGGATATGATACTTTTGTTTTTGTAATTACAAATATCTTAACAAGCGTCTCAACAGTTTTAGTTGTAGGAGATTATAAAGACAAAGTTGCCCAAGCGTTCAATTCAAGCTATACAGATGGATTACTTGCATTACCAGGAGTTGTTTCTCGTAAGAAACAAGTAGTACCACCATTAACTGTTGCTTTTGAAGGATAAAATTTTGAGTGGGTGAGGAACAAAATTATTCCTCCCCATTTTTTTGTAAAGGAAATAAATCATGCGTAATTTGATACAATTTATGAAAGATTTTGTTGTTCCACAGTCAAAAAAAGAGTGGACGATTTCTTTAATTTCGATTACAGTTCGAAATTTAACCGTAATGAAAAAATTTTATACACAAATATTGGGTCTTTCTGTTTTGCAAGAATTTGATAATGAAGTTTTGATTGGTCATGGAAGAGGAAGTATCCCACTTTTTAAACTAGTTCAAGGAAATGGTGATTCTGATTCATTTTTAACAACTTATTCAATAGGGTTTCGTTTGTCAAAATCTTCTCAAATTGGTGAATTGATTAATCGTTTTATTATGGAAGAACAAACGATTATAGGTTCAGGATTCGATGGTTATACAACTAATTTTTATATTATGGATCCAGAGGGAAATCGATTGAAATTTATGGTTGTTGAAGATAATTCTTCTCAAGAAGTGGATCAATATCTAGAAGGAAATGAAATGAAACGTTCGTTGCACGAATTTATTGATGGAATTGATGGAGCTTCTGAAGAATTTCCCGCAAGTGCGAGAATTACTCAACTTCATTATAATGTAATGGACGTAGAAGCAACAACTGAGTTTTTAATAAACAACTTCTCGTTTAATACAACATATGATTATGTAACTAAGCGGAAAAATTTTAAGGTGAACCGTGATGGATATTCAGTAGCTATAAATTCCTGGAATGAAAGGAATAAGAATAGTAAGAGTATTTATGGGCTTTCCATGATTGAATGGCGGGTTCCAAATATGAAGGAACTAGAAAATCTTGTTCTCCATTTAGAAATGAATCAAGTTCCTTTTCATTATTATGATGCCTATTTAAAAGTTCCTACGAAAGATGGAATTGAATATTGTTTCAAAGTAGGTGACCATTCATGAAGATACTTGAGAAATATTCATATCGTAAATACCGTAAAAATAAACTATTTCGTCATCTTATTTCATTGCTTGCCGTTATCATTTCGGGATTTTTACAAGCATTCACATTGAAAGTATTTATCCAACCTTCAAATTTACTTTCTAGCGGTTTTTTGGGGGTTGCGATTTTAATTAATCAAATATCTGAGTTATTTGGAGTAGAGTTATCTATTTCGATTTTATTAATCTTACTCAATATTCCTGTCGCCATTTTATGTTATAGAGGGATTAGTGCTCGTTTTACGTTTTATTCGATTCTTCAAGTTTTTGTTGGAAGTTTCTTTATTCGTGTTTTAAATTTTGATCCTTTATTTGTAGATGATACCATGCTGAATGTGATTTTTGGTGGAGTTTTAAATGGACTATATGTTTCTCTTGCACTGAAAGGGAATGCTTCAACAGGGGGAATGGATTTTATTGCATTATATGTTTCGAATAAGAGCGGTAAAACTATTTGGCAACAAGTATTCTTATTTAATACATTATTACTTGTAATATTTGGGGCGTTATTTGGATGGAAAAATGCAGGTTATTCGATTATTTTCCAATATATTTCTACGAAAGTGATTAGTACATTTCATCAGAGATATCATAGGGTTACACTGCAGATTACGACTCGATATGGGGAAGATGTCATGCAATCCTATTTAAAAAATATAAGGCATGGAATATCCTGTGTGGACGCTATTGGAGGATTTAGTCGAGAAAAAATGTATTTATTACATACAGTAATTTCATCATATGAAGTTATGGATGCCGTAGCTGTTATTAAAGAAGCGGATCCTCGTGCGATTATCAATCAAATTAGTACAGAAAACTTTTATGGAAGATTCCATAGAGAACCAGAGTAGGGAGGTAATTAAACTGCAAGCTATTTCTAAAAAAGACATTTTAAAATCGTTTATGCTCGTAACATTAGGCTGTTTTTTATTTTCATACACCATTAACGCTGTAGTGATAGCTAATCATTTTGGTGAAGGCGGCCTTACTGGAGTCACACTTCTTATGTTCTATACGCTAAATATTGATCCTGCATTATCAAGTCTAGTTTTAAATGTTTTTTTATTAATAATCGGTTATCGATACTTAGAGAAGAAAACAATGATTTATACAGTTCTTGCTGTATTTGAATTACCAATGTTTCTAAAATACACTCAGGAATGGCCAGTATTTGTACCTGAGAATCTAGTAGTAGCCTCGGTTGCTGCTGGTGTATTTGTTGGTATTGCTTTGGGACTTGTTATTTTAGGGAAAGGCACAACTGCTGGAACAGATATTATTGCAATGATGATGAATAAATATCTTGGTTGGCCGGTTTCATCTTCATTATTGATAATCGATACCATTGTCGTTACTCCTTTAGCATTTGTAATTGGGTTTGAGAAGGCTGTTTTAACGTTAATGATGCTATTTATTGCAAGTAAGGTTATTAATTTTATACTTGAAGGATTTAACCCACGAAAAGCAATAATGATTATTTCAAATCAGTACGAACTAATTGGTCAAACAATTCAAGAGCAATTAGACAGAGGAATCACGGTTCTTGATGGGCATGGATTTTACTCAAAAGATAAAAGACAAGTTCTTTATGTTGTGGTGAATCGTCAACAATTAATGCCAGTTCAACGAATTATTCATGAGTATGATCCAGAAGCGTTTGTAATCATTACAGACGTGAATCAAGTTATTGGAGAAGGATTTACATTCTATCTAGATGATAACGGAAATAAATTACATCATTAAAAAGGAGAGAAAAATGAAATTTAGAAGTTCTTTGGGATTATTAGCAGGGATTTTATTATTAAACGGAAATGCAGTTTTAGCACAAGAAGTTGAACCGACTACTGAAGTAGCGCCGTCAACTACACAAGTGGAGACTACGCAGACTACTGAAAAGGTAGAAAGTACAACTGAAGTAGCAACTACACAAACTCAGGAAGTAACGACGGAAACTGCGACTACAGAAGCTCCAAAATATACTGGATGGGTACAAACTTCAGATGGGACTTGGTATTTTTACAAAGCTGACCATATGATGCTCATTTCAAGCTGGAAAGGTGACTATTACTTAGAAGTTGATGGAAAAATGGCTACTACTAAATGGGTAGATAACTACAAATACTAT
>ERZ773100.659-NODE-659-length-17047-cov-7.453625_pt1 | contig 17047 bp, 21 predicted proteins | sample MGYA00511119_ERZ773100 | MGnify/ENA primary metagenome ERZ773100 (study PRJEB29015, sample SAMEA2738000) | human oral metagenome | biome: human oral; feature: human-associated habitat; material: dental | place: China | collected 2111 ...
CAGGCGCGTCCAGTACAAGTTCAACAGCTAAAAGGTTTGTTTTTCCTTCACGAGGTGGAGCGATCACTAATTTAGAATCCTCAGATTGTGAAAAAATGTTATGGCCATTCAGCTTACCAAGCCTGGTTACTAACATATCTGCGGGAATTTTTGAAGCATAATTCTCAGCCATTACACGTGCCACCGTCGGATCAGCACTCATTGGTGTATATGTCGCTGCTAGAGCAGTCCGAGCTGCTTTTACTGTCTGCTCCCGACCTAACCTATCTTTAACATCTGAATACTTCACCATATGACCCCGACCTGAGAAGTCATGTGATGGTTCAGAGAATTTCAAATATATTGCGGCCGCAACCATACCAAGAAAAATAAGCAGAATCCAAGTGAACAGTGGAATTTTGACGCGTCCTAGAATAATCTGAACGAGTCCGACCAGGGGATTTATATTCGGAGCGGGTGTCTGTGTCCACCAGGCACTCACTTGAAGTACTACAGTAGTACCAAGTAGCGCAGCAACGATACAGCCGATAGCAAGAAGCTGATTCTTATTCTTCCTCATAGACGGCCAGCCCCTTGAGAAACTTCCATAGCTTGTGCCCACGCCGCGTTCGTATCATGAATCCGTTTCTCGGTTTTCGTCAGATGCACCTCGAAAGGTACACCAGTACCAGCCAAAGCTTTCAACATAAATTTACCGCGTCCGACCGGAGGTAAAACCTTACCCGTCGTCGCATCCACACCGCCATCCGGTGTCCACGAAATCAAACGCTGCTTTTCTTTTACCGTCAGCGGCGCAACCTTATCCAGCAACTCCATATCATTTGCTGCCAAAGCCCCATAGATTTTAAAGGGTGATCGCTCTAAAAGACCTTCAGCAATACCCTGAAGCTTAGTATTCTCCAACTGAAGATCCTTTGGAGTATGGAAAACAAGTTGCTGACCAGCACCAATAGTACGATTCAAACGTGAATATTCATTCAGATAATGAATCATCTGTTGATCAATACTAAGGAACATCCAAGCTTCATCAAGCACCATGAAATAGTTATCCTGAGGCATCAAACCAATCTCAGCCAATCGGTGAGCAGCATAAACCAAACTCTGACTATACGCCCAGCACGCAAGCTGTACCGCAGCCAACATATTTTTACTGCCCATATTACGAACAGCCGAAATATCAAACGATAAGTGGTTACCTAACTGAATAGACTTCGTGGTTTGTCGAGAAAAGGTATCCCCAAATGGACCTTCAGAATCAAAAATATTCAATGCCAGAATCAAAGGTTTAGCTACCTTAAGATATTCCTCATAATCTTCAGCCATTTGTGAGGCCCGCATCGCCGGACTACCCTTTGCGACAGCATTTTTAACATCAGAAATCACTGGCTGCCTCGGAGGATTCTCCTGCATCGCAGCTTCGGAAGCCTCACGCACAGCAATAGACAACAGCGAGGAATCCCCGGCGACAGCTTGTGCTTTCTTCTCCCCAGAAAGCCTAAACAAAGACTCCAAAGCAGCTACACGACGGGAATAAATCTCTGCCAAAACCTCATCAGCTTTATCTGTTCCATGCTCAGCATCATAGTTTTTCAAATCTGCAAGTTTATCCCAAATAGGACCAGCATCTAGTGGATTTACAGCATCTAATTTCGGGCCAATTCGGATAACCTGTCCCTCAAGCTCTTCAATCATGCCAGTAAAGTCAGGCTTTACATCTCCAGGAATAATGATATTGACCCCAGCCGCAGCAATACCTAAACACTGACGGATAATCAACGAAGACTTCCCACGCCCGTTAAGTCCGAACGTGATTCCTGCTGGAGCTGAAATCAATCCCGACAAATAATAGCTGATAGGATCCCCTGTTACGACCTGACCATTCAGTTGATTCCTTCCAAGGGGAGTTCCAACCATAGGTGTTGCCGTACCCACGCAGAACGGAAATAGCCCTGCAATTTGCTGACTAGACGCCCAGAATTCGACCGGCCGCTCAATAACATTTGCATTTCCGCCACCAGATTTATCAAGCCCGGTACGAGTTACCCCCACAAGAGTATTTGATGTCGGAACCACCTCTGTAGGATTCTCGCTACCTGTAATGAAATCAGAAACTTTCATCACGAGGTCAATCATCTTATCCTGAAAAGTCGCCATAATTACTTACTACTCCTTAAAATCCAGAGGTATAGTGCCTGCTCCCAAAGAAAGAGCAAAAGAAAAATCTTGAGAATAATCAGCCTCACGCAACCGTAAGTTGATCTTGGATCCACCACGGCGGTTAGTATCCGCCGTGAGTTGAGGAAACTTCTCAACATCATCTACAGTAATTGTCACCAGCAGAGAGAAAGGTACCAAGGTTGCTCCAAGCCCCATCTCATTCTCAGTATGCTCAGCTTTAGCCGCCGCAGTCTTATCTTCAGAAGTCGCCTGACGTTTCTTCTGTCCGACTCGCCATTTTGCGTTATTAACAGCTTCAAGGGCTTTCTGCGACGAAACATCCGGAGGAAGAGGACGATACAAGAGCGTCACACGCTTATGCGTGATCCGTTGATCTGGAGCTAGCAGATCTACCATTGAATCCTCGTAGAAAACCGAAGCAGGAGGTTTCCACATCTGGAAAGTCTTGGAATAATACCCAGCATGCTCATACCAGTCCTTTTCAACGTTATGATATGTCGGGCCTGCTTCTTCCCACCGCAACCCAGTACCGCCATTCTGACGGGCAATATCAACTGATTTAGCCTGACTAGGATTAAACGTGGAATATACATAATCGGTAACGTCTTGATACGTCATCAAATTTACCGACCCACGAGCTGATGCAGCTAATGATTCCTTGAAACCATCAATAACCGTGGAAATTTCATCGGCCAACTCCTGATCACTACGAGCTAGAATGCCAATAGAAGGTTCTGCACGAGCAGAAAAAGTAAGAGTTATCAGATGTTCAATACGGGGCAATGCTGTATTCTCAATCGCTACTACTTCATCCAAAGTTGCAGTAGCCGCAGCAGCTACTTTTTTCCCACGAGCATGCTTGCGCATATTCTCTACAGCCAGAGGCAACCGGTACCCTGAATCAGTAGTGGACACCGTTGAAACAGCTACCTGTAAAATGGTGCCCTGAACACCGGTTTGGCGGTGAAAAGCAGCCCAGGCGGAGACCATGTTGTTAATATCTTCTTGATCTCGCAGCTGGAGCCCACTCGTGGAAACAGAAAACCAAATTGTTCCTGTCCGCCGAACACCGTTCCACAACATTGCCCAACGATCTCCACGAGAGGATGCCCAATCTTTCAGTTCCGTTGCCATCAACGGTCCAGGAGCCCGATAAGACCCATCAGGAAGTTCTGATGCAGGACCCGGACGATACTCAGTCTTTCCTTCTTTCTTAGCTTTCAAAAATAATTTCTTCAAGTGCCTCTCCTGATACTTGTACCGCCCAAACATTCCACGACGAATCCTGTACCAGATCGTCCCAATCCCACAAATCACAATCAAAGCGGTACTAGCAATTGCAAGGTTCTGGTTGATCATACCGACCAAGATTTGGGAGAAAAACGCGGCAATAATGAAAACAATTGCTAGGTTTGAAAGTTCTTTCGGGAAACCCCAAAATCCAGTATTAGAGGGGATAATAATATTCCCGTATGTAGGCTTATCAAGCCCATGAGTATTTTGCTCGCTCATTGTGCCGCTCCTTCTGCAACCACAACATCAGATACTTCTTCTTGTCCTGACCGCACAAGATCTTGGGCGGCATAACCTATTCGTGAAGCTGTTCCAGACCAGCCGCCGCCTCCATTACTGCTTCCACTCGGGGCAGCGGTAGAAGATGATTCTGGGGCTTGTCCAGTCAGAGAACCCATAATGGATTGAGGCTGAGACTGCTCTGCCCCACTCTGGGAAGACGGTGATCCACTCACAGCCCCAGTACTTATGCTTCCTGAGTTACCGCTTTCTTCAGGATTGATGGTTTGTCCTTGCCCAGAGGAACCTGAAGAAGAACCAAGACCTACACTCTCACTACTGTTTCCTGAACCTTCAGATCCGCCACCAGTAGAAGAAACCGGTCCTGAGGCGGCACCGGAAGTTCCGCCTCCAATACTGCTTCCTCCAGAAGCCATATCCGTATTCGGAACACTCCAAGTCATTCCAGCGCCACCAGCGGCACCAGAGCCGCCGCTAGCACCTGCCGCACCGGCGGATGCGCCGCCAGAGGCTCCCGCAGTAGCAGCCATAGCAGCACCAGTAGCAACCATCATGCCAGCTGAGGTTAAGAACTTTCCGCCGCCTCCACCGCCAAGAGCAGATGAGATTGGAGCAAAAAGTTTGACCATCGCTGGTAACGCGAAAACGGCTAACACCAACATCATGAGTCCGGCAATCATTGACCCGACGACTTGAGAGTTCTCTCCTGCGTTAGCTCCCTGAGCAACATTCCCGCTCTTGGCAAGCCTCATTCCAACTCCATAAATAATGGCCGCAGCAGGTCGGAAAGCAACGCACGCTAAAATCCATGAAACTTGCCTTTTGAAAGCTTGATGACCTGCTTCAGTTTGGGAAGCCGCAGCGGTAACAGGAAGAGTTGCTGATAAAGTTTGAGCAAAAACTACAGTTCCTAAACCTAAGAACGCTTGGATAACAGATACAAACATCATGATTCCCATGCCTATCAGCAGGAAAATCACTAAAGCTGTACCAGCACTAGAATTGAAATTAATGACTTTTTCAAAGTTCGTGTTTCGTTCCCCGGAAATACCGTAGTAAATCCAGAAGGCAAAGCCGCCTGAAAATTTTAGAAGTTCATACGTCACTGAGACAGATAAAGCTGATGTGATAAAAGCTCGGACAACTCCTAACCAGATTCGGTCTGAATCTTCCCGATCCCTGGTACGGGCAGCTTTAACGACGCCAAAAATTGTCGCTACGAACCCGACAATCCCGTAAAGCCACATCATCCGCAAGTTAATAGCGTCAGTGGTAGATCCTGGTCCAACGCTCATGGGTGGTATTCCAAACCACCATGTCATGATTACGTTTTGGAGATTAACGACCTGCTCCATCACAAGGTTTAAAAGCCATTTCATACCAGCATCAAGAACCTGCCCGGTGATACCAATAATGGCTTTCATGATTTGATCAATCAAAGTCTTCCCTCCCTTCAAAAAGTTTGAAGGTACGTATACCCTCAGATGAGGGTATACGTACCCCACTGACGCTTATTAGATGCCAGTAAAGATTGTCCAAATACCAGCGGAAGCACCTAGAATAATTGCAAAAACAAGTGGCCAGGTAGCAGCTTCAACATCGGTTTCACCGTGTTTCCTCTTATTCCCTGCTACGACTAAGCCCCTAATCCAGTAAGCAAAAAGGACAATAAAGCCAATCCAAAGGCCATACCGCAGTAACCGCAAAATTCCGTCCGTTCCCGGAGGCTGTTCAGGCTGCACTTCCAGGGCATACGCCTGTGCGGTCAAAAGAAAAGGCAAAAGTGACCCCAGGACAAATGCCACCGCGCCCTTCTTAGCTTTCTTCAATTTCGATAGCATTCTTATCCTTCTTTCTGTTCTGCTACCTTCGTGGCCTGAATAATTTTCTGGAGGGTGACCCGAAACCGCTTCGGTAATTTTTTTCCCTCTCCTAGCTCTCGAAGCGAGGCAACATACGGGATCACCCACCCTGCGGGAGCTAACCTCATGATTTGCTGAGCCTTTTGAACGGTAGGTTTTGATATATTGGGTCGATCATGAACAAGTACTACCCCGGCGATAGCTCGTCCATCCGGGACAACACCGGATAAAACCAGTTCTTCAACACGAGTAAGATGTGTTGCGGCCGTCGTCGCGACCAAGAAAACCGCCTCAGCCGTCTCAATACCGTAGGTTTGGATTGGCTCTGCCAACTTCCCACCGGATACCTGAACCAGTGTGCTAATACCGACACCGCCAGCAACCGGATACAACTTGATCCTGGTAGCTTCAGGTTTCCTGAAATCCGCTGTGAACTCCGTTGAAGCTCCAAGAATCGCATCAGCTTCTAACTGCTCGATGATTTCTTTCTTCTTAGGCAACGCGTATGGATTACTTACCGTAGTCCTAGTCCTCTTAGTCTTGAGTAGATTTATGGTTCTCACCTCCTTTCTGCGCTCGTAAAACATAGATACGTGAAGATTCACGAGAACCTTCAGCACGGAATAAGACAACGGCACGTCCGTCTTCCAAAACTGCATCCGGTATGACTGCTGAAGAACTGTTATTTTTCCCGACACGCCACGGAATCTTTTCCCCAGAGATGGAAACCCGCTGGTTCTCAATGCCGGAAACCCAGGCAAATCCTGCACCATATCGACTGCCCCCAGCGACCGGCACCGCATGATCCGAAGTAATATCGACCATCGCATTCGTTCCCAATAGGATGTGACGGTACGGATCAACAATCGGATGAGCCGAAAGACTGACTTCAGGAATAGTCCGGGTATCGACGATATTCTGCCCGGTAGTGTCAAACACCTGAATATAATCTTGGTTCTCTCCACGGATACCGACTACGAAGCTATTTCCGACTCCAACAACATCACCGGTAACTTCTTCACCTGTGCCCAAAGGCAGCTGCTTTGCAGTGGGAAGATTCGGAGAATCATTAGTAATAAACCAAGCTTGTGGGGATATAGTCGATACCATCCACACCCCATCGGGGGTTACCACAGCAGGCACCGAATCAGCAGGTGCAGAATACCGGTGTAAATTCCCATCAGCATCAGGTATATGAACAAATCCAACTGTGCTGTACACCGGTGTCCCAGAAACCCACAGCAATTTTGCTGACTCACTCGGAGCCTCAATCTGATGCAACGCCCCACCTGTATGCCCTACAGCCACCTGAGATGTCCCAGCCGAAGCCGCGATTACGTCATGTCCTAACCCAAAAGATTGATAAAGATTCGTAATCTGAAATCCAGCATCCTTTGAGTCAGTCGCAATCCCAGTAGAGGCCTCCATACGTTTCACAGAAGAACCTTGGGCATACACAATCTGTTCATCAAGCAACAACGGATTCACAGCGGAGGTATCCACAGCATAATCCGCGTAAGTGTCCCATCCAGCAGGGGCAGCTACAGGAAGCTGAGCTGCGGGCGGAGCAGAAATGACGACCTGCGTCTTTTGCTGTGGGATCATTGTCCGCACACCAAACGCCCCAGAAATAGCAATAACGACGGCTAAGCCTCCGAAGACTAAAATCTTCTGCTGCCTGCTCCACGAAGCAAAAAGTTTTTTCTTAGGGACTTTGGGCTTTTCAACGGGTTTGACTACACCATCAGCAATATCAAGCCACATAGAATACTGTGTGGTGGGATCTTCTTCTATAACCGTCACACGAGTATTCGACTTAATTAACATCTGCTCAGCTAACGCAACTGCACAAGAACTCACAGCCGCGTTAAGCTGCTCCACTGTTGCGTTCTCCTGAATCTCCTCTGTACTGGTAAACCCGCCAGGAGCTTCAGCTTTTAGCTGGTTACCGATCCGATGAATTACGATCACCGGAAATGACGGCAAAAACGGTGTCCCAGACGCCTGACTCATATTTCACCCCCAACTCAAACTCACAAGGTCCTTGACATTTCTCGTGTGTTATTCGGGTGGTGGGGTTTAAAACGCAATGGGTGGGGTAAGAAAAAAATTTTCTTACCCCACCCATTGGGTCAATTTATTAAGTTAGTTTAGTTTTGGATCGCGATCGTCTTATATGGCACTACATCATCCACCACCCACTGAAGATCCGTCTCTGCCGTCCGATTCAACCGCACCGCATAAACACCATCCATCGAGTCGGTTTCCACAGCCACCATAATCCAATACGGATTATCCTGATTAATCGTCGGGTCCTCCACAATCTGACCGTCCCCATGAACTTTAAATTTCAAGTACTCAGTCTTCAGATTCGCAGTACGTTTCTTATACCCCTCACTAAGGTACCGGTCAATCTTCTGATGCCACTGCTCAGAAGACACACCAGAGCCGTAAACCTGAAGGACCCGTTTCGCCAGATGCTTCGCATCCTCCTTATCTTGATCCGTCAGGTGATCAACCGTCGGCACAGACGTCGGCTGCTGCGGCCCAGCCGGAACATTCTTCAACGGCTGATCATCCACCGACGGCGTAGCCGACGGTGACGAAGACACCACAGAACTATCTTCCCGCTCGGCAATAGCAGTATTTTGATGGTCTGCATCAGTTGCTGAAGCAGACGGAGAAGACTGCGGCTGTTCCTGTCCGGAACAAGCCGTCAGCCCTAAAACAGCAACCAGGACAAGACCAACCATTTTCCTCATAGACCCCACACCAACTCACCTACCGGATCCTCACATCGGTACGGGCCTCATGCTCTATATGATCTACCAGCATCTTCCCCTCCGGACTTTTCTTCACCGTCAGCACCCACACCGGTGCCGCGTTATTCTGCCCATCATCATACGAGGACACAAACCGAATCTTGGCCTCCTGAGCATCCGTGAAATCCGTTGAATAAACATCAATCACCGACGCTTCAGGCCGCATATAAGGGTCAATACCCTCCAAATCCTGCCTGAACCGTTCCGTACCCGAGACCGCCAGATGCTTTCGCCACGCATCCACATCCTTGAACCCGCCATAAAAGCCACCCAGCACACTTGCCGAAACAGCAAGAGCCTGATGCTGCTCATCAGGGCTCCACGGGCTAGAACTCGTCGAAACCGCAGCTGACGGTAATGCCGTATCAACCTGCTGAGACTGACCCTGATTAGAACAACCTGTAAAAGCCAGTGCTGCAATCAAAGCAAAACCGAGAATCTTCTTCTGAGAAAACACCATCACGTAACCTCCTTAATAAGGGGAAAAATATTATTTATTGACATACAGGAAAGCGGTCGGCGTATCATTCGACACCTTCCTGGTGTAATACTGATGATCATTCGGAGCCGGTAACCCGTTATATCCCTCCTCAATAAACGTCCCATCATCCAAAACTTCTTTCACGACAGCCACATGCCCATATTTTGGGTTTGATCCACCATCACCATTAGCGTAGTACACGACCGCGCCCTTCGCCGGTGCCTGACCAGTACCCCAGCCACGACCCGACCAGTACCCATACCAGTTCACAGCGTTCCCCGGAGACTGGAACTTAATATTATTCTCATCCCCACCCAGAGCCTGATTCATACGCCACGCCGCGAAAGCAACACACTCACGCGGTAAACCACCCGTCGGGTCAGGCTGCGAAGGACAATTAGAATACGATGCATCACAATACGCCATACCCTTCCACGGATAATCATCATTACCCGTCGTATCAACATCCGTAGGCTTCCCACGATCCCCCGAAGAACACTCAGACAAATCATCCACCGACACCTGATCAGCCTGATCCTGAGACTTTTGCTGATCTTTGTCCTGATTCTCAGGCTTCTCCTCAGGATTCTTCTGCCCCTCCACCTGAGACCGAATATTCGACGGATCAGACTCCGTCCAATCCATAATCTTGGCAACATAATCACGAGTCTCAGGAACCGCAGAATAATCCCCACCAGAAGCCTGCACATTACCAGGACCCCAGTTATAGGACGCCAACATCAACCGTTGAAGCTGTTGCTCATCACCATTCGCCAAAGGCGACATCTGATCCCGCAACGCAGCCATATACTTCCCATACGCCCGCAACGAAGCCCGAATATCATGCGGATCCTCCCCGCCACCATACGTCGCCCACGTACTCGGAATAAACTGGGCAATACCAGTAGCCTGAGAAGTAGGGTTATACGCCTGAGCATCCCAACCAGACTCTTTCTGCAGCTGGTAATACACCAACGCCGCCGGAACACCAGCCTCACGAGCAGCATCATTAAGATCCGATCGATACTCCTCAGGAAGATTCGCTGACGGACCAACATCCTCATGACTACGCCTCGAATGCGCCGCAGTACACGCAGTATTCGACGACCCAAAAACCGCAGAAGCAGCACCTCCAGCAGCAATAGGTATCCACAGCGCCACGAACCCGAGAAAAACTATCGGAACAAGAACCAGCGCGATAACCCCGACCACAGTCGAACCTATCAATACTGTTTTCCCGCCAGATTCTTCCACCAAACCACCACCTGCACACACTCACGGCATCAATAATTCTTATGTGTTATTCGGGTGGTGGGGTTTAAAACGCAATGGGCAACCCCAAAAACCATCCCGGCACGAGTCCGCCCACTTACCGCCGAAACACAGCACGCACCCATACCCCAAGCTGCAACCCAGCCTTCTCCGGACCAGGCAAAACCGTCCGGATAAAAGCCTCCACGAACTTCTTCACCCAAGACACAGCAACCTCGCGCACAACACTGGCAATAGGAAAAAATAGTTTCCAGAAAACCGTAGGAACAACCACAAAAATAAACCCGCATACAGCAGGATGCTCACATAAAACTTCAAAACCTTTCATGAGTCTTTAAACCCTTCCCACCACCATCAACACCAAAAATTTTTTCAAGCACACCACACACCCACATAGGACGCGCAGCAAAGAAGTGCTTACCGTTAATTACACGGATAGAGAGTAGAAACCCGGCACCAACCAAAATTTTTTGAAGCATCCAAAATCGACGTGACGTCAAAACAACGTCACGTCACACATAAAAAGAGGTGGTGACCTACCTCACCGTAAAGTCACCACCCAAAACCAGGCACCATATGATATGAAAGTCATATCATATCGAATCAATATCATATGAAACCGTCACGATCCTGCCGAACTCGCAGCAACGGCCCCAGCCGCACCACCACCACAGGATGATTAAACACCTCCGGAGGGAAAAGCAACATCAACACACCCAACTCCTGATCAAACTCCTTCCACCGCGCACCAGACCAAAACACCGAACCCGAAACATCATCGTCAAGATCTGAAGTCGTGTCATCTAACCACTCTGTAACCAGCTCAACCTGCCTCGCATACACACCCCGAGCCGTGTCTGCTTCTGCCGAGCTCTGTCGGTAAACCCGGAACGCACACAAGACAGAAAGCACCACCGAAACACCCATGAGAACCATCACAAAAACCGACGGATCATCAGCCGTCGCTACATGTGCCGTAATCCCAAGAACCCCCGACAACACCAACCCCACCAAACAGATCACATTAGTGAGCTGCCACGGCGTCTTTCCTCCCAGAACAGCTGTCCGGGAAAAAGCTAATGCCGTCACAATATACGTACACAGCACTATCATCAGCACCATGCAGGTGATAAAAAGCAGCAACATAACCTACCCCTCTGCCTTTCTTCATGAAGTAATCTTGCTCAAACCGCTACCAAAAAGCCCGGGATAGAGAAGGACGCATACAGCAAATACACCAAGAAGTATTCCTGCCCCGATGAGAATTATCGTCATGACCCTCTTACGTCCTTGATCTTTCGCTGCTTCAATCTGATTAGGAGTAAACGCTTCAAAAGAACATATCTTATAAGTCATGAAACCCTGATAGCTAGCAACTGGCACCAGAACAAAAATAAATACCGCAAAGAACACAAAAATAAACCACATAAATTACCTCACTTTCTCTTCCTGTTTTCCTGCTGGCTCACAGCCTTCTGTGCAGACGGAATTTTCCACTCCAGAAAGCCGATCCGTAACAGTGCCCTCTTCATAACCAACACAAACCCGTAAAACATCATGTTGGATCCGCACACAGACACGAAAACGAAAACACACATCAACAACATATAAGGCCAAAACGGTACATACTGCCCATCATGAAAACCACCATTCCGAAGAATATCCTGAGAGACAGAAATTACCCAGGGTATTACAACGAAACACATAAGAGTAACCAAACCACCAAAGAGAATCAGGAAATATACCAGCCCATACAGGACGGATACCCACCGCTTCTTTGACACCACCCAAAGATAGTGACTCTTCTTAGAATCTTTCTTCGCTGTGGGCTCCCACGATGTATCCCCGATACCTATAAACCCCATGACACATAGAACAAGAATGCCTATAAAAACAAGGGAATCAATAAACATTATTCTTCACTCCTTACCAGCAGTTACGAAAATCATCATCAAAAGGAAAACATAATGATACTTATCACCCAAAAGTCGAATTATAAAAGGGGGAAGGATAAATGGAAAAATAAAAAATATTACTAATAGTGCAAAAAAGATACTAAGAGCGATAATAAGGAGAGTCATGTTTAGTCCTTATCCTGACTCTTCCGGTGGTTAAGGGAATCATCCCAAGCCCACTGGGAATCTAATGGATACACCCATACAGTAGCTTGTTTCTGGCGGCGGCGGAGCTTTTTCTCCTGCTTGGGATTATCAACATACTTCATGATCTCCTGTCGTACATTTTCATCCATAAGGACAATATTTTCTTTATCCATGCCTTCGCATGAATCTAGAAAATTCTCATAGGCAGACCGGGATAAAAGACCTAAATCTTGAGCAGCCATACCGAGACGCCTGGCAGACGACAGGGTGAGGGTATTATCAAACTCAGCACGATGCTCGCGTACATCCCGCAGAGCTAAAACACCACCTACTCCCTCGACGGCACCTGAAGAAAGAAAATCAACCCTACGGTAGACTTTCTCCAATTCTTCCTGCACCTGCTCCGCCGCTTGCCAGTACGCATTCCTAGTTTGCTGCGCAGCTGCAACGTTATATAATGGATCTACTATTTTTTGCTTCCGTTGCTGCACAACCTCCATCAAAGGAACGAGCCGCTGCCCGTACCCTTCTCGATTATCACTCAGAAAATGAGAAACTCGTTTCTCAGGAACCCTATACTCACTACGAATATTTTCATTAACAGGAGACGCGGCCACGAACTTACGATCCCGCCACCCTCGTTCAAGTCGTAGCACAGGGACGGAAGAACCGTCTTCAGCTGTACCCTCGGTAAACGAGAAAACGTACCCTTCCGATAAAGCCTTGACATACCCTGTCTTGAAGGCCCACACAATAGAAATAGTAACAACGACGAGAATTAGAACGCTTACGATAGACATAACAGAATTCCTTTCTATTTCCAACTAATTTTTATTTTTAGGAAGGCTATCAGCATATTCTTCCCAAGCCGCCACTGCGCCAAAAGTATAGACAAAACCAATTATAAAAAATGCCGCTGTTTCTGCACCGCCTGTATTTACCCCACTCATGTATTCACGGACTATATATTCCACAAAATTTTGCATCGTGCCAAAGATGTAGATAGGTACCGCCTGTCCCCAATCCCGGGCAAACACTCCGCCCCTCGCAGCGAAAAATACACTTGCTAAAAGTGATGCGCCAGCAATCCCTGTATAGACCCACCGAAGCCGAGGAATAATGCCTAGTTCTTTTTTATTCATTTCTTATATCCTTTCCTTTTAGACTAATACAGCTATGATTTACCTTATAGCATGAGCATAAATAAGATAAAAAGTATAGTCATAGTAACAAAATCTATCAGAACGAAAATAGCTAGCCAGGGAGGACCCTTTTTAATCTCTTTAACAAAGCCGTTACCGCAGGGGATGAGTTCCACAGGGCGATTCTTTTCTAACCATACTCCAATAATGAAAATTGCGATAAAACTAAAAATTAGTATAACGAATTTTACGATTTGAAACATCTCACGTAATTCTTCCATTGTTTCTTCCTTTCTAGTTCGTGAACTGAATGAAATTGAATGTATGATTATCCTTTTTTAGCCCTCCTCAGAAGTAGTGATAGTCCCGGTCTCAACCACAGACCGCGCAACCGTGAGCATCCGCGTAATCTCAGACGCATACTGCAAAGCAACAGTTCCCGACAAACCAGTCAGCGTCACTAGATCATCCCGAGACATCTGGTCTACAGACCCAACCCGAGATAACAACGTCACATACGCGGCATAATCCACCTCGGACGGCAGACACCACACCAATTCACCCACCGTCACCGGATCATCAGCCTTACCACGCTCTTCCCGCGCTGTCCGGACCGTCAATGCTCGGGCAATCACAATCCCGAACTTCCGCACCAACGCCTGAGACCACTGAATCGTACGCTTCGGGATCCCTAAAGCCTCCGCCGTTGCAGACGTATCACCGTCATAACGGAAAGCATGCACCAAAGTCCGCTCATACGCCGCATGATGACCCACTGCTGAAGATAAAGCCCGCAAAATATGTTCTGTGCCCAGAAAATCTTCAGAAATAACATGATCAGGAACATCCAGACCACCATCAAGGCTCTGAACACATGCCCTATTAGTCAAAACCTCGCGAATACAATCATTCGCTGCATGAGAAGCAATACCTCGGAACCAAGCCCCGATTTCACCCTTTGAAGGCTGAAACTTAGAAGACGAATGAAAAGCCTTCAGATACGTCTCTTGATAAACATCTTCGGCATACTGACATAAACCGTACTTCGCAAGCTTATTCCAGATCACCTGACGGATCGTCTCAAAAGCCTCAGCCGTCGCCACATCCCACACCAGACCCTCATTTGTAGCCATTGGGGATTTCTGGGAATGCGCTGAATCCATTGGATTCTTAGCCTGTGCTGCTGATACGCTAGTATTAGCGGCGTGGACACTGGTTTTTGAAATTGTTGCAAGCTTTTTCACGGTTGTTCACGCCGTCCTTTTCTGCTCTAGATTACTGACAATTTCCGGGTTATCCGCCAAGAAACAAGCAACCTGTTCCACCTCAGCGGGCACAATCCCGTCACGAATCAGACCCTCCACAACGGGCCCGAGTTCAAGATTTCGAATATTTTCCAAATTCAACCCGCGCTCCTGAGCGAGCTGACGCACCTGACGCATATTCACGCCACGAGAATGCGAAGCCTCCTCAGCGGCTTCACGAGACTCCTGCACACACTCACGACACTGCCCAGCAGGCGACAAACGTACCCGATGACGGGCACACAGCGGATAGGCAGCAGGTGCACACTGCGACACAAGCTTCTCCCATTCCCGTGCTAGTACTGCCCGGCAGTAACGCTGAGGCGACCGCACCTGCTGCGACCGAGACATAGCAACCTCAACCATTCGAGCAAGCCCCTGAGCCTGCACCACGGCATTCACCGCCGGAGCGGGCACACCATCAGAAACTAAATCCACGGCAAGCTGACGCAACGCCACTCCCTGAACCATCGGCCCTGAATCGCACCTAGCGGCTACCGCGGCAGTCGTACCACCAACGGATGCAGGAGCAGGCTGCCCCTGACGCTGAGGGTTGTGCTGCACTGGTGCAGGGACACCAACTACCGATGCGGAGGGCACCTGCATGTTTGGTTGAACCGGGGGAGTAACACCCTGACCACGAGCTATCGAGGTAGAAGGTTCAGGTACCTCAGGCACGGATGCCTGCTGTGGTGGATTTGAATTTTTTCGTTCTGCTGATCCATCCGTCGGTCCTGAGTTTTCCACAGGGGCAGATGACTTAACAGACTGACTGACGGACTGATGGTTAATTAACTGATGGTTAAGTCCGCGCGCGCGTTCCTTTAACGGGACCAGTCCAAAATTGCACGATTTGTCACCTTGTGTATGCACATATGTCACCTTGTGTGCAGAAGGTGACAGATTGTCATGTTGTGTATCTGCCCTGGAATTTGAACTAAGTGCCAAATTGTCACCTTGTGCAGATTCAAAGTTTTCCACAGGGCTAGTGACACCAAATTCACGCTTAGTCTTCTCTGCCTCACGCTGTAACTTTTTATAGTCGTGCCACTTTGGTTTTGTGCCCACAACCCACGGATGCAGAATCGTCAGATTCGTTTTCCGGCCGCCAAAACCTTTATATTCACGACGTTCTTTATGCAGCAGATTCATCTCTTCAAGCTGCTTCAAATGCCGGATTACTGTGCGGGTAGAAATGCCCGTCTCGTAGGCCAGGAAATCTACCCCGGCAGCAGTAGTACCATCATCATCAGCTTTATCAGCAAGCGTGACCAACAGAAACTTTGGGCTAGGCGGTAAATCCTGTTCGTATGCCCAATTAACCATCCGAAAAGACATTGAATCTATATCCTCTAAAAGTCCTCTAAAACGTTGTTTCTAAGCCGCTGCTAGAGCTGTCCATGTAGCCGCGTGTGTCAGCTCATCCGGTGAAACTGCGTTGCCCCAGCCCTGTGACACAATCACATACCGGTAAATCCGTGCGTTCAAGATTTCTGACGCGGAACCTTCCGTAAAAGTCGGCAGGCTATGCTCCTGTTCGAAATTCGCAAGAATCTGAAACAGTTGCGGGTGTCCCTTCAGCTCCTCCAGATCGGCAGCCCACGGGCTGCCTGTCCTGTTCTTCTTCGGAACGAAATACGCAATACCCGCCTCAGCAGCAGACATCTGAGCTAACTTCTTATCCAGCCTCATGAGTCATCCTCCGACTTGTAGAAAGTTAGAACGTCTATATCGAGAAAATTTGCGATTTTCTCTAACTCAGAAGGTAGAAATTCTTTCTTACCTCGCAGCCGCACACCCATCCGAGAGGACGTAATGCCTAATATGGCCGCTAGGTCTTTCTGCTTGAGGTCATACTTCGCGGCAGTCAGCCTAACGTTCGACCTGATAGTTTCAACGTGATTCATAATATAAATAATATTTTGATTATCGAAATATTGCAAGCGTTTTATTCCGATTTTGGAAACTTTACTTCGAAAACTGTATGTAGAGTATAGTTTTAGGATGTAAAATTTGGTTTATGGAAACTACAAAAAACCTGTATACTCCTTCCCTTGCCCTTGCTCGCCAGGTAAAAGCCGCAGCTACACGTGTAGGGCTATCTCAATACAAACTTGCACAGATCTTAGGGGTAAGTCCTGCTAGCATGAGCAAGCGTCTGACCGGGCAGAAGGAATTTACTTTCAGTGATTTATTGGTTATTGCGGGAGCGCTCGATATGAGCTTGAGTGAGCTTCTAGGTGACGATATTGCAAATACTAAGATGCCTGCACCTTCATACGTTGAAGATGCAGGCAAACGAAAAGTCGCCCCGATCGGCTTTGTACCGAACGGAGCGACGTACCAGATTA
>ERZ773100.673-NODE-673-length-16877-cov-3.523659_pt1 | contig 16877 bp, 15 predicted proteins | sample MGYA00511119_ERZ773100 | MGnify/ENA primary metagenome ERZ773100 (study PRJEB29015, sample SAMEA2738000) | human oral metagenome | biome: human oral; feature: human-associated habitat; material: dental | place: China | collected 2111 ...
GCGATCAACTTATCAGTATTCCGATGGCCGGTTCTGTATCATCGCTGAATGTTTCAGTGGCTACCGGAGTGTGTTTGTTTGAAATTGTGCGTCAGCGCCTCGGTTCATAATATTCACGTTTATGCCGTGTAAACCAGCGGTAAACAAACTGAGCGATTTCATCAATGTTATTGAGATCCAATAAAGTGCGGTCGGTTTTAATAAAATAATTTGTTGCCAAAGCAACTACATTCGGGTCAATTTCAGGTAACGATTTTGTCATTTCCCGGCGATGCAACAAAATCTTAGGAATCGGCTCGTGTTTAAACCCTTCCACTAAAACAAGATCCGTCAAGGTCGAATCAAATTGTTCACTTAAATAATACAAATCTGTCGGGGAAGACGTTTCCGTCATTAAGGCCCAACGATTGTCGCAGGCCATAATCACTTGCTTTGAGCCGGCCTCTTTCATTCGCCAGCTATCTTTTCCTTCTTTGTCCACATGCGCATTATGGTGGCTGTGTTTAATAACGGAAACCCGCAAACCCAATCGGTTTAAATGCGGGAGCAATTTTTCTAACAATGTCGTTTTACCGCAGCCACTGTAACCGCTAATCCCCAAAAGAGGCATTTTTTGTTTCATAATATCTTCTATCAAAATGATAAATGTCAGAAATACTTTTTGTAAAACATCGACATTTTTGGTATTGACTAAAACGCCGGAGATTTTGACCGCACTTTAATATTAAAACGGATGCTTACGACGCCTCTTTTAACTCAGTCTCTTCCGCTTTATCCACCGCACCATTAATCGTTAGGCAAATTTCGGTTGAAATTAAATGCTCAAGAATAGCGCACATCTCAATGAGTTTCTTATTTTTGTCATCAAAATAACCTTGTTCTTTGAGATTGCCGATAAAAGCGGTAAATACGGCTTTGTCAAAAAATTCCGGCGCATTAATACCATGCAATACAGATAGGCGTTGAGCGACCAATTGACTTTCTTTTTCTAAAGCATTACGTGAGATTGTCGGGTCTTTACGTAAGATACTGACGGTAATGTAATAACGTTGCAGAATTTCTCGAATTCCGGCGGACCACAGCTGTAAAATACGTACTTTCGAACGACTGAGTGATAAAAAGCTATCATTAGAATTAATCACCCCTTGACGTGTAAATTCGGCAATAATTTTCTCAATTTGAGGTTTTAACTCATTTTCACCAAAATGCAAGAAAAGCTCGCCCTTTAAAAATGGGTAGATTTTATTAATGGCTTCCAGCAAGAGGTCTTTTTGGATCGCTTCATAATGCAACACGAGACTCGCCACCAGAGAAGGCAACACGAATAAATGTTGAATATTATTACGATAATAGGTCATTAATACTGCCGAAGTTCGCTCTAAACGAACTATCTCGCCGAAGTTGTCTTTTTCAACCAGTACGCCGACACGATCCAGATTTAACACATGACTGAGCAATTTATCTGCTGGCTCGGCGGGAATCGTCATATCATCGGAATAAGGCGCGTTTTGTAGCATTTCCTGATAACTGGTCAATTGCTCCAATAATTGTTCTCTCGCAAGTGCGCGCTGGCGGGAAGACAGGAGAGCGGTTCCCACTAAGTTCATCGCGTTTATCGCGGCGGCTTTATTAATATTAACCATAACCCGATTGGAGATTGTATCGACAGCTTGATTAAACCACTGCGGTTTATCGTCATCAGTTTGTTCTTTCCATTCGGGGAAATATTGATTGAGGAAATTTGATAAAGTAATCGGCTCGCCGAAATTAACAAATCCCTGACCTAAATTACGCAATTTTTTGATAACGCGTAATACGAGCCCCGCATTTTCTTTCTCTTTTGCGGCACCACGTAATTCTTTTGCATAAGTATCCACTTCCAAAACATGTTCATAACCGATATATACGGGAACGACAGATATCGGACGAGTTTGGTTATGTTGTAGCGCTTGCAGAGTCATTGACATCATGCCGGTTTTAGGCGCCAATAAGCGTCCCGTACGAGAACGCCCTCCCTCAATAAAATACTCGACGGAATAGCCGCGATGAAACAGCTCGGCTAAGTATTCACGAAAAATGGCCGAATACAAACGATTGCCTTTGAAGGTTCGCCGAATAAAGAAGGCGCCCCAACTGCGAAACATTCGACCCACTGGCCAAAAATTTAAATTAATTCCGGCAGCAATATGAGGCGGAACCAACCCCTGATGATAAAGAACATAGGAAAGCAATAAATAGTCAATATGACTGCGATGACAAGGCACATAAACGATTTCATGGCCTTCCAGCGCTAATTTACGGACGCGATCGGCATTTTGAACATTAATACCGGAATATAATTTATTCCAAAGCCAACGTAAAAAACGATCGACTGCACGCAAACTCGAATGACTAACATCGGCGGCGATTTCGTTCAGAATCTTTTCCGCTTCGGCGTATGCTTTACTGTGGCTGATATTCTTTGTTTTTGCTTCATCATCAATAGCCGCTTTGATCGTTTCTGAATTTAATAATTTATTAAACATCGCTTGTCGATTTGGCAAACGTGGCCCCGTCGCCGACATACGTTGTTTGGCAAAATGCATTTTTGCCACACGTGCTAATTTTTGAGCTATTTTCTCATCGGAACCATGCGCTTGAACCATATAACGCAGTGAAAGCGCTTGCGAAAAACGTACGAATGTATCTCGCCCGAACCAGATGGCGGCAAATATTTTTTGCATCCCGTTCAGTAAACGTAAGTTAGGCAAACGAGTCCCGTTTTCACGACCCGGAGAACGCCCCCAGAGAACGGAAACGGGAATTAATTGCACATCCAAATCACTTAAAGTGCGGTGTAATTCTAAGTATTTATTGAAAATTTTCGTCGTTTCATCTTTTGCGCCTTTAGATTTAAAGAAACGCCGACCTTCGTCCAAATAGACATAGCGAGGTAACGACATGCCGTTAATAAGATTTTTTTCCGCAGGATCAGGTAAACCCACATTGAGGCAATTACGACGAAAAATAACAAAATCAGTTTGAGAAGTGTAAGGCAACACATAAACAACAGGCTGCTGCAAATTGAGCCGTAACTCTTCTATCGGCTGCGCGGGAATTGGATTATTTTTGACTAAAAGTGAAAGCGGTAGTTCTAATAATTTACGATAAGTACTCACAATGCCTGACATAATAAGATTCTCTCTCGTTATAAACTTTTCGCATTCTAACATATTCATTAAATTAAATTGAATAAGATTTACATAAAGCCTAATTAATTGTTTTTCATGCAAATTAATCAATATTTATATGAAAGATAACAAAAAATAAGATTGAAAGTAGAATTAATTTCTGTATATAATAACAGATATTCTGTATATAAGAACAGGGGTATATATGCGACCATTAACCGTTAGACAGCAAGAAGTACTGGATTTATTAAAACGCCATTTGGAAAAAACAGGAATCCCCCCCACAAGGGCAGAAATCTCCCGCGAGTTAGGATTTAAATCGCCAAATGCGGCGGAAGAACATTTAAAAGCATTAGCGCGTAAAGGTGCAATTGAAATAGTTGCCGGCGCTTCAAGAGGAATTCGCATTTTAGACGATAATGATAACAGTTATGAAGAACACGAGGGACTACCTTTAATCGGAAGAGTAGCGGCTGGCGAGCCAATTTTGGCCGAACAGCATGTAGAAGGCACTTACCGCATAGATGCAAATATGTTTAAGCCACAGGCGGACTTTTTACTAAAAGTTTACGGACAATCTATGAAAAATATCGGCATATTAGACGGTGATTTGCTTGCCGTACATAGCACAAAAGACGTACGAAACGGTCAAATTGTCGTCGCCCGAATTGAAGATGAAGTCACGGTTAAGCGTCTTGAACGTAAAGGTAATGTCGTTTATTTACATGCCGAAAATGAAGAGTTTCAACCAATCGTAATCAATTTATTGGAACAGCCTTATTTTGAAATAGAAGGGATTGCCGTCGGTATTATTCGGAATAATGCCTGGATGTAATATCAAAACATTTGTTTTTTGACCGCACTTCGTTTGTTTGCTATTCCCTTAACGGCTCCTTATAATGCCGAAATTTATAAAATAAGAAAGGATCGGAAAATGCTATTTTCCAAAATGCATGGTTTGGGTAATGATTTTGTTGTCGTTGACGCTGTAACACAGAATGTTTATTTCACGGAAGAAATAATTAAACGTCTAGCTGATCGCCATCGTGGAATCGGTTTTGATCAGCTTTTGATTGTGGAGCCGCCTTACGATCCTGATCTAGATTTTCACTATCGGATATTCAATGCGGATGGAAGCGAAGTGTCTCAGTGTGGCAACGGGGCACGTTGTTTTGCGCGCTTTGTTACTCTTAAGGGACTGACAAATAAAAAAGATATTGCCGTTAGTACACAAAAAGGGCGAATGCTGTTAACCGTCAAGGACGATGGACTAATTCGGGTCAATATGGGTGAACCGGAGTGGGAACCTAATAAAATTCCATTTATTGCTAATAAATTTGAAAAAAATTACATTTTACGCACTCATATTCAAACGGTGCTATGCGGTGTTGTTTCCATGGGAAATCCGCACTGTGTTATGCAAGTAGAGGATATTCGAAAGGCTAACGTTAAGGAGTTAGGTGCTTTACTTGAAAGCCATGAACGCTTTCCCGAACGAGTCAATGTCGGATTCATGCAGGTGGAAGATCCTCATCATATTAAATTACGCGTTTATGAACGTGGAACCGGTGAAACTCAGGCTTGCGGCAGTGGTGCTTGCGCTGCGGTTGCGGTAGGCATCATGCAAGGGGTATTGGCAAATGAAGTGCAAGTCGAGTTGCCTGGAGGGCGTTTATTTATTGAATGGCAGGGGCCGGATACCCCTCTCTATATGACCGGTGATGCTACTCATATTTACGACGGAAATATACAACTCTAAAAGATGAGCAATTAAGTTCAGCGTATCGTTTTTATCTACACCACTGACTTCAGAATTTTATCTAGCCAGAATCTCGATGAGTCTGTACAATGACCGACCATTTTTAATCGATTATTAAATTAATTATTTTAACAATATGACACAAAAACTACACATCAAAACATGGGGTTGCCAGATGAACGAATATGATTCATCTAAAATGGCCGATCTCCTGTTAACGACGCATGGCTTAGAATTAACCGATATTCCTGAAGAAGCTGATGTCTTATTACTAAACACCTGCTCTATTCGAGAAAAGGCGCAGGAAAAAGTCTTTCACCAATTAGGTCGCTGGAAAGAACTAAAAAAACAAAATCCACAATTAGTTATCGGTGTCGGTGGCTGTGTTGCCTCCCAAGAAGGAGAACAAATTCGTGCTCGAGCCCCGTATGTAGATATTGTTTTTGGACCTCAAACACTTCATCGCCTACCCGAAATGATCAATCAAATTCGTGGCGGAAAAAGTGCGGTCGTAGATGTGAGTTTTCCCGAGATTGAAAAATTTGATCGTCTGCCAGAACCTAAAGCAGAGGGGCCAACCGCCTTTGTATCAATTATGGAAGGTTGTAACAAATACTGCACTTATTGTGTCGTTCCTTACACTCGTGGTGAAGAAGTCAGCCGGCCATTAGACGACGTATTATTTGAAATTGCTCAACTTGCTGCACAAGGGGTCCGAGAAGTTAATTTATTAGGACAAAATGTAAATGCTTACCGAGGACCAACCCACAACGGTGGAGTCTGTACCTTTGCAGAATTGCTGCGTTTAGTTGCCGCAATTGATGGTATCGATCGACTACGTTTTACCACGAGTCATCCGATCGAATTTACTGACGATATTATTGATGTTTATCGCGATACGCCTGAATTGGTCAGCTTTGTTCATTTACCGGTTCAATCTGGTTCTGATCGAATCTTAACGATGATGAAACGAGGCCATACGGCACTAGAATATAAATCAATTATTCGCAAATTACGCGCAGTACGTCCCAACATTCAAATCAGTTCAGATTTTATTGTGGGCTTTCCTGGAGAAACGGGAGAAGAATTTGAACAAACAATGAACCTCATCTCACAAGTAAATTTTGATATGAGTTTCAGTTTTATCTATTCGGCTCGTCCGGGTACACCTGCGGCGGATATGGAAGATAATGTTTCCGAAGAAGAAAAGAAACAGCGACTTTACATATTACAAGAACGTATTAATCAACAAGCAGCACAATACAGTCGTCGAATGCTGGGGACTGAGCAACGCATCCTCGTAGAAGGCCCGTCCAAAAAAGATATTATGGAATTAACAGGACGCACAGAAAATAACCGTATTGTTAATTTTCAAGGTTCACCTGACATGATAGGGAAATTTGTTGATGTCAAAATTACCGATGTCTATACCAATTCTTTGCGTGGAGAAGTCATTCGTACCGAAGACGGTATGGAATTACGTATTAATCAATCACCACTAGAAGTGATAAATCGTACCCGCAAAGAAGATGAATTGGGCGTAGGGCGTTATCACGGATAATTTTGAGATATAAGGCGGGTTTAAAACCCGCCTTATTTTTTTGTCGGAAGTCAAAATGGCACCGCATTGAAGGTTCGGTGTCGCATTGAAATTTGAGTGGGAACGGCTGTTATCGGACTACCCAAATAGCACCGCATTGAAGGCGGTTCCAATGCGGTGCCGGATTCTTATTTCTTTTCCCGCCAGTAGGTGGCAAAGCGCGGTTTGCCGGAATTGGTGAGGCCGCGATATTTATAAGTGATAACGGAACCGATCGGTGGCGGGTTTTCTCGTTCGCTAAAATTAAAGCCCGAGCCGATTTTGAATTCGCCACGTTCATTTTTACAGCTGAGCGAGCCCATCACGTTTTCAAATTGTCCTTTGCCTTTGTGGTGCGCAATCACGGTACATTCTTCATCGTAAGCGGTTTTCAGTTTTAAAATCTGATTGCTGCGTTTGCGTTCGTAAGGCGCCTTCGGGTTACGCACCACTACGCCTTCGCCTTGGCGGTTTTCGACTTCCGCTAGAAATTCATAAAGGTGGGCTTTGTTTCGCACCGGAATTTGTTCAATGATTTCGATATAAGGTGTTGGATGTTCGTTCAAATAAGTTTTTAGGACGTTTAAGCGTTCGAATAAATCGCCCGGCGCATCCGGTACATCGAATACGAGTAATTTGAGTTTGTCCCAACGCTCTCCCTTGTAAGATTTGGTGATAGAGGCAATTTCTTCGAAATGATTGCGTTCGCTGAATAATTCGCCGTCGATTGCAAAGGGCGGAAAGTCTTTAATGAAATAAGTCGGTGCGGAAAGCCGTTGACCTTGGCGACTGATTAATTGTTTGCCGTCCCAATATCCGCGCACGCCATCGAATTTTTCCGACATCACCCAACCCCGAATGTCTTGGTTGTCGTAATTTTGTAAGAGCATTAAATCCGCATTGGCAAAAGCGCTGAGACTAATACAATAAAAGAAGAGGACGTGTAGTAATTTCATGCTTGTTCCTTATTGAGAATAAAATGCCAAGAGGCTAAAAGAGTGTGCGCTACTTTGAAAATAATTTTTACAGAAAGGCGTGATCGACATCACAAAAAATAAGGTGGCGAGGTAAAAAATAAAGAATTTCGAATTGTATCTGGCTAAAGGAAATCTTCTCCTATACAATGCGACAAAATTTTTATTTTCCGTTTCATTTTCCAGAAGGAGCAAAAAATGTATTTAGAGCAAATCAAAGCGGAACTTGTCGAAGCGCAAGATGTATTAAATAAATTTATTGCGGACGAGAATAACATTAAATTGATTCAACAAGCGGCGCTTTTAATTTCCAATAGTTTTAAACAGGGTGGCAAGGTGCTTTCTTGCGGCAACGGTGGTTCCCATTGTGACGCAATGCATTTTGCTGAAGAATTGACCGGCCGTTATCGCGAAAATCGTCCGGGTTATCCGGCCATCGCGATTTCTGACGTCAGTCATTTAAGCTGTGTGAGTAATGATTTCGGCTATGATTATGTGTTTTCCCGTTATGTGGAAGCGGTCGGGCAAAAAGGCGACGTGTTATTCGGCTTGTCTACTTCCGGCAATTCTAAAAATGTGTTAAATGCGATTGAAGCGGCGAAAGCGAAAGGTATGAAAGTGATTGCGATGACGGGAAAAGACGGCGGTAAAATGGCCGGTTTGGCAGACGTGGAAATTCGTGTACCGCATTTCCGTTATGCGGATCGTATTCAAGAGATTCACATTAAAGTGATTCATATTTTGATGATGTTGATTGAGTTCGAAATGGCGAAAGACGCTTAGTCAATGCGGTGCTATTTTGATTGCACATGAAATCCCAAAAAAAATTTTGGGATTTTTTATTTTTTGCGCTTGCATAAATATGCATTAAAACGTAATATTTGTTCATCTTACAACGCAAGAGAATTAAAATGGCTATTCGTGTTAAAAATTTAAATTTTTTCTATGGCGCCAGCCAAGCCCTATTTGACATTAATTTAGAGGCGGAGGAAGGCGATACGGTGGTGTTGCTTGGGCCGAGCGGTGCGGGTAAAAGTACTTTGATTCGTACGCTAAATTTATTGGAAGTGCCGACTTCCGGCGAATTAAGCATCGCCAATAATGAATTTGATTTATCCAAGGCGACGGCCAATCCGAAAGCGATTCGTCAGTTGCGGCAAGATGTTGGCATGGTGTTTCAACAATACAATCTTTGGCCGCATTTAACGGTGATTGAAAATTTAATTGAAGCGCCAATGAAGGTGTTAGGTAAAAATGAAGCGACGGCAAAAGCCGAAGCGATGGAATTGCTAAAGCGCTTACGTTTGCAAAAATATGCTGACCGTTTTCCGTTGCATTTATCCGGCGGTCAGCAACAACGTGTGGCAATTGCGCGCGCATTAATGATGAAACCGCAAGTATTATTGTTTGACGAGCCGACTGCTGCGTTGGATCCTGAAATTACCGCGCAAGTGGTGGATATTATTAAAGAGTTACAAGAAACCGGTATTACTCAAGTAATTGTTACTCACGAAGTGAACGTGGCTCAAAAAGTGGCGACGAAAGTCGTTTACATGGAACAAGGTAAGATTGTGGAAATGGGTTCTGCAGACTGCTTTGAACATCCTCAAACCGAACAATTTAAACAATATCTTTCTCACTAGAATAAGGACATGTTATGAAAAAATTAATATTAAGTGCCGTTTTATTAAGTTCAGCTGCAGTTGTAAATGCTCAAGACATTACGTTTGCTATGGAGCCGAGTTATCCGCCGTTTGAGTTTACTAATGAAAAAGGCGATATCGTTGGGTTTGACGTGGACGTGGCAAATGCGATTTGTAAAGAGATTCAAGCAACCTGTAAGTTTAAAGGTGAATCTTTCGATGCGTTAATTCCAAACTTAAAAGCAAAACGTTTTGACGCGGCGATTTCCGCTATGGATATTACCGAAACGCGCGCAAAACAGGTATTGTTCTCAGATGCGTATTACGATAGCACCGCAAGCTATGTGGCGTTAAAAGGTAAAGCGACATTGGATACGGCGAAAAATATCGGTGTGCAAAATGGGACGACATTCCAACAATATACTATAGCGGAAACCAAACAATATGCACCTAAGGCTTACGCTAGCTTGCAAGATGCAATTTTAGATTTAAAAAATGGCCGTATCGACATTATTTTCGGCGATACAGCGGTGCTTGCGGATATGATCGACAAAGAACCTGAAATCCAGTTTGTTGGCGATAAGGTGACCAATAAAAAATATTTTGGTAACGGTTTAGGCATTGCGATGAATAAATCCAGCAAAGAGTTGGCCGAAGATTTAAATAAAGGGTTACGTGCAATTAAAGCCAACGGGGAATACCAAAAAATCTATGATAAATGGATGACAAAATAATCTATGTTTTTTGATTTTCTTTCTTTAATGTCTGCCGCCGCCCTGATGACTTTGGGGCTGGCGGTTTGTTCCTTAATCGTCGGTTTGCTGTTTAGCTTGGTTTTTGTTTTATTGGAAGCCAGTCGTTTGGTAGGCAAACCGGTATCGGTGTTGATTGCGTTACTGCGCGGTTTGCCGGAAATCTTAGTCGTACTTTTGGTTTACTTCGGTTCGACCGAAGTGGTGGAAATGCTGACTGGTGAATATATTGAATTCGGTGCGTTCGAATGCGGTGTTTTTGCACTGTCATTAATTTTTGCCGCTTATGCGTCACAAACTTTACGCGGTGCGATTCAAGCCGTTCCGAAAGGGCAGTGGGAATCTGGCGCCGCATTGGGGTTAAGCAAAGGTTATACGTTTGTCCATGTGATTATGCCGCAAGTTTGGCGCCACGCTTTACCGGGTTTGAGCAACCAATGGTTGGTCTTGCTTAAGGACACCGCATTGATTTCTTTGATTGGTGTAGACGATTTAATGCGCCAAGCGCAATTAATCAACACGAATACTCATCAGCCTTTTACTTGGTATGGCATTGCGGCGTTGATTTATTTGGGCGTGACGATTATTAGCCAAGCCGGTATTCGCCGTTTAGAACTGCGTTTTACTCGCTTTGAAAGAGGGGGAAAATAATGTTTCAGGATTATTTTAGCGTCATTGCGCAAGGTATTCCGACCAGTTTATTGTTGACGCTGGTCTCTTTATTGATTGCCTTTTTCTTGGCGTTATTTTTAACTTTTTTACTTTCTATGGAAAATAAGTGGGTTAAAAGCGTCGTTAATTTGTACCTGACTTTATTTACCGGCACGCCGTTGCTTGTACAATTTTTCCTGATTTATGCGGGGCCGGGGCAGTTTGAGTGGGTTGTAAATAGCCCGTTTTGGCATATTTTATCCAATGCGTGGTTTTGCGCCGTATTAGCCTTGGCGTTAAACAGTGCGGCCTATTCTACCCAATTATTCCATGGCGCGATGAAGGCGATTCCGAAAGGACAATGGGAAGGTTGTGCGGCCTTAGGGCTAAGTCGTTCGCAAACCTTGAAAATTTTGATTCCTTACGCATTAAAACGTGCTTTGCCTTCTTATTCTAATGAAATTATTTTGGTGTTTAAGGGCACCGCATTGGCCTCTACTATTACCATTATGGATATTATGGGTTACGCGCGTCAGCTTTACGGCACAGAATATGATGCATTAACGATTTACGGCATTGCCGGTGGCATTTATTTGGTGATTACTGGTATTGCAACATTATTGTTGCGCAGACTGGAAAATAAAGTGCTTGCGTTTGAATGTTTAGAAATAAAAAACGCCTAAAATGCGGTTGGTTTTCAAAAAAAAAGTTTTAATGGGTTGCAAAAGCAACCCATTTTTATGCATTAAAGATTAGACCGGCGATTGTGATTACGACTGCGAATATACAAAACCAAATTAAATGCAGTTTGCTACTTTTTCGATTGATTTCTTCATTATATAAACGTCGTTCTTCCAATTTTTGTTTATAAATATCAAGATCTTCCCGTTTAAAAGAAAAGCCGCAATAAGGGCAATATTCGGCATGTTCGCTAATTTTTTTGCGACATTCAGGACAGCGAGAGAGTGTCATTTTTCGTCCTTAATTCATAAAGTTTTGAGCTTGCTCTATTCTAGTCAAAAATATATTGATCCGTAAACGTGATATTCATCACAAAATTGTAAAAATTCTGTAAATTAAATTTTGGTTTTGATGAATTTAGCATAGAATAAGCGCCGCTTTTTTAGAGCGTTTTTTAAACAACACAATTCTTATTTCCTTGAGGTGCTTTTATGTTGTGGTTTTTCTTTTGTATAGCCATTTTGATTCTGGGCTATTTGGTTTACGGAAAAATTATCGAGAAGATCTTTGTCATTAATCCGAATCGTCAAACCCCGGCCTATCAAATCAATGACGGCGTAGATTATATGCCAATGTCCAAAACCAAAATTTGGTTAATTCAAGTATTAAATATTGCAGGTACCGGCCCGATTTTTGGTCCGATTCTTGGTGCGTTGTACGGACCGGTTGCGATGCTTTGGATTGTTCTGGGCTGTATTTTTGCCGGTGCGGTACATGACTATTTATGCGGTATGTTAAGCATTCGTCATGGTGGGGCGACCATGCCTTATTTAGCTGGTAAATTCTTAGGTCGTCCGGTTAAAGTCTTTATTAATGTTTTAGCTCTTGTCCTTTTGTTATTGGTCGGCGTGGTATTCGTAGCAAGCCCGGCGCAATTAATGGGAACCATTACCATGGATGTGATGGGGGCATCTCAAGGCGCATTACAATTAGGTGATGCAGAGGCAATTCATCATGCTGTGGAAGCCGGCGGAATAAAGGTTTGGGGAATGGATAAGGCAACAGTTGTTTCTGTTTGGACCTTAATTATTTTTGCCTACTATATTCTCGCGACATTATTGCCAATTGACAAAATTATCGGTCGCATCTATCCACTATTCGGCGCGTTATTGTTATTCATGTCAGTAGGGATGGTGTACGGTTTAGTTTCTGCACATTTTAGTGCGGTGGATCCGATTGAATTTTTCCGTACGGTTGATGCCGATGGCCAAGGCTTAACTTGGGATAAATTTACACAAAACTTCCAAGTCAAAGGCGATGTACCGGTTTGGCCGTTATTATTCTTAACCATTTCTTGTGGCGCGTTATCAGGTTTTCATGCTACTCAAACTCCGTTAATGGCGCGTTGTGCTGAAAATGAAAAAGAAGGTCGTTTCATTTTCTACGGTGCGATGATTACCGAAGGTATTATTGCGTTAATTTGGTGTATGGTCGGTTTAGCATTCTATGAGAATCCACAAGCATTACAAGATGCCATCTCTGCTGGTTCGCCATCTAAAGTGGTGTATGACAGTTCATTGCATTTCTTAGGCTTCATTGGCGGTATTTTTGCTGTGTTAGGCGTGGTTGTTCTTCCTATTACTTCCGGCGATACTGCATTCCGCGCCGCACGTTTACAGTTAGCAGAAATCTTCAATATTGATCAACGTTCACTGTCTAAACGTTTATTGATTGCCGTGCCCTTATTTGTGTTAGGTTACTTTGTTTCCACCATCGATTTTAGCCTGTTATGGCGCTACTTTACTTGGGCAAACCAAATGACAGCTATGGTGATGTTATGGACCGGAGCAGCTTACCTATATCGTTACCATAAATTCCATTGGGTAGCATCCATCCCAGCGTGGTTTATCACCACTGTTTGTGCAACTTACTTATACTACAATAAAATCGGTTTTAACTTAGATTATCAATTGTCTGTATATCTAGGTTTGGCTACAACAGTATTGTTTATCGTATTATTCTTCACCTTACTTAAACCGTTAGGTGATCGCGATGAAGAAGCTTATATCAACAATATAAACGCATAATTGCTTTAAAAGCATAAAACCGTTTAAGTGAAAGCTTAAACGGTTTTTTCTTGCCAAAATCGCTTGCATTTTAATAGACGCATCCCTATTAATTCGCTAAACTCGCAACAATTTTTTGACAAATGGAGAACGACATGTCGCAGAACGGTTCAGGACAAGATCCTTGGGGCAAGCCGGGGCAAAACAATGAGCAAAAGCCCGAAAACTCATCTAATAACAGATGGAGTTCAAATCAAAACCGCGGAAATCAAGAACAATCACCGCCGGATATTGAGGAAATTTTTAGTAATTTACTGAAAAAACTTGGGAGAGGCGGTAAAAATGGCGGTCGGAATAATGCCAGTTCTAATCCTTCTCCTTTAATGCCAAATTTCGGTAAAGTGTTACCGGTTGCTATTGCGCTTGGTGTGATTATTTGGGGCGTGAGCGGTTTTTACACAATTAAAGAGGCAGAACGCGGCGTAGTGTTGCGATTCGGTGAACTTTATTCCATTGTGCAACCGGGCTTGAATTGGAAACCGACTTTCGTTGATAAAGTGATTCCGGTAAATGTCGAACAAGTTAAAGAGTTGAAAACGCAAGGCGCGATGCTGACACAAGACGAAAATATGGTGAAAGTAGAAATGACGGTGCAATATCGCGTGCAAGATCCGGCGAAATACCGTTTTAGCGTGACTAATGCCGATGACAGCTTGAACCAAGCGACTGATAGTGCATTACGTTATGTAATTGGCCATATGACCATGAATGACGTACTGACGACTGGTCGCGCCGTCGTACGTGAGAATACGTGGAAAGCCTTAAACGAAATTATCAAACCTTATGATATGGGGCTTGAAGTGATTGACGTAAACTTTCAATCCGCGCGTCCGCCGGAAGAAGTGAAAGATGCTTTTGACGATGCGATTAAAGCGCAAGAAGACGAACAGCGTTTTATTCGTGAAGCCGAGGCCTATGCGCGCGAGAAAGAGCCGATTGCGCGCGGTGATGCGCAACGTATTATTGAAGGTGCAACGGCTTACAAGGACCGCATTGTATTAGATGCGCAAGGGGAAGTAGAGCGTTTACAACGTTTATTGCCTGAATTTAAAGCTGCACCGGATTTATTACGCGAGCGTTTATATATTCAAACCATGGAAAAAGTGATGGCAAATACACCGAAAGTGATGCTAGACGCTAATAATGGCAACAATTTAACCGTATTACCGCTGGAACAAATTATGGCTAAAAAAGCTACTTCGAAAACTGAAGGGACGCCTGATGCTACACCGGTTTCAGTGCAAATGGGCGTTCAGCCTCAAGTTCAACCGACCACGACCGAATCGGTTCGCCAAGGGAGATTTAATTAATGCGTAAATTTTTATTACCCGTTATTTTCGTGATCGCGGCGATAATTTATTCCAGTGTAGTAGTCGTGACCGAAGGTACACGCGGCATTATGTTAAGATTCAATAAAGTGCAACGTGGCGCCGACAACAAAGTCGTGGTGTATGAGCCGGGTTTGCATTTCAAAGTGCCGCTAATTGACAGCATTAAAGTGTTGGATGCGCGTATTCGGACATTAGACGGTTCAGCAACACGTTTCGTGACCGTCGAGAAAAAAGACTTGTTGGTCGATTCTTACGTAAAATGGAAAATTAGCGATTTCGGTCGTTTTTATACTTCTACCGGTGGTGGTGATTACAGTCAGGCGGCAAGCTTGTTAAGTCGTAAAGTCAACGATCGTTTGCGTTCGGAAATCGGTACCCGAACCATTAAAGATATTGTCTCCGGCACCCGTGGCGAGCTGATGGAAGGTGCAAAAAAAGCGCTAAATTCAGGGCAAGACAGTACGGCTGAACTAGGTATTGAAGTGGTGGATGTACGCGTGAAACAAATCAACTTACCGGATGAAGTCTCTTCTTCTATTTACCAACGTATGCGCGCCGAGCGTGATGCGGTAGCGCGCGAACATCGTTCGCAAGGTAAAGAAAAAGCAGCGTTCATTCAAGCAGATGTGGATCGTAAAGTAACTTTAATTCTTGCCAATGCGAATAAGGCCGCACAAGAATTACGTGGTTTAGGGGAGGCAAGCGCCGCAAAATTATATTCAGATGCGTTTTCTCAAGAACCGCAATTCTTTAGTTTCGTGAGAAGTCTGAAAGCCTATGAAGCGAGTTTCGCCAATTCCGATAATATGATGATTTTAAAACCAAACAGCGATTTTTTCCGCTTTATGCAAGCGCCGAAAAAATAATATGAACGAAAAATGCCGTCAAATGTGACGGCATTTTGTTTTGAAGCATGCAACGAAATGGTTGGCGAAGTGCTAGAAACAGCATCCTAAGTTAATCGAATGAATCGTTGTCAGTTTGAAGTTCCAAAATAGCACCGCATTGGAGGTCGTTTCAATGCGGTGCTATTTTGGAAGTCTGAAATTATTTATGCTTCGATGGGTTTTCTGGCAGACCGAGGAATGCGCAGTTTTCCTATAACGAGATAATTAGCATTTGGTGGCTAAATTGTACTTAGGTTAGTGTGGCAAAGGCAATGTCCGCCGCTTCTAGCGTTTTGGCAATATCTTCGTCCGTATGGGCGAGAGACATAAAGCCGGCCTCAAAGGCAGATGGGGCAAGATAAACACCTAAGTCCAACATTTTATGGAAGAATACTTTGAATTTTTCCGTGTCGCATTTCATCACTTCGGCGTAAGACGTCACTTCTTTTTGCTCGGTGAAGAAAATACCGAACATCCCGCCTACATAGTTCACAACGAACGGAATATGATGTTTTTCCGCTAGCGCTTTTAAACCGAGGCAAAGTTTTTCAGTTTTTTCTGCAAGTTGTTGCTCGTTGCCCGGTTTTTTCAATTCTGTCAAACAGGCTAAACCCGCCGCCATCGCAATCGGGTTACCGGAAAGCGTACCAGCCTGGTAAACCGGGCCGGTCGGTGCAAGATATTCCATCACGGCTTTTTTGCCGCCTACCGCGCCTACCGGCATACCGCCGCCGATGACTTTACCGAGCGTGGTTAAATCAGGCGTTACGCCATAATAAGATTGGGCACCGGCAAGGGCTACGCGGAAGCCGGTCATCACTTCGTCGATGATCAACAGCGCACCATATTGGTTGCAAAGTTCGCGTAAGCCTTGTAAGAATCCGGTTTTTGGCGGTATGCAATTCATATTGCCGGCAACGGGCTCGATGATCACACAAGCAATGCTATCCGGAAATTCTGCAAAGTGTTTTTTTACTGAATCAAGGTTGTTGTATTCAGCGGTCAGTGTATGCTTGGCGAAGTCTTCCGGCACGCCGGGTGAGCTCGGTTGGCCGAGTGTTAAGGCGCCGGAGCCGGCTTTTACAAGCAGAGAATCAGAATGGCCGTGGTAACAACCTTCGAATTTTAAGATTTTGTCGCGACCGGTATAACCGCGCGCTAAGCGAATTGCGGTCATGGTTGCTTCTGTTCCCGAGCTGACCATGCGTACCATTTCAATGGAAGGCACGATTTCACAAACTAATTCGGCCAGATCAATTTCGGAAGGTGTCGGTGCACCGAAGCTTAAACCGTTGGATGCCGCTTTCAGCACCGCATTCAAAAT